>Ga0209367_1005268_pt1 | contig 17926 bp, 6 predicted proteins | sample WorMetLIZISLAND2_FD_187412 | JGI IMG/M metagenome (GOLD analysis project Ga0209367, IMG submission 187412) | Marine gutless worms symbiont microbial communities from Max Planck institute for Marine Microbiology, Germany - Olavius geniculatus... ... | reverse complement strand
ACCCCGGCCCCCTCTTCGTCCTCTTTCACCCTGACCTTGGACGACCTTGATGACACGTGGCATGATGTAGCGGCAGGAGCGGCGCCGGCGGCGGAACTATCAGATCCGAAATGGATCGCAGCTTCCGGTTGCAAGGGCGTCGGCAAAGCCGGAAACGAGAGCGGGTAGAACGGAGACGGCGGAGGAACGATAGGTGACGTCATCGTCGAAGCGTTTCCGATTCCGGCCGCAGTGGGCGACGGGAACGGAAACGGCAGTAGAAACCTCGAGGCAGCGGCGGCGGCAGCGGCTGCCTGCTGGTAATCCAGATACTGATACGGCTGATCACGTGACGGTCTGTGACGTAAACGCTGACGATCGGCTTCTACGTCACGTGACAAGATGGCGACGTCGTCGCTGACGTCGCTCGACGAGCCGGAAGCGGAAACTGCGCGCGAGGGAGCATGGGAAGGTTGTTTGTCGTCGGTGTCGACATCGTCGTGTGATGAAGTGTCGGCCTGTCCCCTGGCGGCATCGTTGTCGTGTTCTTCCGTGCAGAGCTCTGCCGCGGCGCTCTGCTGTACATCAAATATACATCTTTATTCATCGAAAATCTGACAGATAACATGCGTAAAATAATAACATGTAACAAAACTGAAGAAAAAATTTTTTTACAGGTTTCTCAGTTATACTTAAATGTGTCGTTTTCAAGTGTTGTACGACGATAATAGCCTTGAACTTACCAAGTTTTCTATCGCTTGTTTTCAACACATGAATTAAATGCTTTGAATCATTTGTAGCACTGAGTGGCTTATTTTGTGCTGATGTGCTTCTGGCAGCTCGTTTTCACATCGAAATTTGTTTAGTCGTTTGCACATGGGATCAAAAATGACCCTACTCGAAAATCAAAAAAAATATATGCTACTAACACGAATGCACCGCAACAACGTGCATTTAACATTCTATTTTTTAGCGTTTCGTAAAAAAGTTTATTGACCTAAATTTAAAAAAAAACTATTCAGTCTACTCACCCTGCTGTGGGCCCGTAATAACGCTGGCGTGAACCGTGTCGGACTGACGTGTAGACGTCGTGACGTCGATCTAGAGGATGAGGATAAAGCTGAAGATGAAATGTCAGCAGCAGTAGCCGTACCACAGACACCGGAAGCACGAGACTGCAGAGACAGATCCAGAATGCTGCCCGACGACATTCTTCAATGCACTCTGCACTGCACTGCAGTCAATATCTGCAACGTTAAATAAGTAAAGCAAGTAAAATGCGACTTTATATAGCGCATAACGCTAAAATTTAACCCTAATGCGCTAGTTAAGAGTTCGTCAGCAGGAGCGGTGCATGCGAGAGATATGCGCCATTTAAATCTATTACATTGTATTTACATAGAATCAGGCTTTCCGCGACGACAGAGAGTCTCAATTTTTATTCCGGCGCATCTCCGTGACGATCCAACGTTTCAACTCGATGCTTTAGCACGACACATTTTCGTGGATTGTTCAGACCAATAGCCATTTCAGCTATGTTTGGGGAGAGTAGCTGAACTTTATGATATAACTTTATAATGTGTCTAATAAAACGAAACAGCTGTGGGTGCTCTATATAAACGTACTTACGTAAGCCTACTTACTTAACCAACCGTATTTCTGCAGGGAACAGACTGAGACAGGTGATCGTAGGTGAGATGCAAGCATCACGTTGCTGTGCACACGGTTGTCTCGAGAGAGATCTAGGAGCACGGACAAACAATGCGTTGCTCTGCAGATAGCAACCGTCTGGTGTCAACTATCTCATGTTTGACTAGCATGCATACTGCCAGCATGCTCGACTGGCCGGGGCGCTGAAAATGAAAGACATGAGAATGACGGACCGTCAAAACTGCAGAGCATGAAAACACAGGACATGAAAAAAGCCAGGGACATAAAAGTAATGTTTTATATGCGACTAAATAGATTGAGTAAATTTCAATTTAGCATTGCTACTCTGTAGGCCTATAGCATTTTACATGAGCATAAAAAGTAGCCATTCCAGCTATGTTTGTGAGGGGAGAGTAGCCTATACCGGAACTTTATGACATAACTTTATAATGGGTCTGATAAAACGAAACAACTATGTGTGGTGTATATAAACGTACTTACTTACTTACTTCCTTACTTAATCAAGCGCATTTCTGCGGAGAACAGAGAGATGATCGTGTATAAGTGACAGAAAAATGCAGGACATTAAGTAATGTTTTGGGCGGTTGAACAGATTAAGTAAATACAGATTTAGCAATGCTCCTCCGTAGCATTTCACATTAACATAAAATTTTCATGTTATTCTGTAATAATATACAAATTACTTTGCTGCAGTGACTTGCGTTCTTACATTATTTTGAAAAACTAATTGCACACTGCATACTGCATTGTGATGTTATCCATTTTTCGTATGATATCTTTCTTGTCCTCCAATTTCAAGTCCAGCATTTACAGTAAGCCCGCTGGACTTGATGACTAGACATAAGCATACAGTTTGCCAACGGATTATAAGACGACCAGCGCTCGATCCGACAACACTTGAGCTAAGTAAGCAAGCGGCAAACATTAACCTCTTCCCCTCTGTATAGAAGTAGATGTAGCCTATGCGTCATTTGATGCACAGCGCATGCAGTAGACATTTAGACTGAACTGCCACTGTGTGAAGCATAATTATACGGACGGACTAAACGATATGAGATAAAACAGTTCAACCGTTTCAGGAACGGAACAGCTCATCCAGAGTTAAGTATCGCACCCACAATGCACCAGCCACCAAAGTGCCTCGGTGTAGTCAGAAGTCAAGCGGAACTGCGGGCTAAGTATAGTAGACCCCCCGCTCCCGAGGCATTTACGATACGGTGGTCGTAAAACAATAAGACACGGAGCGTGCAAGAAGCGCATGCGCATCATGGATGCATGCGGGTTGCGCCGATTTGTGGAACGATATATCGCTGACATGGCCTAGCTATGGGCTATACGTCAGATTTATGACGGTTCTATTGCGTCAAGCCTCACTTTGAAACCTCGCTCGTAATTGCATCAGTACGTGGGACCAATGAATGAATCGATGCAGTAAAGTTAGCGATCTAAGGCAATCCCGACAGACTGTCGTGTGGTGTCAGGTATATAGGCTATGTAAGCTATAAACAGCATCGTCCCTGGTTAACTTAGATGGGCTTTGATAACCATACATGGTGTTTAGATAAGAAAATGTATCAAATATTTTATTGCAACATTGAGGAATAAATGGTATTTGCATGATAATAAGTCAGCGTATTATCAAACCGTGTCCGCGTCAAATAAGTGTTAATTTATTGATCAGAATCTGATGACGACATCGCTCTCACGAAAATAAATAAAAGTTTGCTTTTGTATTAAAAATCGCGAAAGTTCTAGTAGTTTTGGACTTAGCTTTTTTTCAGAAAAGCAGTTGTAACGGGTTGGTAGTAGGTACGTCAGCAATTAGAACACGTAGCCTGTAAAACTTTTTGCTTTGAAAACTTTTGATAGGACTGAAAACCAAGACGGTGACGGATATCAATCAAAGTGGCCTATGTAACGCAAACTAGGCCTACTGCTAGGTCCACTATATATAGGGAGACAGTTAGTCCAGGATGAATAACCTGGGTTCAGCTGCAAAATAGCGGTTGCATGTGTGTGCATGCGTGATGTTTCGGTTTTCTGGGTGCTGGAAATTGCTTCTGTCTCAGTCTGTCGCCGCATTAGCGTCGCCATGTTCCGGCGTGACGTGCACGCAACGTGCACGCTTCGATCGTTCGTTACATAAACTTTACGGTCCGTTCCGTCGGTCCGTGTGTTGACACTCCAAATTTATCTCGGACCGTTGCGAAACAAGCTGGACCTGCAACTAGTGCAGTGCATGGCATACTGTGACGAGCGACGGACGTTTCGTGACTACTGAAACTCACTGCACCAATTAGTGACCACTAGCAGCTATACGGAACGTGACGCACAATGCCGCTGTATGGGACTGAGGACTGGAGACTGATAGAAACCGCCGGTGTCTCATTATACGATCTCCCCAGAGAAGTTTCCCCAGGCCAACAATTTACCGCCAAAAAATCCGCCCCGCCCTGCGGCCGCCCGGGCGATCCTATGATGGATAGACTTTTTTATGAGGCCGGCGATATTTTAGTTCATCGAGACATACCAAATCCGCGATTATCTCTCCCGGGCGAATTTTTCATGGGGGAGACACATTAATGTGACACCGGCGCAATAGGTCGTCGGCCCATCCATCACTGCGTGATCGTAACGGTCCGCGAACAGCTAATTAGACTAACAGAGACGTAGACTACGGTAATGCTCGGGCTGTACTGCACGGTTTGACGTAGTCGACCGTAAATAAAGGCGCGTACAGAATTACGCAACTGGACTGAATTGAACTGACACGGTTTAGTTTTTGACGAACTGACCAATCGGCAAATAGTAATGCAATACAGTAGGCACCGTCTTACGGCGTCGGCGGCCTACGTGAATACGCGCACGTATGCGTCAACCAATGACCAATGGGTTTGCCCTGCTCGCCCATTGGTCAGTTCGTCAAAAACTAAACCGTGTCAGTTCAGTTGAGTTGAGTTACGTCGCTCCGTACGCGCCTTAACGGTTCCGCGAACAGCTAATTAACAGAAAGGTCGCCGCGCTGCACGGTTTGACGTGGTCGAGCGTAAAATACACAGCGCCTATTACTGCATGCGTTCTCTATTTCTTCCCAGAAATGGTTGCAACAGCCCGACCATGAGGCCATTATGCCGACGTCCGTCCGAGATTGTATCTTCGAGCCACTCTTATACGCGTTTTAAACTATATGAGTGGCAATTCGATGTGACATCAACTGAACGCCAGGCATTCAACAGCTAAAATAGGCTATATGATGTGACGACATTACAGATGATACTAGTTTACGAAAAAGAAGAAACGTTTAACTGTTTAAGTAAAGTAAGTAAATAAAATGTGAATGTATATAACGCATATCGTTAAATTAGGCTAACCTATAAGGGCTCGTGCAATGTAGCGATCTGGTAATATAATGCAAAGTGGAAGCAAGCATTGGAAGACGTCATAAAATTCGAAATAGTGTCATCACGATCCAAGGCATTTAAATTAGACGCAATTTGTATAACACGGTCGAACAAATAAATAAAAACTATTCCGCACGCATGCGGCCCAATGAGACGCCGCAATTTTCTGTTGTTTTTCGATCAGCAACATGGCCACGAAATAAATTTTTACGCGCGAAAGCAGCTACTGCTTTCAGCGCGTCTTAGCCATCGCAATTCTGTCTGTCTGTCTGTCACACGGGTAGATCAGTCAAAAACGGTGCAAGGTGGATCACCAAATTTTCACCGTCGGCTGCCGGGAAGACTCTATAGTTTCAGGAAACGTAAAGCTTTATCACAAATTCAAAGGGGGTCACCCCAAACGAATGAGAAGAGGGTGGGCAAAATTTGCGATTTTTGGCCAATACGTCGCTGTATCTCAGTAACGGTGCGAGATAGGGTCTCGGTTACTATTAATCACTAATAGGAAGTCGTACACTGGCTCTCGATTGGCGCCGAATTCAATGACCTTGATTGACCTTGAACGCCAAAATAGGGGATTTTATGGATTTTTTGGTGATTTCGAACTGCGACACAAGTCTATATTATTCACAAGGTGGCGTCACGGAACTATCGTTATGCGATCCAGATAGAGAATTTGGTATTTGTATGTTAACTTAGCGTGAACACCCCAATTTTCAGCTAAACTACTGAACCGGAACTGTTATAGGCTTTCGCGCGTCTCGTGAACATTAGCTCAAATTTCTTGTTTAAATTGTTCTCGGACCGGACTTTGCGAGGACAAGTTTTTCAAATGTATAAAGTCAAAAGCAAATTCGCGGCTTTTCGGAAACGGGCAAGAGCACCGCACTGTCCATTAAATTGCGCCTAAATTATTTACCGGAGAGTCGTCAAGCTTATGCACCATAAATCATATTTTATCACAGGCTGCGCGGTAGCGCCAGCCCTGTTGTAAGGGTGACCAGCCATTTCAATGGGAAAGTCCAAAATTTGACCACTCGTATTTCCCAAACCCCTTAATTTTTCCATACCAAAATTTGCACAAATGATTATATCTAGCATATCTCCTGATGTGCAAAATTTGGTAAAAATCCGTTTACGGGGGGCTTCCCCACGAATAGGTGAAATATAACGCTTGCGTGACTTTTTGTGCCTTCCCTTTCCTTCCCTTTTTTTCTTGCCGTACTCTACAAGAAAAACTACTGAACTGATTTTAACGCACGATGGCTCATATGACGCGGTTTTGCGCAAGGAAGTGCCTTTTGGGGGTTAAAAAATTTAAATTCAACATTTTCACCTATTTTTTCACAAAAATATGAAAAACTACAATGGCGCCTATCGGAAAAATTAGACAATGCTTTAAACTGTCATAACTCCGGCTATGTATAAGATAAAGTCGTAATCTTTGGTTCTAGGTACGGTTTTCGGGGTCGGCCAATTTAACCGTGTCATTTAAATTTTTCCCCTGCCAACCCCCGTTGCCATCGCAACGAATTTTGGGACAAAACTGGCTATAACTCGGTCCTGGTAAAAGATAATTGCGCGCTGTTTGCACCTACCCCCTATTTTCGGGCCCACGCTATTCGACGGTGTTATTTAAATTTTTTCCTTGCCAACCCCCGTTGCCATGGCAACGAATTTTGAGACAAAATTGACTATAACTCGGCCCCCGTAAAAGATAATTGCGCGCTATTTGCATCTACCCCATATTTTCAGGGCCGGGCTATCTGATTTTGTCATTTAAATTTTTTTCCTGGCCACCCCTGTTGCCATGGCAACGAATTTTGAGACAAAATTCACTATAACTCGGTCTGTGTAAAAGATATCTGCAAGATTTTTGCGTCTATAGTGGGGTTTTCGGGGATGTGCCATCGAATGCTGCCAACCGAATTTTTCCGCGAGCGACCCTCGTTGCCATGGCAACGAAATTTGGGACAAAAGTGGTTATAACTCGGCTTATGTAAGAGATATCTGCAAAATTTTGCGTCTATAGTGGGGTTTTTGGGGATAGGCCATCGAATGATGCCACGCGAATTTTTCCCCTAGCGACCCTTGTTGCCATGGCAACAAAATTTTGGACATAATAGGTTAGAACTCGGCTTACGTAAAAGATATATCGAAGATCTTTGCATCAGATGGGGTGTTTTCAAGATCGGTTAATTTGGGTATGGGCAGTGCGCAATTATTCAAAAGCGCACATATGTACCCCTGCAAAAAATCATACGTTAAGTATACGAAAAATCGTTATTATCTACCAACGAAAAACATTTCTACATTTTCTAACATTGCTATAATTAACTAATCCAGATTACTTCCAACAGCAATAAAACTGCAAATATTTATGTAAAAAAACTGTTCAGTTTATATAGGCCTATAGTGTAAGGGTGACATTGTGGTTGTAGATATAAAACAGAACAAATCACAATTTAAACATCAAACATCACCATTACAAAATATCAGAAGAACTTTGCTGACTGTGTAATGGTAAAGTTTAAATTTTTAAATTGTGATTTGTGCTGTTTTATATCTACAACCACGACGTCACCCTTACACTGTATATATAGGCTACTGAACAGTTTTTTTTACATAAATAACACATTATAAACGGCTATACAGAGGCAATTCATAATAGGTCTACGCCTTATACATATACAACGTCGATATTGTCACTATCATCTCCTTTTGAGTGCGTTGGCATGCTTGTTTGTTGCCACGCCCTGCAGAGTTCGTCCCCATACGCCACCGTTTATAACAAAGTTTTATTTTTTCATACAACGTCTATCTACGCAGTCAGCAACACCTTGCATAAGCATCGACGAAGTATATATAATTATATACATTTGGTTACAAATAGATTTTCCAAGTAATAAGATAGGCACAGTCAATTAGCATCACTAGGCCTAGCTGCGTCAACTTGTCAATCAAATATTATGACTCGCGTTCTCAATTAATCTTTAGCATTTAACTCTAATACTTTATAGCTGGTAAACAATAATCACGAACATTTTGACAAAATTTCTACATTTAAGTGACACAGTTTAGTCACTAATTTCAGAAGAACGAAAAAGAAATACCAAGATTTTACTGCGTATACAATATACTTACGCAATAACTGTCCGGTGTTTTAATTAACGCTGTAGAGGCTCTGGCGTATACAATAGACGTGGTGACGTGTGCACGCGGCTTATCTAAAGACGAGCGTATAGCTAGATTCAAGTGCGCTGTAGATTAGCAGAATAGGCAACGACAAAGTGTACAGTATGTTCACCTTCGCGTGAACTATGGCTGCGCCGTCACAGCCGCCGCTGTGTTTAATCAACGCCTTCCGATCCCCTTTGCCTACCGTCCGGCGGGAGCCGCCCCCAGGGGTCAACGGGGGCCAATGACAGGTCAGGACCTGTGTGCAGATAGCCGAGTGACCACCAATTGTCCAGTGGCGCGCACTGCGCAGCAACTGCCCACTGACCGTTCGTTCGCAATCGACACGCAGGTAACGTAACTCTGCGTTACGCTGCGTGTTTGTGTTTCATCTGCATAGCGTCACGTATCAAATCACCTCCGTTATCCATCGCTCGGCCCTCCTATTGTCTCTATATTCAAACACAAATGGCGAAAATCTTTTTCTTTATTCGCTTATTTATTTGCTGTCTGTGATTGCTAATTATGTTTAGCAAAAAAATCTAATCTTGCATGCTTTTGTGATATTATTTTAACGCAAAATCGTTCCAGCTCAAGCAGCGATTCCGCCAATAGCTACACAGTTCTTCACATAGTGGTCTGTCGTCTGTCGTCTGTCGTCTGTCACGTTCGTGCACCCCGCTTAACCATGCGATAGATATAGATGCCGTTTGGCAGGTCCAATAGTCCAATAAAACAATGTGTTAGATGGCGATCCCCATGAAATAAAAAAAGTTGCCGGTTAAACCCTTAGCCATAACTTTTAATTGCCTGCTGATGATTTACCAGGGGGCAGCACCGATCAACGATTCTGCTTTTTGTCGAATTACTGCGGTTATTGTTTAAAGTCGATATTGCGCACTTGCTGGCGATCTGCGGACAACGTCTTGATACTTTCCTCTTTCGTCGTTTATATCCAGGCTCACGTTTTATAGGCCAGGGCTATCTGACATTTTGCTGGGGCAAGTTGCTAGAAATAATTGTTATTATTTAGGCGACGTTAAACTTCTTTGGATGACGATGACGATGGTGATGATGATAGTCGTCCAGTAGTGATGGGGCCTAAATAGTGCTGCTGAAATTGTGTTAATGATACGCTTGCTCCAAATTTCTTGGAGTGACGCTTGCCAAAAATATATATAATTAACTCAATCGAGATCAACTTCAAACGATAAAGCGAAGGGCATCTGCATTGAAAAACAATATTAAGCCCTGTAAAACCATGCCGTTTTAAGAAGGGTGGCATAACACCGCCAAATATAGTGGAAAATTGCATGATTTTTGTTCGACGTCAAGTTTTGAGTTGCAAATCCAGTTTCGCTACAGTGCGATGCACTGATCGACGAGAAATGCGAGTTGCACGTGAAAATTCTCCTGGCGATTTGTGTGATGGGCAGCAGGTTGATCATTGCGGCTAATTCAGACCAACAACGCAAATGTTGTGCGCATTTTATGCTTATTTTCCCCCTTTTATGCGTCGCGCCGGCAAGTACTTTATGCATTTCCACTGCCTAGAAGTATGGCGCCATAAGTTTCGTGTGTAGAGTGAAAGGAGACAGACCTGTGATTGTATACGGAGCGTGTAGTTGCGATTGTGAAACGATTCGTGCAGCCCCTTCGATGCCGGTATTGCCACGTTTCGTACACTGGGCTGGAGGAAGACAAGACAGTGAATGCCACGTGTGATGTTTTATTGATAGTTAATTCTTGTAGCCAACATTATGATTAAAAGTGCACAGTAAACCAACTAGGCCTGCAGACGGACGTTAGAATCTACTGGTGACGTAGGTCTGTGTGAGGAGAACCAAGTCATATAGTTTATAATAATATTTTTTGCTTTGATCTGTTTCTCACTGGGCGGCTTTGGATTGGTAAAGTGTCCTAATACAGCATCAAATGAGGTAAAGATTAAAACATTAAAGATGATGTTATAGCTCTTAATAGAAGCCATTCCAGAGCTACGGAGCGTCATCTGCCGTATGGGATCCCACAGTGTTACCTGACATCTGACACAGGTGATCGCGCCCCGCCTTAACTCTAGCCAGATAGGCCTAAGCCTTTACTCGATTTACCTATCCCGGAAGGATGGAACGCTGAGTTGACCTAGGCGGCTGGTTATATACCGAGATGGTCTATCTGCCTGCAGGCAGTCACTCATCCAAGTACTAACCCGGCACGGCGTAAAATAACGTCGTTGATCGGACTCGCGCTACCGCTACGCCACGCCACCCACCCATCAGTAAGTAAGTAAGAAAGTAAGTAAAGCGTGAATTTGTAATAGCGCATAACGCAAAAAAAATATTTCTAATGCGCTAGTCACTCTGGTAAAGACCGAACAATTAAGGTGCACGGATCGTCTAAATACCCGCTGATACCATCTCTTCAGTTGCGGACGCTGACACATGGTCAATGTCACCCACCACAGAATCTCCAGTGTCACTGCAAGCACCACAGATCGACGTGTAAGATTAACTCGCAAGTTTGCATCTAATTAGAACGACTGCTACTGGTCACACACCGCTCACTCGGCGCCGTCATTAATGGTCACTAGGCTATTTTAAGTGGTCAGTGTATATGGTCAGTCTTTGATATGTGATGCTACCTCACAAGCGGCGGGGGTGGGGAGGGGGCGTTGATGAAGAAAGGGTGCTGTGCGATACATCGTGACTTCACGGTGTTTACAGCATCGAGTGAATGACGGATAGAATTAAGCGTATTGCCAGCAGCCGCAGGATGCTGATATAGCCGGTAAGTGTTAATGTTGACGCCATCAGTTGCCGCTCGATCGACATTTCAGTCTATGGTCACTACCATGCAGTGGACATCAAAGAATTTATTTCACTCGGAACTCTACACAGACCACAATGAACAAACACGATCACAGCATCGGTTGCAGCAGCAGCTGTGCCCAGTGGCCGATTCAGGACGACGCGAGGGGGCCGCTTCCGCCCTTTATTAACTAAATGCATTTTTGTCCAAAAATGTTACAAAATGCATCATTTCCGCATGCCACCTGGCGAATACTAACAAGAAGCGATTTCGTCTTTTGCCAATGCCCAATTAAAAAAGCAAGTTAGGCGACGTGTGTTAGGCCCACGTATTCCATCAGTTCATCTAATCTAAACTGCATAAAAACGACTGCTTTGTCTTTTTACTGTATAATTTTAAGGTCGTAACTTCTCAGACCAGTGGCGTAGCAATTGTCTGGATGTATGAGGGGCACTTAAGGTGTGGGGTGTTAGAGGGCTTCTCTTCTTACCAGAAGAAGGGTCTGGGGAGGGAGCTGAGCCCCTCCTAAATTTTTTCGATATTTGCTGTTGAACAGTTAAAATGAAGTGTTTTCGCACATTTTTGACACTATTTACGCGCGAGAGCTAGCATAGCCATAGCGCGTATTAGCTATGGTAATTCTGTCTGTCTGTCCGTCTGTCTGTCTGTCTGTCCTGGTGTCACGACGTGGTACCGTTCTAAGATGAGGTGAGATAGAGACTTCTGGTTTTCACCGTATAATAGGCTAAAATATATAATATTTTGTATCAAAATTTCATGCCGCTGGGTGAAGGGGGTCCCCACGAACGAGGGGGAGAAACAGGGACACCCCCTTTAAAAAAAGCGATATTTTACCGTTATTGGCTCGTTTAACGTGAAAATGGTTGCAGATAAGCACAGACATGCTGTTTATCATAACAAGCACTGGGGACGAGCTATAGGCCTACTTTAAAATGTTAACATCAATGACCCTGAATGACCTTGAACCCCCATAATAGAGGGTCTTAGTGAATTTTTTGGCGATTTCGGGTACAATACGCATTTCAAGAGTGATTTGCGCCGAAGTGTCTGGCGATAGACCAAAACAACTTGCGTATGAAATTAAATGTAAATTTTAGCAATCCAAGTTCGGACCCTCTAGGTTTAAGAAGGCCTGCGAACTCGGGTGTCAAAGATGGGTACCTCTCTAAAAGTGGTTATTTATCCTCTGTTGGCTTGTCTAGCGTGAAAATGGTTGCAGAGAGACACAGACATGCTGCTTAACATAACAAGCACTGGCGACGAGCTTTTTAGGATTGTCAACATTGATGACCTTGATTGACCTTGAACCCTAAAAATAGGGGTTTTAGTGATTTTTTTGCGATTTTGGGCTGCAAAAAGTGAACTGCGACGAAATGGATGGAGATAAATCAAAATTACTTGCGAACAGAAACTGCTATAGGCTCTCGCGCGTCTCCTAAGCATTTGCTCAAATTTCTTGTTTGAGTAACTCAGTAGGCTCTTAAGGGGGACTTGCCCAGTGCCCATTTTCTGTGGCTATGCAATAGTGGCCTAAGTGGGGGGATCAGAGCAACCTATAATGGGAATGTGCCATCGAATTTTGGTTGTTAGCGAATTCGTTCTTAATTTTCAGGCCTCGATCGACTAGTCAACATTTCATCAAAGTTCGTTTGTGACTTTGGGTGTAATAAGGCCTATAATAGACAGTTTCAGTAAACAGACCGACAAAACATTAAATACGTTATAAAAGGTCGTATGAGTCTTCAAAGAAAGTAAGAAGACATGGTAATTTTTGTGATAAGTTTGACAAATACGATAGATTTTGTTAGGCCCTACTTATTTCAGAACTTACATTTTATAGATATAAAAAAAATAAACTGCAGAACAAGACGAAATAGAATGTGACCACCGCGCCTAAAATGTGATGTTTCTGCATTTAGGCCTATCTTGTAAAAGTCGAGTCTTTAACTGTCACAACCTTTACACGCGACATCAGGAACTGCTACAGCGCGTCTTAGTTATCGCAATTCTGTCCGTCCGTCCATCGGTAAGTCTGTCCGTCACACGGATGGATCAGTCGATCAAAGACAGTGCAATCTAAAATCACCAAATTTCTACAGTTGGCTTGCTTTAAAAACTTTAGTTTCAAAATCCGTAAAACTTTCCCATAAATTCGAAAAAGTTCACTTCGAGCGAAAACGGTAAATGAGAGGGAGTACGAAAAATTGGCGATTTTCAGCCAATAAGTTGCCGTAAGCCTATCTCAAATCGAAACGATGCGAGTATTAGGAAGTCGTAGGACCATAGGCTATATAAGCCTATACAAAGTTGTACATGCGCTTTGGATTGGCACCAAAAGCAATGACTTTGGATGACCTTGCCACAATGCCACTAAAAGTGATCGATATTGTTACGACTTGTTACAACTGTTATCGCAAATAATCTCATGATCATTCCAGTCATTGTCGGTTGGAAAACAGCAGATGTTCGTTACACCTGTCGGCGACGTCGCAGGTAGTTTGCACGGATGGTTGCAGATGCGGCTTGTCACTCGATGTAAAAACAATCGCCAGAGGGAGACACTATTTGACTCCATCTCCGTTCAGCGCACGCCAGACGTTGAGCCGATTAACTTGGAGTAGCCTATTAATGCGTTTGGCCTGCAAAATGAATAATTACTCTTGCACAAATATGCCGGGATTTTTTGGTTCAATTTGTGCCATTATGTTCGTCAGAGTTTTTTTAATCATTTACGGCATATATTAAGCTAGTAGCAAAGTGCCGTTTTCGTTTTGGTCGCCCTTCTGACCTTATGAACGTGCGCTGTTTCTGTTTTACTCTTCGCGCGCTACGTTCCTAACGTAACGCAGAAGAGTATATGAAATCACTGAGATCACTGAGTGTAATATTGACGACCGACCAACGACCGACGACCGATCTCCGTTCCTACAAGAGCTTTCCTGAAAGAACTTCAAACGGTCATATCTCCATAACGGTGCAAGATAAACGCATTGTCACAATTGACCACCCATAGGAAGTCGACCACCGCGAGTCGAATGACCACGTGACCGATAACGTTACGTGATTCAAAGCAGTTTGAAGAATACAGGAGAAAATAATGCAAGCGAAAAGTACATTGATTAGATTGGTCACAATCTAATAATATTTCTTGTTACGCTTTTAAAAGTTCTTCAGAAAACTGCAGGGCGATGATGATCACGATTCTTTGGGCTAATCTTTAATTAATGTTGCGAATGTTATAGACAAACAATAATAAATTTATGGCTTCATCTTATTGATTTCAATAATTGATTTCATATTTTAGGCCTAGTATCGTTTATGCAATAAAACGATGATGGTTATGCGCATGCGACGTTAAAGTTCACTTGCGCATGCCTAATGGCCTTAATTTCTGTGCAAGACGCATCAATGATTGACGGCGTAGGCCTACGCCAGGGCAACAATGAGCGTCTGGTACTGCGTTGAGTGATGCTGATGCATGTAACGCGCCAGAAATCAGCCTAAATTGATTTATACGCTTCCGTGCTACAGAACTATTCTCCACAAGAAGCCCAACTGTCGCTTGGGTGGGCGGCCGACCATAACGCCTATAGGCCTATCAGAAGGCCAGCGTCCGACTTCCGGTCGCCGAAAGAAAGCGATTTCCCAGAGTGACTGCAGTCCCGTACACGTTATGATGACACTGTTATATCGAACGCTACAATCAACGCTAGATTCGATACGCATGTACAATCGGCGCACGTGGGTGACGGCTGCAATCAGAAACTTTGCATTCAAAATTGCGGCCAAACCGCTGCAGATAAAGGCATGGTTACTATTCACAGCCTATATGAACTCGTCATCGCTCCATCCAACAGTACTATCTCCGACTCCCTACGACGCACGATTTAGCCACAATACACGTGTTACAGATTCAGCTTACACCTACCGCCATTGAGTATATAGAAGGAGCGTGTATATAGGTAGGCCTAGGTATAGGCGGTGTGTGTGCGAGTGCCGGTCGAATAACTAATTAACTGTAGGTTACGTGTTGATTTTCTGCATGGGTGGTCGGTAACTGGCGAGGTCCATTAATCCAAACCATCAACTCCAGTTATTACTCCAGTTGTTACCGGGACGCGGGCGCTCGCTCGAAGCCTTGGAGGGTTCCAGGCATCGCCCAGGTAAGTAGGTCTACGGCGATCACGAGGGCTGGCCGCCTGTCAGCGAGCGTGAAACCCTATAAAGACAGACGACCGGCCGACCGACCGACCGACCGGCCGTTTGCCTAGACTCCTGTCTACAGGCTGCTTGCAATGTACAGCGTGAGTCGAAAAAATCATGGCGCTAAATTCTTGTTCACAACTTTGTCATTTATTGACCGATATTTAAATTTTTTACGGACAAACTCGGCTGACAATTTGCAATAACAGGATCGTTAAAGTTTCTACCAAGCCTAATAGCAGTCGCTACACTACCTTGTGAAATGCTGAGGCTGTAAGCTGACGTACATTGCATGCGTTGAGCCGTGGTTTTGGTAAAATATAAACCATCAGAGACAGTTAGTTACTTAGAGAAAGTGCTTTGGCCACATCAACCGGCCACACATACGCGCGATCTGCGAGCAAAAGAATTTTGAAGATTTGTCGATTTCGGGCGAAGATATCGACATAAATTTTGCGTGCGCTGTTTTAATTCGAGGCACGGTGTAGTGTAGGCTACGTTTCGCTCGACCGGTTCTGCGCGGGATGACAGTTTAGATAAGAAATGACGCAGCGGCAGCAACAGTCGAGCGGTTTTAATTAACGCTGTTGTAACCGACACCGGTGCTGCCACCACGCGAACGCCGCCGAACCACCTAACGACTGACTGACGGACTGACTGACTGCTAGTAAATTGTTCTTGCATTAGCCGGGGAATGAAGGGCATGCCGCCTCAGTGGCGTAGCGAGGAGGGTGCGGAGAGTGAGGAGATGGACCGCACCGAACGGCACTTTCTAGGGGGCGGCAAAAGACATAGGTGAAATGAGTATTATTAATAACTAGAAATATGGGGCATAGCCCAACGTGAGGCCGCCCGGTGCCGTAAGTTCGATTAGGGGGGACAGTTAAGGGGTTGAAATTTAGTTCGCAGCAAAGTCACGTGGCCCGAACGCAACTGCATTGTCATATACATGTATAGCAAGCGCAATGTTAAACTTGAGTGGTTCGAAATGAGACAACAGAACATTGTTGTTTGTGAACGCAAATTCACCCATTTTCTGCGTGCGTCGTGGAACTGATCGTAGTTGTAAAAGTCATTTATCGATATCTGTATCAATTCTCGAGATATATGCGATCAAATCCTAAAGTTGTCCGACAACGGGCGAACTGTCGATGTTCGATAGGTCGAAATGAGCAAACACAACTTTGTATTTAATAGACCAAAGTTCACCAGATTTTTTTCGTTCAACGCGAAAGAAATAGTAGTTCATAACGCCATTGACCGGTTGTCGATATCTTAGTCCGTTCTAGAGATATTTGCGGTCAAAGTCGAAAGTTGTCCTAAATCGCGCCGAATTTTTGACGTTTTTGCCTTCCCAAATTTTAAGGGGGCGGTGCCCCCACCCCAAATTTTGTACACTAGTTAACACCCCAATTCAGCTACACATTACGTGGTAAAGTTTTATTTGGCTAATTTCCGTAGCGCCAAAGTTCTAGTGGCTCATACGCTAAATTTTAAACCAATTTTTGAGCCCCATATTGAAAAAAATTGTTGGAGAAACCCCCATCCCCTGTAAAGTATAGAATGACTTGGCCATTCTGTGGCGCGTATAAAAATTTCGGAGCGCAGCAGCCCCTAAGGGCCGAAATATGGTTTTCCGAAATAGTCGATTTTGTGGGTATAATTGCACTTCTAAATTTCCGTAGTTAGTGGATCAAAGTTCACCGAACTTTTTTCGCTCAACGCGGGAGGGAACGCTGTCAGTCAAATAGTTTTCCGATTTTGGATATCTCTATCCGTTCCAGATTTATTAGCGCTCAAAGTGAGAAGGTTTCGAAATCGGGCCAAAATTAGCTCGTTTTTCGCGACCAATTTTTTTTTGCGGGGGGGCAGGCCCCGGATTTTTGGACCGGCATTTATAAAACGAACATGCTTTCGACCATGTGGCAAAATTTCGCTGAGATCGGCCCACGGACCTCGGAGATCTCGTGATGAAAAAAGAATAAACTGCAGCAAAACATAAGGCCTTTCCGGGCTGCCTAATAATGCAATTAATTGTATTTATTACATACATGGGTAACTGCAACATAAGCGTGTATAATATCGAGGAATAAAAAATGCCTGGAGTTTAAAGAGACACCCTGCATGGCGGGCCAGCTCACTAGGTCATTACGGGACGAAAATGGACGGCAACAGTGGCGGATCCAAGGGGGAGAATCGGGTTAGCGGACCTGCGCCCCCCTTGCGCCCCTATGCATGAGTGAACACTTTATGCTATGCTCTACCGAATTGCTAATTAATGAGTTCGTATAAACCCTATGAGAAAATGATTAAAATTGTTGTCACCAGATGCCAATTCGATTTCGACCCCGTTGGGTGAGTTCACTGCATAAAGCGACCCCAGACACCCTAGCTGGCCAACTCATTGTCGATACTTGTCTCCGTCAAGTCCATGTCTATAGGAATCACATTAAATAGTATAAATAAGTTATTGGCTATTATTGAGTTTATCGACTTAAAACGGTATGCAGAATATAGTCACAATTTAGGAAACTGTGGCCAGTAGATTATATTTAGGCACACGGAGAGGCCTATAAGCCCCGCCCACTGTTTTGACCTGTAGCCTGGTCAGTGGGCGGGGCTTATGGGCCTCTCCGTGTGCCTAATTATAATCTAGGGCTATGATA
>Ga0209367_1005267_pt1 | contig 17927 bp, 11 predicted proteins | sample WorMetLIZISLAND2_FD_187412 | JGI IMG/M metagenome (GOLD analysis project Ga0209367, IMG submission 187412) | Marine gutless worms symbiont microbial communities from Max Planck institute for Marine Microbiology, Germany - Olavius geniculatus... ... | reverse complement strand
TCAAAAATTGGCTTAAAATGTAGCGTATTAGACGAAGGATCTTTGGAGCCAAAGGGAGTAGCTTCATGAGACTTTGCCACGTGACGTGCTGCTAGATGGGGGTGATAACGCGGGTACAACTTTTAGAGGGCACCGCCCCCTTAAAATTTGGGAGTGCAAAAAACGCGCAAAATTTAGTACGTTTAACGACAACTTTCGACATTGAGCGCAAATATCTCTGAACTGCATATGGATATCGACAAGCGGTAAACGGCGTTATCAAATACAGTTAATTCCGCTTTGAATTAACAAAACTGTGTGAACTTCAGTCCACTAACATCAGAGATTACGCGGCTAATGTTTACCCACCAAAATTAAATTTTTCGGAAGGCCATATTTCAGCTTCTAGGGGGTGCGGCGCCCTCAAATTTTTACACGCGCTAGAGAATCACCAAGTCTTATTAGCGCACCCCTCACCGGGGACGGGGCCCCCTTACAACTTTTTTCAAAGGGTGGTCAAAAATTGGCTTAAAATGCAATAAAGGAGCGCTTATAACTTCTGAGTTAGGGGGTGTAGCCCGACGAAACTTTGGCACTTGACGTGTCTCTATATTGGGGTGTTACCGCAAGTACAATTTTTGGGGGCACCGCCCCTCTTAAAATTTGGGAGGGCAAAAAACGTTCAAAAATCGGTGCGATTTACGACAACTTTTGAGTTTGAGCGCAAATATCTCTGGAACCGATGAAGATAACGACATAATCTAAACGGCGTTGTTGAGAGCTCTCCTTTCTGCATTGAACAACAAAAAATTTGTGAAATTCCGTCTACTACGAACCAAGTTATAAGCGCTAATGTTGACCTACCCTAAGTCGACGAAGCGCGTTCGGCGTATGCGAATGCATTTGAGTTCGGGCCACGTGACTTTGATGCCGGGGAAATTCTCCCCCCCTTTTTATCCTCCCCCCTAATTTTCCCCAATCGGACTTAGGGCGCCGGGCGGACTCACGTTGGGCTTTGCCCCAAATTTCTAGTTATTATTTCTAACCACACTGCAAACAATCACCAGCGTTTGCTTTTGGTGCAGTGTCACTTATTAGGCTACGCCGCAGCACAAAATCACGGTAAAACAGTTTCTGCTTGACGTAATGTTATTGTATTTGCTATCTGTGTTTTGTGTGTACTTTGTTAATGAATCAGTTTGTTTATTGATACTTTAAAGATCACATAAATCATTATTTAAAAACTATTAAAAGCGGTAAGAACACATCGCAAAGTTAAAACCAGAATTTATAATATACATTCGTACATTACCGCACTCGTATTCTGGGTATTGAGTAGAGATTGAAAAGAACCCTTATGGCTACCCTCATGGCTAGGGTTCTGTTCTGTTCGAGTTCTACCAAACATAAAGGTTCGGTTCGGGTTCTTTGCAGTTACAAAAAGTAAGAGTTCAGTTCTAGTTTGGTTCTAATATGATGTGTTTTCAGTTTAGTTCGGTTCGGTTCTGTGTGGAAAAAACCTGCTGCTTAAACATCAAGTATGTCAAGTTATAATAAGCAATGATCAATCAACACACAATGATATTTGAAAGCCTGTTCTAAATAAATCGTCCAAAAATTGAAAGGCCTGTTTAAAATCCATCCAGTAGTGGTCAGAAATGTGACTGTGATAATTGTTATGTGACTTAACGCCTACCGGTACACTGATGCTACACTATACAGTAATGGTTGAATTTTTAAGAACTTTTAAAACCCAGGCAACAAGGTTCGATTCGGTTCGAGTTCTAGGTGTAGTAGCCTATTTGCTTTTGAGTTTTAGTTCGGTTCGGTTCCATTCAAAATGCGGGTTCTAGTTCGGTTTCGGTTCGATTTCCATTTCTAGTATTGAGTGTGTTCGCTGTTGATGCTCACTTACTCACTGAGATTTGCCGTGTTTGTCACTGCTCAGCGCAGAATGGCGATAAATGTCACAGCTACTCAGTACTACGTTGCATGTAAATGCAGCTTGACTTAAGTGGGCCAGCATTGACATGTTGATATGAATGAATGCCATTGCTGAAAATAATTTGGCAAATTTATCAAGTACTAAAATTCCAGTGTGGTTTCTTTTCTGTCTCAGCATTTGCCCGTTGTTGCCAGTCTTTGTGTGGAGTTTTGTGTTCGTATGTAGTCTTGAAATTTTCGTTTTAGTAACGTCGCTGTAGTTTTTTTTTGAAATTGTAAAAAGCACGGGATAAGCACGTCGTGTGCCTATTGATGACAATCGTGACATAATGATATCATTAATTGTGTTAAACCGCATAATAATCATGATTGTCATGATGATTATAATGATGATTATGTCGATTGTTGTGTGCTCTGTAGACGAAGGTCGCGTTGCTGTTGTCAGCGTAAACGATGAGCAGGTGTGTTGAGTCTTTGTAACTGTAGAAACGGTGTCAGCCCAGTGGCGACATATTGTGCGGGTGCGGCCGTCCGTTCGTCTGACCTCTGACTGTTTGAGCTGAAAATGGGCACGCGCCAATTACTTCTTTTCTGAGGAACGTTCACACAGATCTTGTTTTTTGTGCCTTTTGCTTAGGAGCTTTTGCGGGACGGTATAATGCTTGTAGTAAGCCTACCATTAATATGACCTCACAGTAACATTGTTAGTAGAACGTCAGACATAGGGCCCAGCTTCAGATAATTTTTATTGGTTAAAATTTTTACTTTGTTTACTGGCCATTTGAATAATTTCACGGAATGTGTTTAACATTGAAACAACAGGACAGTAATGTCAGGGCGTGAAAATTGGTCCAAAAACTATAGATTTCTAAGGTTTTTAAACTTAAAAACGCAAAAGTCTTATTTTTAGGTTTTTAGGTTGTTTTAATGTGTTGCAATTTATGATGCAAATCAAATTTTATTTTATTTTTATCACGATGTTTTGACTTCTCACGTTCGTCATTTAGCTAAAACGATGTGACATATAATAGGGTGTTCTTCGTGGGTCTTTAAATTCGCATTCCATTTTTTGTACATTAAAACCGTAAAACCCTCTTAAAACCTAAACCCCTTTTTTCAAAACTTGGGTTTTTGCTAGCCCTGGGTGATGCAGTACACGGTGTATGCATGTATGCTTGCAGCACGGTAGTGGTCTGGCAGTGCCGCTGGTTGCCGTTGACAAGGCCGACACGGCCGACTCGTGCCTGGTGACGTGGAAATACAGAACGAGGCCTGCCGTGAAACAACTGCCCCTGCACGTCGTCAGTGTTGTCGGACTTAAGTTCAGACCGAACGTCAACAGCACTATGAGGTAATTATGTCTTTATTTACCCTACATGCAGCTGAAATCACAGTACGCTTTTCTCATAGTTCTAAACAGCCAAAGTACTATTTTGGCATTTCACAAGGTAGTGTAGCAACAGTATTAAAATGAGATGGTCAAAACTGCAGTCGTTTATGTTAGGTTTCTTTACGACGTTGCATGCCAAAGAATATTAAAATTGGCCAAAGTTTCACGAAGCTATTTAAAAAGTAGCACGTTTTTTTCCAGACATGCTGTATGCAGAGTAAATAATCCACACCTCTGTTCATTCCGTTTAGATTTTTGATAATAGCAATTTGAGAGTTTCGCATATAGTATATTTTAGTCTTTCAATTATTTTGCTTTTTACTTTCTTATGTGCGTCTTTTCGTCGTTCTGCAGTCATAGCAAATGAAGATAAAAAATTATTTATGAATATGTCTGTAAATATTTGAAATATAGTGCTGATTTTCATGACATTATTTCGTGCTGCTTTCAAACGCTGTCGTTGAGTTACGTAAGTTGCTTGTTGTTCAGTTATGAGTGCTTGCAAGACGTCGATGGTCGTGGGGCCGTGCCGGCAGTTAGACACAGCTGGGTCGTTAACTCTGGCACAAACTGTCAACTTCGTGGTCTTGCAGCCGGAGTCACTTACAGGTCAGTCAGTTAGTCAATCAGATACTTTAATATATTCGATAACAGACTGCAGTCGACTAAACACAACATATGGTATTGTGAGTAATAAAAAACTGTTCCTAGAGTATTTGCAGTCGTATATCGAAGAAAATTATTTACCGTGTTACGTGAATGTATCGTTATTTGAAAACGGATAACATTAACTGCTGATGCATGTTCAATTAAAAAGCATCACGTGTGCGGAAATAATATTACAAGTGCAAGTGTGCATGATTAATGTGTGCCGTTAGTATATTTGTGGAGTCGACGTATTCCAAGGCGAATGCTCCGCAGCCTCATGAAATCTTGGTGAAGTCTGAACCAGTCACTTACACTACAGACCCCGTTGCTTTCCTCCGCGTTCACAGCACTGACATCGGCAAGGTAATCAGTCATTTAATTAATTAATTTAATTAATTGTTTAATTAATTAATTTGTTTACTTCGCAGTGTTTTCGCTTACCAGTGACTGAATGGCGCTATGTTGTCGGACTTGCTGTAGAGAGGTTTAAGGTTCAATTGACGACTCGCCATTAGCGGCAACTAGGAAGACGTTACGAGCTGCAGCCGGGGAATTATAGAGTAACGCGTTCATTTATTACGATAGTATTAGCCACGTTATTGTTTATCCCAGTTCCGTCGAAACTTTTTTTCGTTTTTTTAGTTTATGTGGTAGATTAAACTAGCAGCTTGCCTGCCGTAATGCAAATCATTCATCATGTAAGTGAGTGTGTATGATCTGTCTGGTGTGGTCATCTGTATGTCTGTGTGATTGTATGCCATGATCAGGTGTGTTTGTCGTGGGACGCTGAGGACGCCGCTGAAGACGACTTGACTGCGTTCCAGCTGTTAGTCGACGGGGCACCTGTCGGTGAGCCGCTACACAAGCCGGCGCGACAGGTAGCCATTGACGAGCTGAAGCCCGGTCAGGAGCTCGACGTTTCACTCGTTCCACTTGACAGCAGACAGCAACCGCTCGGCTCTTCCAACGTCGTCAAGGCACATCCGTTTACGCTCATCGTCATCATTATCATCTACCGAAGGGAGAAACATATGTCGGCCATGTGCCGGCATATTATGCTGCCGTCTCTGATCTTTGACTTTTGAGCTGAAAATTGTCACACCGGTTTTCTGGGAAATGTTGAAACCAATTATTTTTACTCTGTGCTTCTTCGTTTTTGAGGCAGGGGTTGGTACGGGATGGATGGATATAGGGACAAGACGCGTAGTGCGGCCCACTTGGACTACAGTAACTGAGAAATACTGTACACTAAGAAGTCTTTTAGAAAAGCATAGTACTTAGTGCTGACTTGTTGGTCGCCCGTAAATTTTAAACATTTAAACAGATTATAAAAAAGATCGATTTAATACCTTTGATAAGGGTGTGTTAGGCCTAAACGTGCTGTTGGACATGATGAAAAGGTTATTGAAAATTGTAGCAAATAATGCTTGTTTTTAACTTTGCTAGTCAGTTTTTCCTTGGCTCAGTAACGTTTATTAGCCGGTTCTTTTTTCTGTAAATATTTGTTTGGAATAGTGCGTTTTGTTTTCATATGTACAGTTTAAATAACAAAAAGTTAATGTCGTCTGTGCATGTCTGAATGCCAGAAAGTACTTTGTACTGAAGCAGTTGAACTTGAGTCTGTTGTTTGTGCGTAGATCGCGTGTCCACACAAGCCTCTGGCTCCAGTGATCAGTGAGCAACCTTCATTTAAGCATCGATCTGTTTTGATTGCCTGGGAAAAGCCGCCAAAAACTGGCAAAGAACTCGATGAAATGGACGACATCAAGTCATACAGGTGCGCAATACTTTTAATCTTACAAATTACTGCCCGCGGAATCGAGGGCAGTATTGGTTTCTGCATCGTTGCTAATTTTTTTTGTCAGCACGATAACTTATTGAACAGTTAGTGTGATAAAATTTTGTGTGAACGTAAAACTTGACAACCTCTAGAATCCTACTAAATGATAAGGTCAAGGTCACATGGATTATAGTGTGTTAAATGGGTTTACTCTTGTGCAGGGATTTTCCTCTTTATTTCTGCACTGTTTTTGTGCTCAGCGTTTTATATCATTTTGGTTTAATCATTTAGGACAACTGGGAGTGGAGTTTCTTTCTGATTGTAACTTGTATTAGTGCTTCATCGTGTAGTAGGGGCCTGTTGTAGCTGCTTCGTAAAATAAAACATTGACGATGATGGTGATGATGTGTATAATAGAGTGTATGTTGATGGAGCATACCATGGCGAGATGAAAGCCAGCGCTGCTGCTGACGCTGACGGCTATCAGTACAACATCAATGATCTCAACTCAGCTCAGACTTACGACGTCACAGTCAAAGTCTGTTGTGTTCGTCTTCGTTCTACACCATGGCCCAGATAAAACAAAGCCGTTTTTATTTGTTCGATAACTTTAGCAAATGCAAATGTGATTTCACAATTCTTTTGCTTTTGCACTGACTGATAAACAGCGGAAGAGGCAGAAGTAAACGCTGCCACCCCATCTCATATCAGTTGCCGTAGTACCTTGTGACATTGATCAAAAATAGGCCTACCTGCTCACTTGTCGATTTCTACATGTGTAGCTTACTTGTTGTTCATCTTGTTGTTGATTCACTGCACACTTACGATTTGTTGTGTATTTTTCGTACTTGTACAACGAATGGCTTTTCCTTTACTTATACGTCAGTGTTTTACAATTTTTTTCGCGGCGGAACCCTACACAGGCGTGAAGATCACTCACGGAACCCCGTGCATTGATTCGTAAATTCAGCGACGTACGGACAAGGTTAACGTTCTGGAAGATCTGGAACCGATGTTTCCCAGCGGAGTCAATAGGCAGATTTTCCAGAAGCTGCTGATAAATTAGGGCCCAGACCATGCTCACCTTGCACTTGTACTGCTTTTAACTACAGCTGCAGTCATGCGTAATAAAGCAAACCGCAATGCGATCTCGGCATAGCCTAGATCAGATCACGGTATGGAGTAAGGTAATTTTAAGTTCGTACTGCGTACTCGCTTACCCACTCCAGCAGTGGTCTAACTAATACTTCGTTATTTTGCAATTTTCTTGAGACATCATCGACAACAGATAGGATATTTTGCTATTTTGCCCTCGTAATTTACACTACTTTGCCTTAACTGAGCTGCGTATGGCTGCAGGCGGTGGCAGGAGAGATGCGTCAAGCGGCGGAGATGTCGGCAGTAAGTGCTCGTCGGTCTGACGCGGGTAACGACGTGGCGGTGTTCTGTGCGTTTGAGAGCGACTCGTCGACCTCGCTGTCGGTCAGGTGCGCCGGCGCGCCGACCACGCCCAGACTGCGCGTCGACAACATGAACGAAGACGGCATCGACGTCGCATGGGATATGTCCTCCGACCAGATCACTGACGACGACGTCACCGTACGTATTGCATTTACCACGTTCGTACCACGTCCCGATACGTGTATCGTGTGTAATAGGAAGACAGTGGACACCTAGTGGTAACGTAAACACAAATGGTTAGGTCGTGTGTTTAAAAATATTAGCGAAATGCTGCGTAATTTTAACAAAAAATAAGGGGAAAACAAGGGGGAAAATGCAGATGCTAGATGACTTGATAGAAAGTAGCATTTGCGCTGATTTGAAGAAAAGAGCTGAAGATTAAGAAATTTGCTGAACAAAAAAAAAGAAGAATGGTGTGTAATGTCAGTGTTTTTTCTTATTCATTTTATTCATTGACTGTTAATTTGTTCCATTGTGTAACAGCGTTTCGCCTGTTTTGTTATTAAACTTTGAATGAATGAATGTAATGGTTTGCTGCAATATTGGTTGTATTTCCTGCTTATTTATGACCATCAAAGTTTTAATTTCCTTGTTTTATGTTTCATGCAGGGTTTCCAGTTGCTGAAAAACGGAAAGCCGTATGGCTCAGTGATTCCGCCGGATGTTCGCAGTATGCGGGTGAAAGGACTGACGCTTGGAGACCGAGTTGAGCTGCAGCTGATTACGCTGACTAAACAAGTACCGGCAGCAAGCAAAACCCACAAAAGTAACTGCTCTTACCTAGTATAAATGTACACTGTGTCCCAAAAAAACATCCCCGACATTTTCGACTGTAACTTTTGGTGCAAATATTCCTGACACAACTTGCCATCAAATGACCATTCAGTTTCCCACCTCACCGAACGTTTGTTAGCGCACTACCTGGGGAAAACGCAACCAGCAAAATATCAGTTTTTTATCCAATGCGATATGATTGCTTAATTAACATAACGCGTAAAAAGACATTTTGTTCACATTTCTGACACTATGGCTGAGATTTCATTCAGTTGTCCATTTTTCAACTGCCTGCAGTAAAATTGCTTGAAGCGTTGGCCCACTATGCGAACACATGCAAGCAGACGTTTTCTCCATTTATTGACAGCAGTATCGATAATGTTCTGCTCCAGACCAATCCAGGCACTACCAGTCGCTTCTTGACTTCACAAACATTTCTAAAAATTATCTGGTAGACACACTGCTGCATGACAGTAAAACCTTGTAATAGACCTGCTGTTGGGGCCCACATTTTAAGAAAGATGGAAATTATTGACGTTTTTTCATTCACTTTAACACATATTATGCTTGGTCTGCTTTCTCCAGGTAGTGCAAAAACAGACATTGGGTGAGGTGGAAACTAAAACACTTAGTAAATAGCCAGTTATGTCAGAAATATTTCTGCCAAATATTATTAAAATCTGCTAATCTTTATTCAAGTTGTGATCAATAATGTCTGGGATATTTTTTCAGGTTTTCTGTTTATTTCACGGCATATTTCGTTTGGTCTGCTTTTCCTAGGTAATGTAGAAGCATACATTGGGTGAGGTGGGAACCTGAGTGGTCGTTTGATGGCAAGTTGTGTTAGGAATATTTGTACCAAAAATTGTCAAAATCTGATAATTGGTTTTCAAGTTACTGTCGAAAATGTCGGGGATGTTTTTTTGGGACACAGTGTACATTACAGTAGCATTGAGTACCTGTGATAACGACGTATGTAAATTTTCATTTGCAATTATCGAAATGATCAGATCTCGAGTTATTCAGCGTATGCAAACAGTTTATCGACGTGCGTTCTTGTATTAGACAACAGTCGTTAGTTTCTGTAGTGTCTGTAGACTGACTGGATCCTGTGCTGCCGTCAAATGAACAGTTGGCAACTGCGTTCTTACATAACGTTTTCTGTTATTTCTTTTAAAAAATGTAATTTACAGTCAGTCTGAATCTAACATAACCTACAACTGCTGTGTGTATGAAGTGAAGGAAGCTCAGTCAACTATGTGTATAGTCGGCCTGTGAACTTAATTTCATTGTCTTTGTGTGTATTTAGCAGGTGGGCTGAAGTTAAGCGTTGATTACACTGGACTGATTGAAGCGCCAAAGAACGTCCGCTGTGAAGACGTAACCGGGCACTCTGCTATCGTCGTCTGGAACAACGGTTCATTTGAGAGTTATTATTACTGAGAGTTGTAACACTGACTTTGGTAATTTAGACTGTTAGCTTTATATTACAGCTTAGACGATAGTTGTAATTCCGTGCTGACATCTTTGTGATAAGATTGAATTACGTTGATGTATTGTCATCAGATGTCAACAGAAGTTTATTTCATCACCGAATTTTTTGGTTTTACATATTGGTACTTCTACCCTGTGCAATGTAATCAGTGTAATAAATACAGTGTATACCATTGATGAACATTTTTTAATATCACAGTAGTCTCCGATTTGTTATTTTGAAGTAATGTACAGGGTGGGCCAAAAAAACCGGACCTGTTTGAGCGTTGATAACTCAGCGGTGGTTGGTGGTAGAAAGTCCTGTGATATGTCAAAAGCTTCAGAATGCTGTAAAGAATAAACAACAAATTTGCATAGTGAAGCATTTAAATATTTTTTGCCTAATTTGCATAAATATTCACCACCCCTGATATTCTGCCAAATTTGACTGTAACACATGGATTTAACATGGATATTTGAGCTTTTATAACTTAGCAATGTTTATTGATGGAAAAGCACGTAATATGCCAAAAGTTTTGAAATTGTATACAGAAGAAGTGTACAACTTGCAAGTCTCACCATTTAAATATTTTTTTGCCTGAGTTACACAAATCTGCCCCACCCCTAAAATCATGCTAAATTGGTAGTAACACATGAATTTAACTTGATTTTTATTCAGCATAGAGTGTAATATCAACAATCATTAACACATACGTTGAGTTTGAATAAAATTCGACATAGGCAGTTGCCCAGCTTTTGCATTCATAACCGTTATCAGTCCTTTTAGGCAGCTGATCGATCACTGGAATCAATGTGTTCAGGATCAGCTGAGCCCAGCATTCGATTAGCACACGTTTTAGCTGGTCAGTTACTGAAATTTTGTGACCATGCTAGCTGTTGCAATGCGCAAACAATGAATAATTCAAAGAATTTAAATCTGGACTTTTTGGCAGTAAGTTTTTGAATTCAATGAACTCGGGCATATGGGAGTGCATGCAAAGGCCTAATTTTAGGGGTAATGAAGATTTATGCAAATTAGGCAAATAATATTTGAATGATTTGCTATGCAAGTTCGAACGTCTTTGTCTACAGCATTCTAAAACTTTTGACATATGACTCGCCTTTCTACGGGTAACCATCGCTGAATTATCAACGCTCAAACAGGTCTGGTTTTTTATGGCCCACCCTGTATGTGTTGTGTGCATTTAGGCAGTTTTGGCTCGTTTTTTGTCATTTAGGCCTAATATTTTAAATTAGTTTGGCGCCGGTATTCATTTTGTATAAAAACCTGCATAATTCAACAGCATTTCTTTGTAGGTTCATTATTGTTTGAAAAACAAAGTGGCATTTATGGCATGTAAAAAACTTGCTGCAGCAATTCCTATAGTTTCTACTAAGATTTTAGTGAAACTTGGCGTAACTGGGAAAACTGAGAGCAGTCATCATCTTCATCATCAAGTAAGTAAATAAGTAAGTAAGTAATCTTTTATTAAACAACGGTCAAACGCCATTGCAAAACAGAACATAACATAGCAAAATCTGTACAATATCGATAAGAAAAATGAAATGAAATGAAATACGGTAGAGCTACAACAGATCTACGTGCAAATCTAATATGCATCACCAAAATCTAATATGCATCACCAAACAAATATCACAATACAAACGAACGTTTGTACAAGTCATAGTGACACTGAGGCAAAGCAAAAATACATTATTTCAGCATTTCATTATGTTAGTTTATTTCAGACTCATGAGTCCACAGTTATGCAGTAAAAGAAATATAAAAAAAACACGCAAGTTTAGGCCTAGTGTTTGAGATTGTTCTGTTTGTACAGAGAGAAGTAGAGCGAAGCAGCACTACGTAAGCGCTCAGTCGTACCAAGTGACTTGGTGGCCAGGCGAGAAGTCAGCATCAAACGTCGTCAGTGCGTCCACAACCGGTCAGCATGGTTGCCGTTTTACGTTTGTTTAGCTACGAAGACAAGCGTAGTTTTTCGATAACGAGTTAATTGTCGTGGATTTGGATTGGCTGGTTCGATGTCTTGAGTCCGACTATAAGACATTGCAATGGAGGCAGGTCGTCTGACAATGACGGACTTAATAAATCACGGCCTTTTTAGCCCTGCATTTTCGTCCGTAATTCTCCTGCCTTGTATTTTCCGGTCGTAGTGTTGTTTAGGCCGATACATAGCGGTTGGTGAATGCGTGATGATTCTTAGTTGTCACAGAATGTCAGAAAGAACCTACTTCGGTTGAATGTTGTTGCTGAGTTGTTTCGTTGTTATACAGACACGCGCCTGGTGTTGACCGGTCTGCGGCCGAACACATCCTACAACGTCGTCGTCGAGGCGAGAAGAACACAGAAACACGACGCCGTCACTGACGGTTCGTGTTGCTGCACTTGTTGTTTTGACAAAATATACACCGTGTCCGGAAAAAAAAATCCCGGACATTTTTGATTGAAACGTAAAGAAGGATTATCAGATTTTAATCATTTTTGACACCAACATTTTTGACACAATATTTCACTGCACCCATTGTCTGCTTCTGCACTACCTGGGGAAACAAAACCAACGAAATATTGCATTTTAATCCCATTTTGCCTGGTAGGGTTTTTCCATGTACAGAAGTAGGCATTTGGTGAGGTGGGAACTAGAACAGTCATTTGATGGCGCATAGTGTCAAAAATGTTTGCACCAAAAATTAGGAAAATTTGTCAAACCTTCTTTAAGCCACAATCATTAAGGTTGGGGATGCTTTTTGACATATTTCTGTTCATTTCAACTCATATGTTGTTGGTTCTGGTTTCCCCAGGTAGTGCAGAAGCAGACATTGGGTGAGGTGGAATATTGAACGCTAATTTGATGTCCATGCAGTTGTGCTAAAAATAAACGTACCAAAAATTATTAAAATTGGATAATCTTTCTTTAAGTGACAATCGATAATGTTCGGAATTTTTGTTCCAGACACAGTGTAAAATCACTTGCTTGAATGTGTTCTGTTGTCAAATGACTTAAGTAGTAAATTTGTTTTAATATTTCTGTCTCGTTAATAACAGCAAATTTAACTTTCGCACCAAGCTTACAGAGTCCTGTACGATAATTTCATCGACAAAATTTGTGCAAATAACATACTCCAAACCGGCCATGGTCGCTGGTTAGGGTCACAAATTTGTGAATTTATATCCTCTTGCATAGTTTGCTCACGTTAATGGTAAAGCATATAGCCTTATTTGTAACTTTACATCTCCGTTCATATTCTTGCCCTCGAAAGCATAGAAATTTTTTTACAGAGCTACTGATTTTGGTTATACAAAAGTTGTGCAGTTGCTACAACAGTGAGGAAGCATTGTAGACTCCGTGTTCGTTTGAACATCTTGTTAACTAAGCATTTTCATTTTATTCGCTATCGCCCAAAACCGTATTAATGTAGCTATTTCGGTGTTTGGCACCGCACCTATATGGATTGGAACAACTGCTTCAAAAGACCAACGACAAGCGTGAACGGTGAGCGTTCCTAATGCAACCAGTCCTTATATCACCAAAAACGGTTGAAGAAGTAGAAACAGAATAAGAAAGAAATAGGTGATCCTCATTTGTCATGAACATTCTGAAATGCACCACACACTTCCTGTCTACGTTTAGATGCTGTCTAAAACAGCTAAATAAAAAGTACAACTGTTTTAAAAGGCGTCTCACAGGGAATGTGTGCCTCTTGTTCAACTGGCATAGCGAGCGCGTTTGAGGTTATTACTCCAAGTTACAGTTAACGCGCTTACTTACTTACTTACCTACTTAATTACTTCAGTCGTGTGGTAGTGTGGTCATATAAAGTACGTATTGACAGTAGGTTAATATCCAGCAATGTGATCGATGCCGCGTGTGTTATTGTTCCAGCGAACGAGAGTTGCAGTAGCACGTTCATAATGACATCAAAGTGCAATGTCATCACACTGCACACGGCGTCAACGCCTGCCACGCCTTATAACCTGCGAGTCATCAGTTGCACGGCAAGCTCCATACAGTTGTCCTGGGCTGCTCCGGACGATAGCTCCGTCGACGTGCTTGGTACGATCACTTCCTTCATTGTTTCACAAGACAGATTGGAATTTCGCTTATCTGAACGCACCGATGTGCTCGCTTTTTTTGCATGACCACAGTGTAAAACACTTCACCCCGTGACACAACAAAGTTGGTGGCGTAGCATAGTGGTTAGAACGTCGGTCCTGGCCGGCGGACTTTCCTTATCCTGCGCTAGACTGATGGATGGCTGTTTGACCACTTTGTGGGTACGGCGTCCGCTATCAGTCAACCAACAAGGCCAACTCAGCCTGCCATCCCTCCGGGGTCGGTTAAATGAGTAGTAACCAATTATATGGGTTACGGAAGATGGAGACCTTTGTACAGCTGACTGGGCTGCCTGGCCGGCCGGTGCGCCAGCCTGTGTTTGTAGGCTGCACACGGCGGCTGTCCGATCGGCGGCTCTGGTTAGTGACGAAAAGCGCATTAGAGGTGTGTATACACGACGATGCGCTATACAAATTGACAACCTTTACCTTTACAACAGACGCTTCTCCGTCACTCAGGAAGAATCACGTATGACATGTGTGCGTGAGACGTGAGTAGCTTATGTGTTAAGCCACTCACTGTTTGGAATGGGGCAAGTGAGCGTTAAACGTTTTAACCGTCACGTTTGACGGGATTAAAATTGTAGACGGCTATAACGCTCCAGATACTGTAGTGAGAGATAGGAGCAGGACGAAGTGTAGGTCGTGGAATAGTGAGAGATGATCGACGTTGTAGGAATGCGCGTGGACGTGGTGCCGCGGTCGGCCTATGATCAGGGTGGTGACCGACGTGACATCGACTCCGTCAGCTGTGATCTACCTCGTGACGCTACGAGCGCCGTCGTCAGCGGTCTGGTTGACAGGACCGAGTACGTGGTGACGGTACGCGCAGTCACCGCCGTGTACTTCGACATGCTGCCGGACGGTCACGCCATGAAACGCTCTCGTCGTCTGCCCGTTAACCGTCTGCCGACTGATGACGCCTGGCTGCCGGCGGCGTCAACCGTAGTCACGACCTCTGGGACCGACAGACCGACGGACCTCCACGTGGTCGACACGTCGCCACATAGCATCAGCCTCGCATGGACTCTGCCGAGGACGTACGGCTCCGATCAGCTGCAGGGAACTGTCATACGATGGGTCAGTCGCTTGGTTAATGGCTATGGGCGCCGAACTTGCAATCGATAGCTTGCAGTTATAACTGGCCGTCTTGTAACGTTATCATGTGCTGTAAAACAATTATTTCAGCATCAAATAAATTTCGTTGTTCTTTACTAACAAGCACTCCAAGACCATAACTCAGTCCGGAGATAGTTTTGTTAATTTTTGGAATTCACAGGTGCGCAAATGTTAGACATTTTCTGACCGTGCACTTTGTTCAAGCTAAGTGCATGTGTCTGTTTGTTTGTTTGTTTGTTTGTTTTGCTCAAAGAAACATTTAATAAAACAGCAACAATGTTCAGCAGAACTGGAGCACGCAAGGCATAAAGATGCGCTCACTGTGGCCCAAAAAACTGTCAAGGCACACACATGTCACCAGCCATAATACATCAACATACAAACTATTCAGAAACTATAAACACTACCATAAAAACACGAACACATTATCTCAAAATCAAACCTACACAATCAAAGTTCACTTGCTCAATGCATCGCTTGAATGCTAAAAATGAACTGTAACGCTGGCTGGAAGGTCATTCTACACACTGATGACACGTTATTTTCTGTGTTCCTGTGTTTCTGTGGTGTAGATGGAGCAGGGAGGTCATGAGCAGGTGGTTCGTCACCAGACAGTGTCCTCTGACTGCAATACATCAACCATCACGGACCTGCAGCCTGGCGTCACGTACAAGTTCATCGTCGAGGCTTTGACCAGCAACAAGACGTCACTGGACTTCGACTCAACGTCACTCAGCGCTGACCGGCGTACCACCAACGTCCTGTCCAAGTCAATCACAGCGCGCACACGAGCGCCGTGCGAGGCACCGCGATCGATCGTCACTGCTTTCACGCCGACCACCGTCCGTCTGTACTGGCAGCGACCATTGCTGGAGGCTGTCCAGAGACCGGTGACGGACAGCACCACTGGCAGGGTGATGGAGCGGCGTCACGTCCGGCTGTCGCTGGAAGGATACCGGCTGGACATCAACGGCCAGCCACACATGCGTCTGTCGCCGGCCACTCACGAGTGCACGCTCATCAAGTGTCGTCCCGGCAAGACTTACACTATCTCACTGGTTGCTCTCACGTGCACCGAGAACGCCAAGAAAGCTCGCGCCAAGAAGGTAAAAAAATCGATGCGTTAGTTGCTGCTGTATGTAATCGATTTGTATGTATGTGGATTCTGCCCTCGGTCGAACGTAAGGAATGCTCCAATAATCTGCTAAGTTTTTTTTGGACGCTTTTGGGGACATGGGCCTAAAACTTTCTAGGAACTTTTTAAGATCGTCGTATGTTCTTCCAAAGTTTTTTTTCTGTAGGTAATCAACTTAGCTCTTTTTACGATGTTTTGTAAATCGCAATTTATCTTGGGGTTTGGTAAGTCCCTTTTTTAAAAGTTTATATGAGTTTGAGTTATGGACTTTTGCTTGGTGCTTAATAGGCTGATTAGACAAAAGCCAACAATATTGGCTGGCGACCGGTGAGCTAAATGCGTTCACTCTGTGAAAAATCAGAAAAAAAACTCACAAATAAAATCACAGTTTAGTTAGACACTTTATCTCTGTGTTTATAGATGCCGTTGTCTGAATTGAAAATAAGTGAACAATGAAAGCAGAGACGCAAAGTACATACAGAAAACATGTGAGACTAAGAAATAGGTTAGAAAATTTACTTTAAAACAAAGCTCGTCTGTCAATGTATGTGTGTCTGGCTGATGTTGTGTGACAGTCTAAGTTGGACTCTCTGCCGGTTGACGACACGGTATCAGCTGAAGCTTGGCATCCGAGTGCACGTGATGAGGACATTGATGAATCAGCTTCACTGCCAGTTACTGTCACATTACCAACTACAGAGCCCGGTTAGATGTTGTTATTTTCTGTCTTACCAATTGCCGAGGCTGGTTTGATCTTACTTTTTTTCTTAGGTTTACCTTTTAGGCTTTTAGATCACTTCAGTTTAGTCGCTTCATTTTGATGTTTAGCCTAATGTCTGGAATACATTGGAATACAATTATCTGAGAGATGCAACTCTCTTTTTTGCTGTCATTTTGAAAATGCTTTCGTTTGCTCTTTACTAACGCAATATGATAATTATGTAAACTTGACGCATCCTGGTATTAGCTGTTAATCTGACTATGATACTCTAGTCACATTTGCACGCATTATGTTTTGATGAGGTTTTTGATGTTAACAGGAATAATCCAGGAGCAGTCTGCGCATCTGGTATTACCGAAGGACTGTCACCGGGGTGACATAGGTCAGGTCCAGGTGAGCTGGTCTCGCGTCGATGTTGCTGCTGCTGACGCTGCCGCTAGTGATGAGGATGAAGGACGGCTGCAGGCAGTGCTCCAGTACAACGTTGCGTGGACCAACAGTGACGACGGATCTCACGGAGAGATGTGTCTTGAGCCTCATGTACACAAATGCTCGTTCCCCGCCAAACTGCCCAAGTATGTCATCAGTTTGTCATAACTGATTATGACAGTGAGTTTAGTAGTACTGGTGGTGGTGATGGTCGTCGTCGTCGTAGTAGTAGTTGTTGTAAGAGCAGCAGCAGCAACAGTAACGTGATAATAATTTGTTATTGATGTGGTATGATGTGACGTGGTACGATATCGTAGCAATACCTGGTAGTGTCCCTCACACGTGTGCTTTATCTGTCATAAACAGTAGCATAGCTGGATTTTTTGGAGGAGGGGGAACCACTCACCAAATACATCCATGAATATAGACACGGAAAGGCATCCCTTCAAGTTTAACGGCATGAATGTAACAGATTAATATGGTATTAGTGATGACGACAATTAAGTCTTACTTATTTCCGAAATATCAAAACTATCACTGCTGTTATGTCAAGACGTTATCTGCGCTGTGTGTTCAAGATGATTGATAAATGTGACGGATAAACCATCACGGTACGTAACCAGCCATCCAAGATAATTTACAGGGTGGTCCAAAAAAAACCGCACAAAGTTAATGACACCATAATTTTGCAACCGTACGTCATAGAGTCATGTGGTTTTCAGCAAAATGTTCCGAAAGAAATTTCTTACGTGACTAAAGTCAATATTTGAATACAGCAGTTAAATATTCTTTGTTATTGCCGCTGGAAATTGAACTGTGCAAAAAAGTATTACCCTCGACACTGCGGTCCATAAAAAACATGCCAGTTTTATTTTTTGAATAGCTCCGTGAAACATTGGCCGATTTTAATAAATTTTGGCAGGCAATATTAGAAAGAAACTTGAC
>Ga0209367_1005266_pt1 | contig 17928 bp, 16 predicted proteins | sample WorMetLIZISLAND2_FD_187412 | JGI IMG/M metagenome (GOLD analysis project Ga0209367, IMG submission 187412) | Marine gutless worms symbiont microbial communities from Max Planck institute for Marine Microbiology, Germany - Olavius geniculatus... ... | reverse complement strand
CCCCTTCCCTTAGAAGCAGGTCCCCTGAAATCCAGCTAAGGGGTCTGGGGAGCGCTGTAAGCTCCCCCCAGCGGGGTCTGGGGCAGAGCCCCAGCCGAAATCGAACTTGGTGCATTTTCAGCCTTAAAATGTGACATCTCGTGGCAACAATTTAAATGATTTTCCTGAGAATCAATTGACCAAAATTCATGCAGTTTACACAGCAGATGTATATAACAGTCATTAACAGACCAATAAATCTAACACTTCTCCACTCTAACAACCTCGCATGTTCTATAACAAAATTATACTCAACTGATGAGTCCAACTGCTAGGATAATAAATGCTTTTTTACTAGCCTACGTATACAAAAGTGTATTATGCTTAGTTCACGTGTTGCCATTTAAAATCCATTAATCAACCAAAGTCTATTGCAAGCACACATGTTCTATGTCTTATCAGAAAACTAATGTAACACAGCAAAAAGAACACATAATGCAATAATGTGAACACCATCACAGTAATCAGATCATAATGTTGTTTAAAATCTACTTCAAACTGTAATATTGAATAGTGAACACCAGACCCCTGCATAGGCCTAGGAGCCTACTGCGTATAGGCCAAGGTTTCAACACGGTCTACAGTTTACTATGCGAGAGAAACGAGGCATAATACACTGTGGATTATGTTGAAACGTACTTATTTCATGGCAGTGATCGACGACGTGTTCTGCCTGAAAATGGGTGCTGTACACCGACCTGGTTGACATTTTAGCTGTTTCACGTTTAATCAAAGGTACAATTTGCAGTGAAAAAACTAAAATCATAAATCCTTGGGGGTCCGTAGACCCCTCGCCCCCCTTAAATGACGCCCCTGGTTTAGCTGTTTTTGATCTGTACATTCAGTGCATTTCGGTTTTTAGTTTTTACAAATGGTAGGTTTTTGTTTTTAATTATATGAGTTAGATATTTTTGGCGTGTATAATGGCGAAAAGAGTAGCGATTGAAAACATCTGCAGTTTAATGTTTTTATGCATGTTTTTATTGTGTTTTTTTTATAAAAGTAAAAACATGTTTTTATGTTTTTTATTTGCAATCAACGTTTTTAACATCTATGCCGTAAAGGCGCGTACAGAGCGAACGAAATAAAATAAACTGAAATAAAATGAACGAAAACAGCAGAAAAAATGTCATTTTATTTCAGTAATTTTTGTTGCTTTGAACTTGCCTCAAAAATGGGAAAAAGTACAACAAACAACCACGAAAACAAATGAGTTATAATCTAACTCGATACTAATAGCGATAGTTATCCGAACGGGTTAAAACGTTGCCTTTCTTCGCGTTTATATTAATCACGATGCTGGGCGGATCAAAATCAAATTGGTACTGAAAAGGCTAAAAGTATTAGTATAAGATGTATTTCGATTAATTTTACGATATTAGCCATATTAGCATGACCGAATCCCTTACAGTGATCGCGGCTAGTTGTTTCCAAAACTGTCCGATTTTTCTATCCACGAGAATAATGATACCCGAAAGATCCGAGCTGGAAAATAAGTTCGAATTAAACGGTTTCTGTCCCGTATTTCTGCATGTAGGTCCACCTGAAACCTAAAAAACTTTTTTTCCCAAAAAAACAAGGTTTTCTAGTTCTGGTAACTGGGGTAGATATAGGAGCTGTGAGTAAAGCAGACCTGGTGTGTTTGAGTCGAGGGCAGCATTCAGCCGGTGTCGTCTTCGTCGTCTGACGGCACCAGATCCACGTGATGACGCCGATGACGCAGTCCTCTGAGGCTTGACCTCGGACCTCGGGTCGACGTGGACGGCCACCGAGTAGCGACCGCGCAGCTGTTCGGCGACGGGACGCAGGTCAAACGGCAGCGAGCGAAAACACGTTCTCACGGAGCACGAACCCGACACACCGTGACACTTACACTGCAGCGATAAACTCTCCGATATCGCCTGCAAGCACAATTTGATTATGTGTCCTTTCAGAACCGGAAAATAGCGATCTGGGCTTAGGATTAAAACTAGCTTTAGAATTCGGGTGGAAAAGTTTTGCCATACGTTGTAGGTAAATACTTCATCAGACCTGTCGGCCGTACTATGTTTCTACGCTGACTGCAGGTATGGTTCGGGGCAGTAGATGTAGGTCTAGGCCTAATCCTTAACACTAAGCCCAGATAGCTATTTATCATGAATATCATACTCATATGATTTGTTTTACAGTCAACGTTATTACCAACGCACAGGTCCCCACGTGTAGTAAGCTACACGTGACACAGAGTGCGTATTTGCGTGTTTGCTATATGAGAATAATGTGTAGCGAACGCTTGCTCGCGGATACTTGCAGTGTAAGCGAATTTTGCCTATTGCTACACGCTTCTCCGTAGCGCAGTCTGTCTGCCTGTTTGTCGTCTGTCACTTTCGTGCTCAATGCTTAAACGGTTGGACATATTTAGATGTCATTTAGCAAGTACACTAGTGGTGTCCAGTGACAATGACATAGGCCTATTGTGTTCGATTGGAGTTCCTGACCCCAAGGGAAAACAGATTTGGGCGTTAAACCCTTCAGCCAAGATTTGCAATTGGCTATGATTCGCCATGGAAAAGCGATGATCAGCGATTTCGCGATATACCGAATTACTTCGGTCAATACTTCGTGCGACAAAAGCACTTTATGCATGTTAACCATGTTGTGGCTACATGGTGCTATTAGGCCTACCTGTCTACCGACGTCACTGTTATGCTGGTTGATGAGCGATCGTCGCGACACCTTGCGGCGTTTGTTCGCACTTGGTGGCGCTCTGGTCCGCTGGAAGGCGCGGCTGAACTCCAGGCCGTGTTGCAGGTTGTCCGGACACCCGCCCCACTGGAAGTGCTCGACAGTCTGCTGGGGGTCGTTGTCACGGTGGTTGAGGTCTTGGGGCGCTTCAAGGGGCATCCGTCCACAGCTGCAGTGAGAACTGAGTCCGGTGCTGCAAGCCTTCGAGACGGCTTGAACCAACACGGCTGTTGATAACGACTGCACGAACGCCTGTTCACGGCTACCTGCACAACGCATTGCAACGTGACATTTGCATACCGACATTCACGAAAAAACACTCCGTTTTTTCTGTATCTGATTTCTTTTCTTTTTTACACATCAGTAGCTGTTCCATTTCTTTCATTTAATTTTTGTTTACAACAGTTTTAGTTCTCTTAATTTATGCGCTAGATTAAACACTGGCAGCTTGTTTGCGAGTGTTCCACTGCAAATCAGTCATCATTCAAAAAAATTAGACCATTTAAAAACCTAAAGTCCTTAAAAGTGTAAATTTTGTTGTTTTTTTTTAAATTGGTCGTGCAATTTGTAATACAATTAAAACACGTCAGATTTATTTTTCTATTTTAATCGTGATTTTGGAGTTTCGACGTCATGTTATTCACACGACAAAAACGACGGGACGTGGAGAATGGTGCAAAGCATTTTCTTCCGTAAGTCTTAAAATGTTTTGTTTGCTTTCTTTGTGTTCTACAACGTAAAAACTTTCAGAGATCCAAAAAAAACAACAAAACCTTAGGAGCTAAACAAAATTTTTGAAATTTTGATTCTTTCATCTCTGGCTGGCGTGTCGGAGAACAGCGGCGTTGTAGATCAGAAAAGTCCAGAAGTTGCAATTTTTCCGCAAACACAGCAATTAATTACCGACCGAATTTCGAAAGCCAACTGCAGATTTACTACAGAAGGGATTTTTTTTGTGCTCAGAATTTTAATTTGCTTCCGCCCCTTAATTTTTTTTCAAAATAAGGGGTTTTTGGTCCAAAATTTTACATCGATAGACAAAAATTTTTCGACAAAAAGATTTTCTAATAATTTTTCGACGGCCGAAAAATTTATGGTGGGCCTTCTCCCTTCTGTTTCTACGACGACGCCACTGGCAGGCGGTGAACTTACTGCCGGCGAGGTCCGGGAGATAGTTCGGCGCTCGCAGGATGGTGGAGCAGTTCCAGCGTCGATCGGCGAAGAGTTCCTGGCACATGTCTACGGTGTCACGTGACGCACGCACCACGCTCGGCATCAGATCGAGCCTCGTCTGACACAGACGCCGCTGCTGGCGGACCAGACCCAGCGACCGAGACCGAGAGCAGTCTGTCGTCGTGTTCCACGCCAACTGACGACGCTCGCTCGTCGACAAACCTCTGCCAACACAGCCGCATTCAACTACACCATTCTGCATTAATACAAGAAAAGCCCAGCTAACGCAAAGGGTAACGCGCAACAGCGGTGCATGTCTGAAAACCCAGTAAACCTAAAACAAAATCCAAGTTCACCCATCCTAGCAACGATGTTTTTTACAGTCGCCAGAGGGCGCCAGACGACCGACGGCTAATTATCTATAGTGTTTTACCTGTACTCGCCAGAGGCCGTGACCTGTCTCCCTCTGCCAACTCCGTATTGACTGGAAATCGCAAATTTTCCCTACCCCTCTGTCATTTAGCGCCCTCACTCTGGGTGACCCCTTTCGAATTTATGGAAAAGCTTTACGGATCCTGAAACTAGAGTCTTCCAGGCAGCCGACAGTGAAGATTTGGTAATCCTAGCTTGCACCGTTTTTCACTGATCCACCCGTGTGACAGAGGGACAGACAGACAGACAGAATTGCGATGGCCAAGACGCGCTACAGCAGTAGCTGCTGTTGCGCGTAAAAATTGTGGTATTCTGGTAACAGTGTTATAAAATGTTTCTTAGGACGACGGTTAGCTGTAAAATATGGATAATGGATTTGTCAATGAGTCAAATGTTGATTTAACTATGCCGGCGTTTTTACTGCACTATGTTATCGTAAACCACTTCTACACAGTGGTTTTTGATAAATTTTGTTTTCTTTGTCTGTTTTTATGGCCTATTTGTACTGTGTTTGTGCATCTGTTTTAAATATGAACAGTAAAAACAGCGACTGTGAAAATCGATGTATATGTGGATTAAAACGTACTGTTGGACATTTGACTATTTTAGATTTTCGACTTGCGGCTGCGCAGTGCTATTCGCAAGTCACTATAAACCTCGTCGTGACTTTAATATTGTCGACAAGATGGTAGTGCTCCATAGAAAGATCTCTTCCAAGCCGACAATGCTTGTGTGTTTGAAGCGTTTTTGGTAAAAGAAATATTTTAAAGTATTGTCAACAGCGTTTTTCTTCATAAAAGTATCAGTTTAGTCATTCTATGAATGCTGCATTCAGCCATACTGCATTCTAGATGAACAGTCAGCCACCGCAAACCTCCACCAGCGCTATATCTATTTTCTGTTGTCCTCGCCAGATGGCGGCATCACATTTGGCGGCAAAAAATCTTTTAAAGCTATCCTGGATTTACAATCCAGATACTGATCGGGATCACCATTAAAATTTAATCACCTCTAACGCAGATCAAGACTAATTGCCTCTTCTTGGAGGAGTAACATTCGCCAAAGCGTGCGCCTGTTGGTGACGAGAATAAGTTTATAATGTCAAAGTCTAAAATAATTAAAAGTTTGTACTGCACACTTCCTCCCCTCCCCTTCTCATTTTCCTTCTTTCTCTTTTCCATTTTCTCTTCTTATTCCTATTCTTTATTATAACCGGTTTTTTTTCTTTTTTTCTTTTTTCTTTTGTTTCCTCCCTTCCGTTACAAGTTGGCCTCTTCAAATCCAATTAGGAGGTCTGGGGAGTGGTGTAAGCTCCCGTAATAAGGTCTTGGGCAAAGCCCTAACCGAAATCAAATTTGGTGCATTTTGGGCTTAAAAGATGATATCTGATGGTAACAATTTTAAAGATTTTTCTTAGTATTTGACTCATTACTAAAAATGCTACTGCACATAAGGCAAATTTTTACTACGGACTCGCAATTTCCTAATGCGCATTTTGTGTCGGAAAGCACGATATTTTAAGCCTTGAACAGTAGTTGAAAGCAGTTGCTTCGGAGAATGGATAAAGCAGACACAATAGATCGATGACAGAAAACAGCTGCTGTTGAGAGCGATGCTTTCTTCAAGTTTCTAGCAATAACCGCGGTCAGAATATTTATATGACGGCCGGGTCGCGGTGGTCGGTCAGCGAATGGCCGATGGCAACGTCCGGACTCCAAAGGCTCAAGCCAGTAACCAGTCTATCATTACAACAATGGACTTGCCCGGCGCACTTCTGGCAAACACGTCTAGTCCTGTAGAACGCATCGCCGCCTTCTGGATCACAGCCATACGGACTCACGCCGGATTTAACCAGGGACTCAGATCCGCAGTGATCTGCAGATCCGCATTCCGTGGACTGAGATGTGCGGATTGGTCGCTGATTGTGTGGTTTCTGCAGCGTGCGGCAACAAAACACAACCTTAACCAGATATGATTATTTTCAGCACAGTTAAAATTTTTTTACAAACAATTTACCGCTGTTGTTGCAAATTCTATTATCTCATTTTTCGTTATTCAGAAGTATCACCGCTGTATAGACCGTGCTGAAACGTACTTATTTTGTGACTGTGATCGACGGCGTGTTTTGCCTGAGAATGAGTTCCTTACACAGACCCGAGCCACGTTTCGGTCGTCACGCTTGAGTGGAGTGAGATTATAAACCGATATAACACCCCAGACACTGCTGTGAGAGATGGGCGGGACAAAAGTGTCATGAAATATAAGAAGTGTCGCACGCGTGTTGGTTGATAGCAGAAACTGTGTTCCAGGTCGGTCGCGGTAGGCGCTCATTCGCATGACGGAGCACGAGAAATCCGTCCGCCAGCGATCAGTCAATCAGCGGCGGACTGACATTTCATCAATCCACACACCTCCACGTACCGCTGGTGCGACGAAGCGGCTTGTCATCGCCCGAGGCGTGAAATGCCGACTCCCTCCTGCAGTCGCTGCAACCCGGGCGTCTATACGGTGAATGTACGTGTGCCGGTGCAAGGGATCAATGGCTTACCGCTACCACTTGATGCGATCCAGACGCTGACACACAATCTAGGCTTCCTGGTATTCTGACGTTATCCGTACTTCACTGTCCACTCTACTCACACTGTAGACGGACGATTACGAACCACAGACAACAATATTATACAAGCAAATACATATTTGTGCAACTGGCGGATAGTTTTTTTACAGGTAAGCTATAGAAGCACCCATCGTCACATCTCATATTCGTTTAATAGCAGAACTTGACACAATGCTAAGATGCTCACAACGCAAACTATGAAAGTAAACAAGTTCATGGTCCAAACAATGAAACAAATATTATGGCCTACAGACAGTAAGGAGCGTTTAGGGCTATGCACATCAGTTCAGTCCAGTCTGCATGTAGTGCGTAGAATTAATACATATATTTGTATTGCATAGGAATAAATAAGTCGTTGTCATGCAGAAATTTGGTTTTAGTAATTCGAGTTGTTGAGTAAGAACATCCGCCATACGCCCACAACCCCACGCGGTATAGGCCTACCTAACGCCCGTCAACTCTGGTGTGAATCGGGTAAGCATGAGGTCACACAATCATGGTAGGATTCAGAGAGCCGACGAACGGACGGTTCTTCTGGTGAAGCACTAAACGGTGAGATCAGAGCGTGGCGCCGCCGTGTGAATGACGCGCGTGCTGAAACCACACGGAGACGTGACGCCCAAATGTCGACGTCGACGACGATGACGATGACGTTAACTGCCGATGACGTTGGATGTGGAACTGGTAAAACGTTTCTCTGACAGCTCCACCCGCGAACAGCTCGGCAAAGCTGTCCGCAGCAGTGGCGTAGCCGGAAAAGTGAACTGAGCGAAAGTCACCGCCTTTTCCCCGCCCCCTTTCTCCCTTGTTTCGTCCCCTCCTCTCTCTTGTCTCTTTTTTCTCCCTTCTAATTCTCCCCTTCCTGTCTTTCCCCCTTTCTTTTCCCTCTTTTTCTCCCCTTAGAATTTGAACCTTTAAAATAGAGCTAGAGAGTAGAATAGGAGATCTGGTGGCAACGGTTTTAATTATTATCCTGAAAATCAACTGACAAAATTTAGCGAGTTTAAATGTTTGCTTTTGTCTTGTCTGGGGATTGCGGAGAGGCTGGAATCATTGAACTCTGGTGATATTTTTGTAAAAGGTGTAACTAGCTCAGCTGGCACGAGAGGCAAATGCAGTAAACTAGGCCTACTGCACAGTCATTTGTTCCGTATAGTTCTTTAGTTTTTTCTTATAAGCCTAGGCCTAAATGTAAAGAAACATCAAATGCTGCTCACAGAAACCGTCTTAGCTGGTCATTAAAATTTTAAAAACAAAATTAGAGTTTTGCATTTTACCACCCTAAAAATAAAAACTGGGGTTCTGTTTTCTCTAGATTTGTAACTACAAAGTCGCATGGTTTAAATCCTGATTTTTGTCAGGCTAAAAAAGCCTAAAATTCATGCAACAAATGGGATGCATAATCGTTATGAAAGTCATCGCGCGGATTAATCTAGATTATAGGCCTCTATACAGTGTTTTCGTGCTCGCGGTGACTATTTGACAGGCAGCCGGTCAAATAGCCTACAGGCTATCTAACCGGTCAAAACAAAAATTTGCAGTCGCTGCCTGGCGAATGACATTAAATATATACACCTTTATTCGTCAAATGACAGCCATGAAAAAAACATAACCAATAACGATAGATAATAATAATAAAAAATAATAATGCTGACAAAAAATACAGTTCGTCAAATGTCCATTTCACAACAAGCATGAGCCTATTTTCTACTATCCGAGATTAATTTCACTCTTGTGACAAATTGCTCGTCGCTTGAAAACATTGCACAATAAATTTTCAGAACAAATAAAACGTTCAAGAAAACGCGAAGTACGAATAGCGATACGTTGGCTCACAGGCAAAAAGCCAAAGAAATTCCGACACTCCAGCACAATGTCATTATTCTTAGTACAGAGTATCTTCATAAAAACACGTGTAACTGTGAAGTCAAGTGAATGTTTGTGGCGCGATGTAACCGGGCACGTTTCGATTCCGTACAGCATTGGAGCTATACATTTTGTGTCTAACAGATTTACAACCACCTCCTCGGAGGCGAAACGGCCAATTTTGCTGTAAACTGCATTAAATGATGAAAAAATTTTCTTCTTTGCATCTTCAAAGGTACATCTGAAATATCGGCTTCTAACAAAATACACACCCAGGTACTTGCAAGTGTCAACCCACATCAGCTGGGCACCGTTACTTAGCGTTAGGCTGGCGCATTTAGCGTTAGACCTAGGGCCTATGCGCATACAGACAGTTTTGGGCGCATTGATTTTCATGTCTATGTCTTCTATCGCCCTTTCACACACTCTGAGCAATCTTTGTAACCCGTCCACAGACGTGCAAAGTACAAAGTAAATACACTATATGCGCTACTAACTAACAATTAACGTGAATATTATGGTGTAATGTTTGGGGCATAGGATTGGAGTTGAGGTTAGGTTTAGGGTTAGTGTTAGGGTTAGCGTTTTAAAAGATTTGTGTGACATAAATGAACATCAAAAATTAGCGTACAATATGGGTGGTAAATTCGAGATTCTCCAGGCAAACAATAAACTTGCCGACTGCACCGTGATAGCCAGGCTGCTTGCTAGGCTCTACGTGCTAGTTGGCTACTGGCGGATCCTTGATATTGTACTTGCTACGGTTGAGGTCGTCAGTTGGTCGGCTGCCGTCGTCCCTCCGGCGGTGCGACGAGCACCCGAAGAGTGTTTGTCGTACTGGTATAGGGACACGGTTTTAGCCGGTACCTATGAGCACCATTGCTTGTACTCTAAGGCTGTTCAAGGCGGTCACTGGTCAAATATCCGGCAATATGAGCCGGATATTGGACCGGTCATGACTGGGCGCCTTTGACCGGTGACAAAATTTGACCGGTCATATAGCTATCCTCTCTATATTTTTGCTATGCTTAGCCTATACTACACATGAAGGTGAGATCTAAAACTTTTGTTACCACCGCCATAAATTTGTCACATAAATTTGCGCACCGTGGCACTACTTCGAGTCCATATTTCTAGCCATCATCACTTTGCGGTCTTTGTACTTAATAATAATTTTACCGCTGGCCACGAGTTCAACCCTTCACTCCAACAAAATATATTCTCCCGGGCATTTCTCTGAATTCCCAGAATTTTTACTCCTCTCGGCTGCACTCAATGCCACGAAGGAAGCATGCGAAACGGTCTTATCAGCAGACTTATCTGGTTGAGTTATAAGCTTAGAGCAATAATGTCCAGCTGGCGTGATAATGGTTCTTGAATAGGCCTAACACTACCGACTATCACACTGTTCTGAGACTATGCATAAACTGATAACGCAGATGCACTGGCCACATGTTAGCAGGCCAAATTGATTAACTGATTGATTTACACGCATGCGGAAAAGTCAGGTAACACACGTGAGAATGGCAAAGTGTGTAAGCCCACTTATTACGCAGTTCACAATGACGCTGTGCTCTCTGCCAAATTTGTGAAGATCTTCTATTCACCATCAACGGTTTAATACTAATGAAAAAAGAGAAATGAGCAATTATAATAGAATTACGGCAATAATAATGGCCAATTCGCACCTACAACACAACTCAACTCGACTCAATTATCGCGACTGTGGACGACAATGCAACGACGTCATTAGCATTGTGACGTCACGCTGCTGCGCACAGACCACGCGTTGTTTGTTAATCTGGCTAAGCAGTTGAGTTGAGTTGAGTTGAGTTGAGTCGGCGTCGTAGGTGTGAATCGGCAATGGCTCTATCCAAATCGTGACTGAAAGTACACTAACAGTAACTGTAACAGTATTATAGGTGTCAGTATCCGAAAATTATAGTATTATATTAGATATTACAGCCTACAAATATTTTGACATTTTTTAATATTTGCTTTTACAACAGTTATGGATATCGACAATAAAATTCAGTTTTATGATAAACGTTGTTCAATGGCTTTTAAGTAATCATTGTAAAAAATTTCTTAAACAAAAGTTATGTAGGCTCTGCAGAGGCGTATTTTGGTTAAAATTATGGAAATTTTTCATTACTGCAGTTCATAAAATTTTGTAATTTATTGCTTTTGTTAAAACGCTGACATTGTTTTAATGCTGTCGTTTAACATAAACATTTTGACCACGTAAATCTATACTTACACACATATGGCTATTTGGGTGGTTAATTATTGTTATGGCTATTGTATGTGGTCTGATAAGCTCAACGGATAGGCCTATTACTTACTACATTTTATTGTAATTATTTTTCGGTGTAAAAATATTGATTTTGTTCATTAAACCAAGCAATCAGTTGAAAACTCGAATGAGAAATGATTACTAACAAGAAGAAGTCAATAAATTGATATACTCACAACCACTTAATGCAGAACGCCGGCTGCAGTGAGATTAGGCAGATGAGAAGGATTAGCGTGAGCCGGTAATGACGATGATGATGATGATGCCACACACGTGGACTAATCGCGGACCTCCCACGTTGAACGCCGGCCACTGATCCGCGCTTATCCATCGCTAATCCTCCGAGATCAGCTTATCAATCCGAAAACTTCATTGAACAGAGGACGCCCGAGAACCACGGTGACGTCATCGGTGACGTCACACGGTCACATGACGCTTATACTAGCAGCAGGAGGAATTCTCGCCGAATTTCCAACGCTCTTCGACTCAAACGTTAAAAGTCTACGTTCGACTATTCTACAAGTCGATTACTGCCACTACTACTATTAGGCTTTATTGATGATATTATATTGTGCTGCAACTAGGTGCATTATGGGTGGTCACCAATGTCGCAGTGCTGCTATGTCTATAATAAACTATACAGTCAATTATTACAAAACAGTATGCACTAAGCACTTGCAGTGCGCTGTGTGCGACGACTAGGCCTATGGTGTCAGCTACTGTATGCTAAGACACGCTGTCGAGACGTGCTTACCGGCTTAGGTTCTCTGCGTCTAAGCAGAACCGAATGCGCGACTGCGTTACGTGTGGTGTGGCCAGACGAGGCACGACGTTATGCCTCGGGGCCACACGCGTCGTAGAAACTGACCACAGGCGCACATGTACAGAGGAAAATGTGGGGTCAACTCCTTGAAAAATAGTTTATAATAGAGACCAAAGCGGGGAGGTGTTCTTGGAAGAAAGCAAGAAAGCAATGAGCCCCTCCCCACCTCACCAGCTAGGTCTAAAAGGTCTAGGAGAGCGTTGTAAGCGACCGCCCAGAAAACGCGTTCAGTAGTTGCAAATGTCGCTTCACTGAGACAAATAGGCGCGTGCTAAACCACTTGTGCAATTTCCAAGCTGCTGGAAAAATGGCTATTAATCTTTGGGGTGGTGCCCCCTGTCTACGCCACTGGTTCAGATGCTGCACGGACGGCGCCACACGAACTTGTCTGTTCAAAGCACGCATAACGTCCCTAAATCTGCCCGACAAGCGACGCAGATAAGTTCAGTGCGTCTATAGAACAGGCGCCAATAACGCGCCGTTCGTAAAATGGCATGCGACGAAACTGATCTGAAAAGCATTGAAGCATGATCGCCACCTTTAAATTTGCTGTTTTTTTTCGCGCCCGCGGGCATGTTGCAACTGAGCCATTTCTTTTGGACGGTACGATATAGTCTTAACGTCGGTACGATCAGACAGAGCGAATAAGGCCAAACTCCACCACTACGATTCGTGTGAAACTTTTTTGTTGTACAGCTTGTTGCACGACAAATCCACAACAATTAGAAGCAAGTGGGGGTTGGGCCTAACGTGTCGTGTCGACCCGATGGGCCGAAACGACACGTCTGAATTAATTTGCACTTGACGCGATATGAAAACGAATGTAGCTGATAATCGTACGTTCCTTTAAGCGGAGGTGTGAACAGGTTTTAGCAGTTACTTAAGTTGTAATCTAAACCAGGAATTACTACTCCGGTGAAAATGCCTTCTTGGTGTGCGTAACTTATTTTTGAGATATGGAACAATTTAGTAGAATTTAGAAGAAAAATGACCAAAAAGAAAATGAAATAATTTAGATAAAAAATATTAATCTAAATATTAATTAATCCCTCACATTATACCAAAACCTCAAGCTTTTATGGGAAAAACTCTGTTAATGTATGTTACTTTCTAGACAGCCTAAATCCAAAATACACCGTGTCTCAAAAAAACATTCCGAGTATTTTCGATTGTAACGTGGAGTAGGATTATCAGATTTTAATAATTTTTGGTACGAATATTTCAGAGACAACTTGCCATTAAATAAATGTTTAATTTCCCACCTCAACCAGTCTGTTTGTGCACTTCATACCTGGCGAAAACAGAACCAACGAAACATTGCTTTTTACCCAATGCAGTATTATTGATTAATCTAAATAACACACAAAACATATTTTGTTAACTTGTTGACACTATGATTGACATTTTATCCAACTGTTTTGTTTTTTAACTGCCTACAACATAATTGCTTGAACAGTAGGTCATTGTGCGAACATAGGCATGGAGACGCTTTCCGCGTTCATTGACAACAGTATCGATAATGTTTTGCTTCAGACCAACCCGGATTTCATCAGTCACTTCTTAAATTCATAAACATTCCTGAACGTCATCACTGCTTTATGATGATCAACCTTTGTAATCGACTGGCTGTTGGGGCCCAGAGATCTTGACACATGGAATTTATTAAGGTTTTTTCATTCATTTTAACACGTGATTTGCTTTGTCTGTTTCCCCCAGGCAGTGCTAAAACAGACGTTAGGCCAGGTAGGAACTTAAACAGTCGGTCAATAGCCAGTGATGTCAGAAATATTTCGGTGAAAAATTATTAAAATCTGATAATGTTTCTTTAAGTTATGATCGATAATGTCGGGGATGTTTTTTTCACGTTTTTCAACGCATCAACGCATATTTCGCTTGGTCTGCATTCCCTTGGTAGTGCAAAATCAAACATTGGGCGAGGTGGGAAAGTGAATGGTCATTTGATGGCAAGTTGTGTCAGAAATATTCACACCAGAAATTATTAAACTTAAAATTTGATAATTTTTCTTGAAGTTACAATCGAAAATGTCAGGGATGTTTTTTGGAGACACAGTGTGCATTCACACTGCGCATCCAGTCTCCAATGCAATAGTGTTAGTAAGTCATTGATATCTGCAAAATAAAAATGTTTTCAACTGTTGCCTAAAAATATCAAAAGAAATGTCTGGTCATTTCGGATAGTCACGTAGAGTTCCAGCAGGCTGAACCAGCAAGAGTAAAAATTTCCAGGAAGAAAGCTGAGGCGATGCTGCACTGAAAATACCTAAAACGGACCGCTACTAAATTGGGTTTTAGCGCGGCAAAACATGGAGCTCGGGTGGTCGAAAAGTAGACTACAGTTCATGTCGTAAACCACACGGCCCGCCCGCATAGCAGAACAACTTTCACTCTGTCACAGCGGCCGTAACAGAAGTGTATTATAGCCTCCTACACGGCATTAGGCTACCGAGAAGTTGTCATCGACTCGTCACTGCGCTCAGAATGTACGGAGTCCAGCTATCAGCTGATCGTATGGCGTCAATCGTCACGGCTCTGTGAAGTTAGCCGCCAGCGTGGCGTGGCGTGGTGGGTGTTCCGACATAATACCCCCGGACATAACCCTCCCCTCTACCGCGAGGATAAAACGAAACCCCTACAACCCCCAGGACATAAATCCCCTTTACCGACGAGACTTCACATTTTTTGTTCTCTACCATTCCGCGATAAAAAACAAAGCCACCTTTTTTCATCATAAGTTGTCATAACTGACAGATCGTGGCGTTTTGAAGATGTTTTCCTTTAAACTACTTTGCGTTAAACATGATGCAAAATGTGCTAAACTACCTGTCCGTCAATAATGGGCGGAAAAAGAGTTTAGTTCTAGAGGTAGGTTATGTCTGTGGCTGTTCGGTCATACCTTTGACGTGGCTCGACGCAGTCTCTGTAGCAAACGAGGCGGAAGAATATTTGAGCGGTGCAATTTTCGCTTCTGTTGCAGCGGAGTCGTGAGTCACAAAAGCAGGCAAAGCAAAAAATTTTTTCACAGACACTGCGAATTTACGACCGAGAAAATTGTGGGTGCTACAGTTTCAATTTTTTACCCAAATTTTCCATGTTTGGATTAACATTTTGCGACAAGAACAAAAATTTCTGACAAATTTTCGACAGCCAAAAATTTAGGAATTCAACCAGTTCCAGAGCAAAAAAGATACAGTGAGGGCCGTGTTTAAAGGAAAGGGTTAACGGGTTTAATCCCCTCCGAAATGTGGGAAATTTTAATCTTAGTGTGATACAAACTGTGTACAAACTGTTCAATTTTTTTCTGTGAACGAAGTTCGTACATCCGCTGTCAAACTTGTTTCGCCGTTTTGTTTGCCTTTATTGTTTAAGCTGTATGCACTAAATTTTGTTAGCCGATTCTGAGGAAAATACTTAAAGTTGTTGCCACCAGACGTCATATTTTAAGGCTATTGATCTCGGCTAAGGTTTTGCCTCAGGCCCCGCTGGGGAGCATACAGCGCACCCCAGACCAACTATATAGCTGGAATTTAGGGATTCTACTTCTAAAGGAAGGAAAGGAAAAAAGGAAAAGAAGAGGGGAAAACGAAAAAAAGGGAAGGAGAAAAAGGGAAAGCGAGGGAAAGATCAATCTCCTCGAACAAAAAATTTTGGCTACGGTCTTGGATGCAGTCATCACAGAAGTGTCTACTAATCGTCGTCGAATTTTTAACGAAGAGTCGACACTTCTGTGATGAATGCATTATCTTTTTGGCGACGGAATTTCATTCAGTCGGTAACGCACTAACGCAGCCTACATTTTTCGGCACATTTCGTGCAATAACTAATACCCAGTTTACACGATCAAGCTGGCTCGACGAGCTGGCTATATGTTAGCTGGACGAGCCAACTCGATGTCTGCTCGATGTTTGCTATGCTTTATGCATGCTTCATATTTGCTCGACGTTTGTTCGATCGTGTAAACGGGGTATAAACGGCAAACGAGGAAATCCACAGCCACAGTGCTATTTTGCAATACACCGATTTCATTAAGGTCTACTGCTCGTGTTTGACGCTTTGAATTGCTTAAATGCAACTGATGTGCGGTCTTCTTAACAGAGGCACTCAAGCCGTGTAAATACTTACGAAATGAAGCGAGTGTCGTGTAACCAGTCGTTACTCGTTAGCGGAAGCTTAAGATAAATTCACGGATTTTTAGCTCTAATAAGGGATGTCTGCGAAGCCGCCTTTAGCCTAGCAATAACTGAGACTCTGGATTATAAGCTGGCTGCATTCCTGAGACATAGCTCCATAGACGCAATAATAGTTTGCCAACTAGTTCGCCTAAAATTTGCCAAAATTTATCAAACAACGGCAATGTCCTTCTCCGCAGAACGTAATCATTATTATGCCCATCTAGCTGCCTACAAGACTAACCGAAAATCTATTTCAGCGTTGTTCTTAGCCACTAAAACATCACTAGTAGTAGCCTACATACAGAAGAGACGGGAAGCTGTGGCGTCGATGAGTGTCTGTTGATGACTGATATATGCTGATTGCTGGACGTCTTTTACAGCGTTCATTGGCTGTCATCACTCGCACGTCTCAAGCCCTCCTCCTTCCACGGACACGTGACCATCGCTCTCCCGCTTATTTATTTCCGTCCAGTTTTAGCCTATAAGCCTATAGTTCCCGTGCAACGCAAAGCAAGGTTATCGCGTACTTTTTTTCGACGTGTAGCGACACAAGACAAGCATACGCAAAAAACGCAACGGACGCGACTGAGTACCGACGCAAGCGACGCAGTAGCCAAACCGCAACAACTAACAAGGACAGTTGCATTTCGTTAAGTTGCATTTCTGAGTTGGCCCACATTGTTTTTGTTGCGTTGCTTGCTTCACATTGGCTAGAAACTACAGGGTGGGCCAAAAATAGAACAGTTTTATACGAAAATAACTTTATCAAATATTAACGGTCTGTGAAAATTTTTTCACTGTCGGAATCAGAAGACAATTTGTAATAACACTAAGACCGAAGATTTCACCACGCTTCAAGTGTGTTGCTACACTACTTAGCGGTATATCAGTGTTTTAAAAGCGACAATTAACAACAAAACAATATCTGTAACAACGCATTGTAATAAATTGACAACAGGAAACAACCTGCTTATTGTCTCAGTTATTGTCGAAAGTAACTCACATCTTGCTGTTTTTACATCGGATGTTCAGTGCGCCTTGCTGCTGGACGACGCACCAAAGCCAGCGTCGCCACTCACCAGTGGCGCGATCAGTGAAACGAGGCATTTTACAAGATAGTGTAGCAACACACTTGAGGTGTGGTGAAATTTTTAGCGAAGTTGTTATTACAAATTATTTGTTAATTCTGATAGAAAAAGAATTTTTAAAATCGGGCAATATCTTACCTAGTTATTGGCGTATAAAATATAGTGTCATTTTTGGGCCACTTTGTACATCGACTTACATTCGGTGAATATAACTTCATTACTAACGAAACACGACCTTGATACAGATTGCTATAGACTCCAAAATATATCAGATTACAGAAATTCACCAAAAACAGTCGATCAAATGAACCTCTCAGTTTTGCTAACCTGCCTGCAAGTTTTTCTGCGCAGAATAGAACTATGTGCTATTATAGTCTATTCGGTGCAATATTTGATGTAAGCTCAGATAACTGACGGCGGATTGGCATACCACCGTGCCATTGTGACATACAAATCATTGTTACGCGCGACAGCATGTAATGCTTTGCGCTTGCTGCGTTTCTTGCTTATCGTGTGTGTATAGTTTTTACGCGCGAAAGCAGAATGCTTCGCGCGTCTTTGCCATCGTCTGGGCGTCCGTCTGTCTGTCTGTCCGTCCGTCACACTCGTGAGCTGTATCAAAACGGTGCAAGCTAGGATCACGAAATCTTCACCGTGGACTGCCACTAGGTCTCTAGTTT
>Ga0209367_1005262_pt1 | contig 17937 bp, 12 predicted proteins | sample WorMetLIZISLAND2_FD_187412 | JGI IMG/M metagenome (GOLD analysis project Ga0209367, IMG submission 187412) | Marine gutless worms symbiont microbial communities from Max Planck institute for Marine Microbiology, Germany - Olavius geniculatus... ... | reverse complement strand
GGACTGAAGTTCACACCATTTTTTTATTCAACGCAGAATTAACTGTATTTGATAACGCCGTTTACCGCTTGTCGATATCCCTATGCAGTTCAGAGATATTTGCGCTCAAAGTCGAAAGTTGTCGTTAAACGTACTGAATTTTGCGCGTTTTTTGCACTCCCAAATTTTAAAGGGGCGGTGCCCTTTAAAAGTTGTACCCGCGTTATCACCCCCATCTAGCAGCACGTCACGTGGCAAAGTCTCATGAAGCTACTCCCTTTGGCTCCAAAGATCCTTCGTCTAATACGCCACATTTTAAGGCAATTTTTGACCCCCCTTTGAAAAAAGTTGTAAGGGGGGCCGCCGTCCCCGATGGGCAGTGCGTTAGTAAGACTTGGTGATTCTCTAGCGCGTGTAAAAATTTGGGGGCGCAGCACCCCCTAGGGGCCGAAATATGGTCTTCTGAAAAATGCACTTTGGGTGGGTACGATTCAACATCTAAATCTCCAAGGTCACTGGACCTGGCTTCACCGTACTTGTTTCGCCTAACGCAGGAGGAATCGCGGTAGACGGAATGACTATCCGATTTTGAAAATCTTCATCCGTTTCGGAGATATTCGCCGCCGAACTTCGAAGTCGTCCGAGATCGGGCCAAATTTTGCATGTTTTTCTCCTCCGAAATTTTGTCGGGGTGTGCCCCCCGAAATTTTGGACAGGCATTATAAAATTCTGCCTAGTTCTGACCATCGTGCAAAATTTCAAGCCGGTCGGCCCACGCATCTCTGAGATCTCGCGCTCGGAAAAAAAACAAAACATTTGGGCTAAAACTTAAGTCCGCTCCGCAAGCTATCGCTTTCGGGCGGACTAATAAAGGTCGGTTCACTTCTGTGGCTCTGTACTCACCTTAGCACACTGATAGCACAGGAAGCATACAAAAATACCAATATAAAACTACTGCAAACGTGTGATTTCAGCTAAAACGAGACAACCATAAAAACTAGTTGCAAAATCGGGTTTCGTGTTTGGAAACTAATCTGCTGGTGTTTGAACAGTCACGGGGTTACAATCCAGTTATATCCCGTCGCGGCAACCTGCTAATCAGCTTGAATTGCTCAATAAAACTGCATTGGGGATCACGCAAAGTCAAGGTGATAGGAAAGAGCTTAGCCCCGCTGAATTACGGTCCATTGCAAGGCGAATGCAACATCTTCCGTGAGTACGTACATTATAGGGACTCTCGCGAGGCCCTAAAAGCCAACGTTTTTTGAACATTCGACGATATGCAACGAAACGAATGAGGAAAACACCTAAATACACTGAAAGCTGAAATTCGTCGTAAATAAAACTGTTTCGTACGCGCAAGGGCCAAATTTGATTACTTCTAACTTGTCCAAAACTTGCTTGAAAGCCATGACAGGTTTAAAGCACGGTAGCCGACAAGTCAGAGCTCTGGCGGCAGACAGTCGAAAACCGCGCAGATCAAATGAATGCTTGCTTTTAATGGCAACTTATCGTTTAAATATAGAAACCACTCGATTTCTGTAAACAGAGCTCTATGCATGCTCCTATTCATAGTCTTAGCCATAATCATAACATTCTGACGCGATGACTGGATGAATTTTTTATCGCTCCATGCAGACAAACCTGAACAAAACGGAAAACATCGAAAAAGCTGCAGCGGCAAGCGCAAATGACGTCAGTTCATGTCGACGGCGCATCCCACCAACTGAGCAATAACTGAGCATAGAATTATTGCACAGCATCGACTGCTGTGAATACAATGACAGGCAGACTACATTGTCGTGTTCGACCCGACGTTTACGTCAATAACTGTACCAACTTATTGTTCGTTACGCTTCGCAGCTTTGTATGTTATAAAAATAATGACTGCGGCGTTATGTCGGGAAATGATGGTAGTTTGCCGTGATTCCCGGAACTGGACGTTGGCGGTAGTTAAGTCAGCTTACCTTACAAAACAATACCACTTCAAACGCCCAAGAGAAGTCACAGAATGCTAAGATTAATCAATTAGTCAATCGTAGTAAATAAGTGAATAAATAAGCATACTGTAAATTTACACCAAAAGTCAAATTTAAAGTGACATCAACGAGTTTTTATCACTCCTAACTTTCCCAAATTTTAACCGATTTTCAAATTTCTTTCATCGGCACACTCCTCGAAAAATTTGTATTAATGTGATATTCACGATATGTCGCTATAGCAGTTATTCAGCATGAAGAAATGCCACTGAAAAACTTTCTTCCACAAATACAGCCCCCTTTGTGGAAAACTTTGAGGCAAAGTTGGAATTTGCAAATGTCACTAGGAACATTGCAATTTTCTGCCAAGTAGCCTACTTTCTTAAACCACGAAGCCAAGTTTTCGAAAACCCACATTTTGTTACGCATTCGACACGGATCGTATCGTCTTGTATATTACGAGCCGGCACACCGTAAATAGTTTCTTTGCTACTGCCACTTAGTGTCGTTGGGTCGAAGCAAAGTGCCTATCTGTCCGCCGACAATCGATGTGGTAATACAATAGATGGCTGCGCCGCAGCCTTCACAACGGCACAGACGTCCAACGCGAAGATATATACCGTGTCTGAAAAATGCCACTATTATGTTTTAAATAACTCCATGAAACATTGTTTAATTTTAATAATTTATGACAAGCAACAGCGTTAAAAAACTTGACTTTAACGACCTGTAGTTTTGCTCACCTTAATACTGTTGCTACACTACCTTGCAAAATGCCGAAGTCTTACTTTGGCCGCTACCCAGTATGAAGTTAAATTGATTTTTGTAAACACCCAAACTACGTCTTCTGCATTTCGCAAGGTAATGTGGCAACAGTACTAAGGCTAAAAGGCGCTCGTGAGAGCGTATCTCCGCCAAGTGAAGAAATTTAAACATTACTACTACTACTACTACTACTACTGTAAGGCCTACTATGTTTACCACTGCTATTAATTTTCGAACAAAGTAGACAAATGTCGTTGTTATGGCAACAAACATCGGTCGTGGTAAAATTAGATTGGCCTCATCTATCAGCCCATACCCCAAAACTCGGCCGTTATGCGCAAAGATCTAGGATATATCTGAACACGGAATCTGTCCAATGCATCTCGATAGCTTACAGCAAAGTCCGTATAAATAAAATTAGTGAGCTGTGTAGGCATGGTAAAAATTGAGAAGTTAAATTGCCACCTCAAAAACAATGGGGTCACGACCTTGATCTTTTGAGATCACGTGACGTCATCGGTCACGTGACCATTTGACTCACGGTGGGCCATTTTCTATAGGTGGTCCATTGTGACCATGCGTCTATCTGGCACCGTTATGGAGATATGGCGCTTCAGAAGTTGGACGGACGGCGAGATATAGCCCATTGTGTGTCATAGAAATATGACGAGCGGCTTTATAGGGACAACGTTCATCTTGGCGAAGATAAAATGAGGTGGGCAAAACTATAGTCATTTAGGCCTACGTCAAGTTTTTTTTCATAATGTAAACGTAAAACGCAAAGTCCTTCCCGATCCTTACGGCCCATATGAAGGACAGCGCTGATCTCCGTTTCCTAAGGCCCTCAGCCAGACACCAGTTTTTGCACTGCGAGACTACGGATATGGGGCCAGTGTATCGCGCTGTACGCCAAAAATTGTTAAAATCGGCACTTTTTGACACACAGTATAGATGCATCTAAGCGCGCGTGTGAGGAGCGTCAATGAATCGATCCGCTGAACTAGACGATCACCCTCAGAGAACTGTGCCGACAACGGACTCACAGCTCGTGGAATCGTGATGCGCAGTACGAGCGGCGGATCTTGAATGCCAAGTGCCAAAAGTAAATTAATATAGCGCGTTCTCGTAAAAAAAACTTCCAATGCGCTGGTCACACCAGTATAGTGCGAGAATAAGAACGTCTTCAACGACCGTCTGTAAGTGTCGACTTGCGGAACACTACAGATCCTAAAAGACGTACTCAGAGTACGGAGCTAGCGTGTTCCCCCGAGCCGAATAACCAAGGTTATCTTTGCACGCGGTATTGTAAAGCGTGCTTTGGTGTACATTGTTTGTGGCGGCGGGTGCCTGCTATTGTCTGCTTGCTGCCGAGGAGTCGTCCGTTTCATGCTGGTGATAGCAACTAGTCTCTTATTGACGACACTAAAAACGCTGCCATGCGCCAGACTCACTATCCCATTGTCGCTGCAATACGCTGTTGTTCGCCCGTTTCTTCACCTCATGACCTACTTTGTCCTTTTATCTCTAAGCACAGTGTCTGCGGTGTTACAACCGCTGACCATAACCTCACTACAGTCGCGAGTCACGACTGAAACTCGACTTGCGTCTGTTTATCACACGCATGCACGTCCCGCGCGAAGCACAGTCGTGAAATAAGTACTTTTCAACACGGTCTAGAGTTCAGTATATATCTTCACTCTCGCACAATACACTCTACAGACCGCGACGAAACGTATTCGTAGCAGCTTGCTGGCCGTTAAGCTCACATTTAAAGTGTTCTCCGATCGAGCCTGTATTTTTACGCGCGACAGCAGAATGCATCGCGCGTCTTAGCCATCGTCTAGGCGTCTGTTCGGCTGTCTGTCTGTCCGTCCGTCACAGTCGTGATCTGTATGAAAACGGTGCAAACCAGGATCACGAAATCTTTACCGTTGGCTGTCCCAAGACTGTAGTTTATCGTGACAAAATTTCGTGCCTGTGGGTGAATGGGTTCCTCTCGAACGAGAGCGTCAAAAAGGGGTACCTCCCCCCTAAAAGACGTCATTCTGTCGCTATTGGCTCTTCTATATAGTGTAAAAACGGTTGCAGATTACAGTTACAGACATGTTGCTTATCATAACAAGCACTGTCATGGGCTTTAGACTTTTATTAGCATCGATGACCTCGAACGACCTTGAACCCCCAAAAGGGGGTTTTAGTGAATTTTTCGCAATTTGTGGCTGCAACAAACATTTCAAGGGTAAATTACGACAAAATGTCTGAAGATAGGCCAAGACAACCTGCGTATGAAATTTTTAGCATTAATCGCAGATTTTAGCAATCGAAATGCCGACCCCTTAGGTTCAAGGAGGCCTGCGCACGCGAGCGTAAAAGAGAGGTAGGCCTACCCCTCTAAAAGTGGTTATTTTACTGATATTGTCTCGTATAGCATGAACACTGTTGCAGATAGGCATAGACATCCTGCTTATGATAAAGAGCACTAGTGACGAGCATCTTCGGAATGTCAACATCAATGACCTTGAATGACGTTGAACACCCAAAATAAGGGTTTTTAGTAATGTTTGCGATTTCGGGTTGCGACACACATTTTAAGAGTAAATTGCTTAAAAAATTATTATTATTTTATTGCATGCTGTACACTGATTGCCAAACTGGCAAAACCGCTGCTATCGCGCTTCACGTGATTTGCTCAAATCACTTGTTTGTTATTGCTGATTTCAACAATTTTACTGCAGTGCCGGCGCAGTGTGGGTGACTACTCGCCATTTGTAATTTCGGACACTTACAATTAAGTTACACACAAGACTAGGCCTATCTTTCGATTGCTTACTTACTCGCTTGACGATTGTGTTTGTGACCAAATTTCAACGCACGCGCACGTGTCTATGAAGACGCGTCTGCAGTGCTGACTAGTACAACTTTAGCAGCTTCTTCATTACTATGGCCATTTTGAAAATTCTTGACTAATTTACTGATTGGTAGTAAATTTGCGAATCCCAGTTTAAAATTGAATTATTCTCTAGCTAATCGGGACGTCCCATGCAACTGCGTTTTTTTACAACCAAAGCAGCTGTTGTCGTGAGGACATGCAATCAGTTCGAAAAACGCACCTTTTTCGTCTGCGGTCCAAATATCTGGAACAATGTTCCTCCCCCATCAGGAACATTTACTTTGTTATGGCTGGCTTTTTGTACTGGTTTTAAGACTTACATGTTTAAGCAACTCTAGACACTGTAATGCCCAGTTGCTTCATTGCTGCAAATACGGCACTACGACAGTCAAGATTGTGATTACGATTTTGTCGTTACATTGCTATTAGCGGCACAACGACGTGAAGCTGGGGAGCCAAAGCGGACCGGATTTGTCAGAATCTGTAGCGTTCATCGATAGTTCGATCTGCAACGCACTGATAGGATTGGGCCTTGGAAGCTCCGACCACGGGGTGGCGCTATACACACTGAGGTGATGTGAATTGCTCTAATCTTTCTCTTCGCATTTGCACCAGCGCGGGAGATGGGGAAAACGTTTTGTGGAAGCGGCATTCCACAGGGATCTTTGGACGTTTTCATCTAGCTACAACGCGCCCGATTTGGTTTTTAGCTGCGCCAAGTGAACGAAGTGAATGGTGGATACACTGCTTTCTTTGACTTGTCTGCCACTCTGACAAAACAGCTTGGGAGTTAGGTATTGCTCCAAAACAATGAAATCTCCAAAACAGTCAAATCTACGGATTTCAAGTTTGACACTCACGCTTACAACAACCTAGTTTTCCTGACACTGCGGACAAAAAGACAGACACACACGAAGCATGCTGGCGGCATAATGATGTACGATAATGTGCAGGTTGGTGTATAAAAGTGGTGCATACAATTTTTTACGACACGTGTGTTTTGCTCTACCGGGTACGAAAAATGGAAAAAAATAACAAAAATGCTTTACTTCCGCCACTATACTTTTTTGCCCCCTCTATGTGACATTTAGTGCACTCAGTATATGCCTAGGATGTAAGTCAACTTCTCTTTTCTCTTAGTAGGCTACATAGCTTTTTCCGTTATTCATTAGTCAAGCTTATGTCTTTCGCAGATCCCGTCGGACTGTACTGTAGTGCTGAATTTCGCCAGCTGCTTCTTCGCTTCCGGCTTTCGCATTAATTTCTCATTCGCGTTTTCTCTTCGTGCGTTGGTTCTATCTACCAATTTTTGCACAATAGCAAGTACTTGCAAAAATTCTTCTTCAAGCAACCCGTTCAACGTGCAAAATTACTGGAGACAGGCCTAGACCAAGACAATTTGCGCACGAAAATTTTAGAATAGGTTTTAACCGTCTGAGTTTTAACCTGTCTGTCACACATCACAGTAAAACAGAAACAGGAACTAGTAAAAGCCAAAGCTTTTTTCTTAAAGCGAAAATATTTTCTCAAGAACAAGACCTTACTTTTTGTCCTTGAGACGCCTCGAGACCAAGACATTGGTCTCTAGGACTACGTTAATATCGGTAGGAACAACAAGCGGACTTCCTTTGGTTCGGCGGAGAGCGTCATGGTGTCACGTAAAAATGGCAAAGCTCGCCAGGTGGAACTGCCAGTGTCCTATCATAGGACCTCGCTCCCTTTCCTCCTGAAATGACACTTTTTACCCGCTCACCGTGTATACACAGAGAAATCTGCGTCCGACGACATTAGTGGCATCGCCGTCGCATTACACTGACGCTGACGCTGGCGGCCGGGCATATCCAGCTGCGCTCCGGAAACAGACAGCCGCCGCCAGTACCTCTATGTATACGGCTAATATCGCATGTTGCAGCGCGCGCGCTTCTCATCAATATTGTATAACACGTCCTATAGCAACTATCCTGCTATCCTGTCTGGCCTACTGACATTGTCCCGAAGCAGTTCGCCTTATCTCGACCACGTCTCTGTCTGCGTTGCATCGTCGCAATATTCTGCAGCTGTTTGTCTCTGAAGATTCTGTGCGTCTAAATCTCGGAGATGCAGCTGCACTCCCGCGGCGTCTAACCTCTGCTTTCGCTTTCAAGTATGGCGTGTGTGTGTTTTTTCTCTGCGAAGGGTTTTTTACCACTACCTGAAAAGTTTTGTGACAGCCGAGTTTTTATATGTATATCTGCCTGTTGCTTGGTTGGCTTGTCACGGGGATTACGCAGAAAAGTTGCAGGCGAATTTGACTGAAATTTTCAGCGAATGTTAGACTTTGCTCAACTTAGAGGCGGTAAGCTGAGGTATGCACCACGCGTCGCTACACTACCTTGAAAAATGTTGATGTCAAGAACACTTGCAGATCTGTATCCAAGCATGTTAAAATTGACGAAGATTCGTGAATTAATAAAATAAAATTATAAACATTTACATATTGTTCATTTATGTCTGCACGTTAGCCTACCTATAATTTCTCTGTTGGATTCCTAAAACACTAAGCACTCTATAAATTATGAAAAATCTCAAACGTCTGCTGACTATGGTACTTGCCTTTGACGAATACAAAGTAGGCCTACTTAATGCAGCTTGCATGGTAAAAGCACCCATGACGTCATTTTACATTAGACTCTGAAGATTATTGCAAAAAATGTAATCACCTCTTTTTTGGCCACGTTGAGACCCTGGAAAGAATTACATCAAAATCCGTTTAGAAACGAGCTATTAATGTTGCATATTTAGGGACTGAGACAAAAACAATCTGCTTGTCGTCGTTAAAAGAAAATATACACTATGTTCCATAAAATATAATCTCTTTTATTTTTATAATATCTTTGCCAGGCCTAGATGTCATCGAATTTTGCTATTTTTGACAGAAACATGTACACGGTGTTTCATAAAAAGGACCCCTTTTGTTTTTTCATAATTCATTCAAATGATGATCAATTTACACAAAATTTGTACCAGTTGTAGCTGAAGAAATACTAATTCAAAATATTGCAACAAAATATGACAGTCGATTAAATATTCTTTGCTAGTCCTGACGTATTGCTGACGTCATAATGTGTCACGGGTACAAACTGGATAGTCCCAACTGGTGCTGTCAGTTGCTACCTAGCTCCAATGGTGAAAAATCTCGTTCATTTATGACAAATTGATGAAGTTTTACAGTTACAGTTACAAAAACATGCAAAGCGATGACATTTAAGTGTCTGTGGGGATAGTTCCACTTTCACATGTTCAAGCAAGACAGTGCACTAGCACACCGAGCTTGCAAAATGGTTGCGTTTTGGATCACAAGACGCCTGATTTCATGTCCCCATGTTGCTTAGTGCTGACACAATTTTTCATTAGCGAACCAGATTAAGTTCACTATCGAAGCAGGGTAGCAACTGACAGCACCAGTTGGGACTATCCAGCTTGTACTCGTGACACATTATGAGGCCAGCATTACCGTACGTCTGGACTAGCAAAGAATATTTAATCAACTGCCATATTTTGTTGCAATATTTTGAATTAGTATTTCTTCAGCTACAACTGGTACAAATTTTGTGTGAATTGATGATCATTTGAGTGAACTGTGAAAGAAAAACAAAAAGGGTTTTTCTATGAAACAACGGGTAGTCTATGCAAGCCTAAATATTTATGCTAGTTTTCGCACGGCACAGTATAAACAGGGCGGGCTGTGTTCATGCGTATGTATCAAATTCCCTTGGGTATGTTTTTTTTTCAAATAATAGCAAAATTGTATTATACGTGACAAAAACATCACAAAAATTAAAAGCGGCGAAGCTTTGACGAGACGCACGGTATTTAGCGTTACCTGTGAGATGCAGATGCGGTGCGCGTGCGATGAGGTTACATCAGCAGCTGCAGTCGAAACACTGTTCACTTGTCGCTGTCCGGCAGAATGACCAGCGCTACACGGGCAGACAGATTATACAGACAGTGTCGACGACGTGTGGCGCTTTATTGCTCAATATCTCTACGACTGCAGCTGTACACTTACAGGCTGTCACTCGCTGCTGCAGCATGCTTTCTACGATCCAAACCCCACTTGCTTCGGTTTGTCGTGGCTTAAAGCCTAATTTCCATCCAACGATGAATGGTTAAATCGTATAGCTCTTCATAAACAATCCATCTCACAGCCACGAAGCATCACCTGCCACGTGGGATCTATCACGCAGTGTTATTTGTCATGTACCCGACACAGGTGAACGAGCACCGCCTGAACTCCAGCCAAACAAGCTGGTAATCGATTTACCTACCCCGGAGGGATGGAAGGCTGAGTTGACCTTGGTGTTGGTTATATACCGAGATGATTTAGCTGTCTGCAGACAGTCATCCATTTAAGTTATAACCGCTTGATAGTGATCCGACCAGGAGTCGAATGCCCGACCTCGCGATCACAAGTCTGACACCCTACCGTTATGCCATCTGTCGTGGCTTAGAGCTTGGCGGGTTTCCATCTACGCAACAAGTACAAGAAAGTACGCAACAAATGCGAGCAACGTACGCAGCTGATGCAAGAGACGCGACAATCACAACGCAAGGATAGAAACGGTGTCTGTGTTTGCGTTGCGTCGGATGCCTCTGTTGTAAACCATGCTTTACAGCTGGACAGATATGTCGGTCCCCTCCGTGCCGACATCATTATGCCGCCTTCTGCCTAGAGCAACTCTAGCCCTAATGGTGATCTTCGACTTTTTGAACTGAAAATCTCACACCGGTTACCCGATTGTGCCGAAGAGGAAAAGTTCACGCCCATTTTGTCTTTTTCAGTGCATTTTGTTTTTCGAGTTAAGAGCCTCTACAAGACGGACGGATAAAGGACGGACGGGCGGGCGAACGGACAGACGGACTAGACATGTAATGCGGCCTCTTAAAACGACCGCATCGCAAAGCAAGCTGTAAAGTGAATCTACAAAAATCTCAAAAGCCCGCGACAAACCCGCAACATCATGAGACGTTGTACAGCACGCTGTCGTCTAACAACAATTGAACCAGTGGAGCGTCGGTTTCAGACGTAACCGTGTAAAGCTGTGGCTACACGCACCGATTTCCTTCTCCGATGTGTAGTCCGAGCTTCACGCACTAGCCTCTGATGAGCGTCTTTAAGCTGAGAGGTGAAAAAACCTCGTCCGAGCAAATCGGTGCGTGTAACCACGGCATAACACAGCAAACAGAGCGATGTCAGTCGCCGATGGCCCGTTACAGTCATTTTGCACGCAATTGCTGAATCCAATGCCACCAACCGCGCCGGCGACGCCACCGCGGGCTATTGTATAGCAATCGGCTTAGCACCATTGGCGCCGACATACATGTGGTACATTGTTACCACCGGACGACGTATGGGGTGCTTGTAAAAAGTAAGCGGCGGGTAAGAGGGCGATTTTTTTGTGACAGCGTTTTAGCCGACCGTAGTTAGTGTGCGCTTAGATTTGTCGTTTCTATGCTTAGTCGGTCGGCGCAATATTAGAAAATTTACGTTGTAGGCCTAGATGTAATGGGACCTTCAACCAAAATTTGTCCTACATTTTTCTCCCGAGTTTTCATTGGAAACATTTCGAAATTCTGTCATAGTTTAACAAAGATGCAATAGAGAATGCAACCCTTTGTATTTTTTGGAACAGTACGGTCCAGGGATGATAGGCCTTGGGGCATCGAGGCCAAATTATTCGGCCTCGGCTTCGGCCTCGTGGCATCGGGCCTTGGCCTCATGAAAATTGGCCTCGCGGCCTCAAAAATGTACAGCATGTATAGCATAAATTAACGTTCAGTATTTAAGTCAATGTTATTTTACTTAAAGAACTCATGTTTCTGAGCTGCAATGGCATTGAAGTTTGAACTTAAGAATAAGCCTAGGATCTGACAAATCTTCGTCTTGATGTCTATAATAGTTCATACACAATGAGTTGTTCCCCAACGTGTGTGGCCTCGGCCTCGGTCTGCGGTTTAGCTGGCCCGTTAACATCCTTGGTTACAGTACACATACGCGGGTATATAATTTTTATGTACCTGCGCTAAGGTGTAGTATGCCTATATATTCTTTTTGTTGACGTTATTTTCATCGTTATTACGCGCGACAGCATCTAATGCTTCGCGCGTTTTAGCCATCGTCGAGGTGTCCGCCCGTCTGTCCGATCGAGGGCGCTAAATAAGAGGGGGGGGTACAAAAATTGACCGTTTTGAGCCTATAAGTCACTGTATCTCAGAAACGGTGCAAGATAGGCCTAGGTTACTATTAATCACTAATAGGAAGTCCCATACGCCCTTTCGATTGACATCAAAATCAACGACCTTGAACCACCTTGAACCCCCCAATAGGGGGTTTTAGTGATTTTTCTGCAATTTTCGGCTGCAGCACACACTTCAACAGTAAATTGCAATGAGGTGGATAGAGATAGATCAGGACAACCTGTGAACAGGAATTGCTATACGCTGTCGCGCGTCTCATGAGCTTTTCTAAAATTACTTGTTTTCCGGTTTGCGCTTTCAACGTAGGCTATCCTAGGCTTATATGTGTCGAAAGTACATTAACTAGAATATTATATGGCGACCGAAGACGGAAACGGATCATCATAAAATACAATTAGGGCCTAAGGGACGGATAGGGCAGTGATGTGACTCGAAGATGGACCAACTGATAAATCTACATCATCTGCGTGCGTTCTGGCGCGGTACATTAATTTGTCGTGTTTGCTCATCACTATTCGGCGACGCAATGAATGCCAAAAATCAGCGTATAGGATTAGCGTATAGCGCCAGTCCGGTCAATATTTCTGAACAATACAGAAGCTAGACAACGGCAGATATTGTAAGTAAGTAAGTGAATAAATAAACATTATAATGCTCTTAAAAGCCAGCTAAGTTGATTTTAGGGCCTACCTGTCGCACTTCAGCAAAGTTAACATCGCCAAAGATTTCTGAGACACGAGCTGGTCGGTGATACGTGAGTTCCATTCACAACAGAGATAAAGTGAAAGAGTCAAAAACTAGAAAAAAACAAGTAATTTGAGCAAAGCTCACGTGACGCGCGATAGCAGCGGTCCTGCCACTTTAGCAATGAGTGTACAGCATGCAATAAAATAATAATAATAGTTTTATATGATATTCACTCTTAAAATGTGTGTCGCAACCCAAAATCGAAAAAAAAGATTACTAAAAATTTGTATTTTGGGTGTTCAATGTCATTCAAGGTCATCGATGTTGACACAGCAAAGAAGCTCGTCACTATAGTGCTTGTTATCATAAGCAGGACGTCTGTGCCTATCTGCAACTGTTTCCATGCTATACGAGGCAATATCAATAAAATAACCACTTTTTAGTGGGGCACCCCTCTTTTACGCTTGCTTGTTTAGACCTCCTTGAACCTAAGAGGTCGGGACTCGTACAGCTAAAATCTACGTTCAATGCTGAAAATTAGGTCTACATAATTATGCAGGTTGTCTTGGTCTATCTCCAATCATTTCGTCGCAATTTACTGTTAAAATGTGCGATGCAGCCAAAAATTGCGAAAAAAATTTAACAAAACCCCCATTTTTAAGAGTTCAAGGTCGTTCAAGGTCATCGATGTTGACAAATCTAAAAAAACCGTCACCAGTGCTTGTTATGATAAACAGCATGTCTGTGTCTACCTGAAACCGTTTTCACACTATAAGAGCTAATAGTGGCAAAATAACGTTTTAAGGGGGTACCCCTATTTTACGCCCTTGTTCGAGGGGAACCCCCTCAACCAGGGGCACAAAATTATGTAACTAAAAACTAGAATCCTTGGGACAGCCCACGATTAAGATTTTGTGATCCTAGCTTGCACCGTTTTGATACAGATCACGAGTGTGACAGACGGACATACGGACAGACAGACGGACGCCTAGACGATGACTAAGACGAGTGATGTATTCTGTTATCGTGCGTAAAAAACTTAGAGAAAACATAGGCCCATGTGCACAGCCACGAAATTTAACGGCGGTTTGCAGCATAAGTATAATAAACGTTTTCTAAACGTTTTTCATTCTTGCCAATTTTGTTTACGTTTTTTTAATCGTTGGAAAGTTAAAAAAAATCTTTAACGTTTATTGAAAATTGCATAAATAATTTTAAAAAGCACCTTTGAAACCACAGAAACGAAAAGTGGTAGTGGTTTACTTAGGCTAATGAATCTTAATTTTATGACCTGACAATTGAATATATTGAAATAATTTAAAGATATTTTTTAAGTTTCAGCTACACTGCCGTACAGCATTTAAACATTAAACATTAAACATTAAACAAAACAAGAGTCTGAGCAAATTAAGGCTAACGTTTTCATCTAGCCTATTCTGCCGCGTTTTTACGTTTTTTAACGTAGGCCTATTTTATTTTTTTGGATTGGATTCTGGATAGCGATACAATACCGGTACAACCGACGTCTCCTACCAAATCTAATCGCCTGTTCTCAAACCACACACAACCCCTCTGCTAAAAATGTCATCGTAATCCATTCGCCATGTTTACAGACAGACGGACGGACGGACGGACGGACAGAGGTACATGTCTGGGTGGCGTGGCGTTTCATTCGATCAACAAAGTTGCTCTACGCCGGGGCTGGTTACTACTTGGATGGGTGACTGCCTGCGGGCAGGTAAATCATTTCGGTATGTAACCAGCCGCCTAGGTCAACTCAGCCTTCAATCCCTCCAAAGTAGGTAAATCGAGTACCAGCCTATGTGACTGGGGTTAAGGCGAGACGCGTTTAACTGTGTCGGGTGCCAAGTAGGCCTAACACTGCGTGATCCCATACGGCAGGTGACGCTCCGTAGCTTTGAAATTGGCTTCCATTAAGAGCTATAACGCCATCTTTAACCTTTAACCTTTATGAAACTGGCATACATGTTATGGTTGACTTGTTCGGTCCGCGACGTACATGCTGCGTCTGGTCAGACAGGTACGACTGAATCCACCGATGGGCGAAATCAATGGCAGATCCAAAATTGTTTTTAAACTTTTAAGCAAATTAATGCACTCTCGTGTAAATTTTTACTTGTTATGTGATGCATTCAGTCAATAGGGGAGGGCGGTGACGTTTTCTCCGGACGCTTCTTCCCCTTTCATTCTTCCAGAATCTGCCACTGGGCGACGTTGTCGATGCCGAACGCGTCACCTAGCTGCAGACGTTGGCAGGATGTCGTGATCGAATCGAGGTATACACTAAAATACGTGTAACTTTCAATGTTGGCCGAGTTAATATATAAACTTACAGCAAAGTGACGGAATAGCTGGGAATGGAGGCAGCATGAACCCATGGAGTTGGGCCATGCACAGTGTTGTTGCCTAGTAGATCAAAAGTATAATCAGGGCGTCCATCCCCCCTCAGCACCAAGAGGCAACCTTTCCCCAACTCGGATGCTTTCCTCCTTCCCCTCTTCCTTTTTTTCTTCTTCCTTTCTCGTTTTCTTTTATTTTCCCTCCCCTTCCCTTTATTTTCTTTTCCGTTTCTTCACATCTGTCTTTTCCCCTCCCCTGTTTCTTTTTCCCTTTTCCCCTTAGAAGTAGAACCCTTTAGATGCAGCTAGGGGGTCTGAGGAAGTGCTGTAAGCTCCCCCAGCGGAATCTGAAGCAGAGCCGCAGCCGAAGTGAAATTTGGCGGATTTTAGCCTTCAAAATGTGACATCTGGTAACAACAAATTTCATTATTTTCCATATAATTAACTGATCAAAGCCGAGATGGAATTTAGTGCATACAAGGGCGGCGGAACAAATTTAAAACTGGAAATAGAAATAATCTGCGAGCGAAGCAAGCAAAAAATGCAACTGTTGCACGCAGAATTGTCACTATAACTTTAAAAATTCCTGTGTCTTAGTGGGGGTTTGAACCTGCTAACCCCTGGCAAATACGGCTATGAAAGTACCCCAATAGCAATGTCATATGGCGCCCATATGGTATCCATATTATGACAATCCCATATGGATTCCATATGGCTGCCATATGGAATATGCATATGCATTCCACATGGGTCCCATATAGAACGCATATAGCATAATGAGATAAATACCATATATTATCCAGATAATTACTTTATAGGTCCTATAGTACGCATACCGGTAGGATATCTAATCTAATTCTAAATATGTATTGGATGTGTATCATTGGTAAGGGATAGTGGAATTGGGAATGTGTATTGTGGAAGTAGGGGTGTCATAAGGAATTAATATGGCATTTGCCAGATGCAGGCAGGGCGTGACATGTCAGAGCAGCCGTGACTGGGAAGTGGAAAGTTGGGAACGCATGAGTGCTGACTGTTACAGGACGGTAATGTTGGGACGATCAGCGCAGGTGAGGAAGCTGAGCGTAGACGTCGACGTGACTGGACGTCTGCCATTCGCTGTAGGCAGTCGACAAGGTATAGTCCAGTGCCGTAAAGAGCAGTCATACTAAACACGAAAAAACAGTGTTTGCCGAAATGATCAATATATAAATAGTGTAACGAGTAACGCATAAAAAGCCGCCGTACATGTGATTTTTTGACCGCTCAACTAGTGAATTTAGTTTATAACAGACAATTAGTAGGTCTATGACTACATAAGATAAGCGGCTAAAAAGTCAAAAACATAGCAGGTCAGCCTAACAGTTAAAACAGCAGCCCAGTGATTAATAATGACGACTGATGGCGATGTCTATAATGATAGATGCTGGCTGATTGCGATGCGATCGTCTCTTTTGCCCTGCAGCAAAACAAAACAGAACCATGTTAGAAACAACAGAAATAAAATCATAATCAGAATAGAAACATCATTCACTCATTCGTTTAATTGCAAGCTAGAAAACATAATGCTTAAGGTATGATAGTGACAATGCAAAAAGCATTAACAACAACGTCTGTGACAATATCTCGTACCAAATAGCCCGGTTATAGCCACCAACAAAAACTTACGAAGTTTCAAGCTTGCTGCGCTCGAGTAAGAGTAGACTTAACTGTACTGTAGTGCAGCCTGTAAATGAGCAGTCGTCGCTTTTCGCTTGATGAGGCGTGCTATACTGGTAGACGTACTGACCGGCTGACCAGGCGCTGCAGTCGCTGCCAGTCAGGCATGAAGTGACTTAGTGACGGCTACAGTGGCGGTTATAGCCCGCAAAATGTGGGGGCAGGGACCCATGGCGAGCGCGGTAGCGCCAGACTATAATGAAAGTTTGGGGCAGAGCCCCAGAGCCCCCAGCGGGGTCCAGAGGCAGAACATCTGGTCAGGGGGCCCCCCTGAAACTGGAGCACTTTTGGTTTTTGGACGTTAAATCGAAGCCGCAAATTTGCCCCATTTTCTACAATTTGAAAATGCAAAGACATCAGATATTTGTGTTATTTTTGCAAAAAAAATCAAGGGTGCTCACGAAACTGGGGGAGGCTGGAGCAAAACTGAGGTCTGAGCTCTCCCCCGGCCCGGACCTAAAACCGCCACCGGACGGCTGGCCGTTCACTGCATCTGTGCGTTTGTCTCTCAGTCATCTTGTCCGCGTTTCTGGCGCGGCCCCCAGCAAGGGGGGCGTTGTAAGTGCACTGATGACACTGATGAACTTTCCGCGTCCTCTTCGGCACGGCTCAGCTGGCAAGGGACCAAGTTGATTATAGGACGATTTGTGCACTAGGCTGGGAAGACAGGAGAGCGCATGCCACGAGTGCTGTTTTATTTAAGGCTAGGCCTAATTCTTGCTTTTGTTTTCAGTCCATGTGATCACTATAAATGCAAAATGAAATGTTTAACTAACTGCCACTGATGCATGGAACCGCTCACTGTTCAGAAACGGGTACAGTGGACCGTCTTCGGTGGTTTGGTGCCGAATGGACAGTTTCCAACTGCCAAAACAGCTTTTGTGGGAGAACGCTATGGGGCTGTCCTTGCAGTTGATTACGGGCGTATGTAACAGGCCGTATTCACGGGCGCCACCCGGTGAATCGTTCTCGATGGCAGAGTAGCGTTCCGCTCGCGCTTGTGCTATACCCCACGTTACTGGGTCTGATAATTAGGCTTACGTTGACGCAAATACCGTGTCCTGTGACCTTGACCTTAATTGACCCCTTGACCTTGAAATTGGTCCATGGGGTGCTCGTGTCCCAGGGACCCTTCCTACCAAATTTGGTCTTCCTAGGCCTTTTCGTTTTCCCTCTAGGTGGAGGCACGGGACAGGCAGACGGACAGGATCGATACATGATGGGAGTAGATTATATTTAGGCACACGGAGAGGCCTATAAGCCCCGCCCACTGTTTTGGCCTGTAGCCTGGTCAGTGGGCGGGGCTTATGGGCCTCTCCGT
>Ga0209367_1005260_pt1 | contig 17938 bp, 7 predicted proteins | sample WorMetLIZISLAND2_FD_187412 | JGI IMG/M metagenome (GOLD analysis project Ga0209367, IMG submission 187412) | Marine gutless worms symbiont microbial communities from Max Planck institute for Marine Microbiology, Germany - Olavius geniculatus... ... | reverse complement strand
CGGCCTCACCGAGAATGGTCAGATGACATTGAGCAGTGGTGTGGGACAACCCTGCAGGAGTTAAGCCACGATGCCCTAGATAGGCAGCGGTGGGCAGCGATAGCAAGAATGGCATCAGACACCAACGGGCATTGAGCCCACGGTTGTCGATGATGATGATGATGATGATGATTACGTCTACGAAAGCTACTTGAAAGCTTCTGTTTCAGACAAATTCGACAAGAAGAACTTACGCGACGTGTGAATGCATCATTTGTCAACGTGGACCTTAAACAATGTTGTTGTAGCGTTCATCGTGACCCTGATGTGGCTTTGTGACGTACATGTAATGGTAGGATACTGGACTTGTCATCAAGAGGTTTTGGGTTCGAATTTCGGTCGGGTCGTTATCGAGCGTTTACTACTTGGATGGGTGACTCTGCAGACAGGTAAACATCAAGATCAACTCAGCCTTTCATCCCTCCGGGGTAGGTAAATCGTGTACCGGCCTGACTGGCTGGGGTTAAGGTGGGCGCGGTCACCTGTGTCGGACAGCAAGTAACACTGTGTTATCTCATATGGCATGTGACGCTCCGTAGTTCTTTGACGGGCTTTCCACAAAGAGCTATGCTCAACTATTAACTTTTGATGTACTGACCTCTTTGGTCACGTGACTCTGTGTATTGTTGTTATTATTAGTATCGTGGTCGTTGTCGTCGTTGTCATGGACGTTGTTGTTGTTGTTGCCATGGCGACAGAATGATGACGTCATTAGGTGAGGAGGTAAGCAGTCGATGTGCCCGGTGCTGTTGTGGTGGTCAGTTTGTATGCCGCTGTCGCTAGACTCGGGCGAACTGGCGTCTTGGGCTGAACTGTACGATACAGCATCAAATATACATTTATTTACAATTTTCATTCATTTACAATTAATTTAATTCAGTTTATTTATTTATCTACAGGGTGGGCCAAAAAATGGCATCGTTTATTTTACGCCTCATAACTTCGCCAAATATTAACCGATTTTCAAAATTTTTCACTGTTAGAATCATTGGACAATTTGCAATAAAACTGTTACTATAGATCCCACCACTCCCAAAGTGTGTCACTACGCTACCTCGTGAAATGTCAGATGATGCACTCAAGCCGGCGACGCCACTGACCAGTTGCGTGATCAACGTTGATCGAGCCTAGCATGTGGCCCCCAAACAACCCAGACTTAAATCCAGATTATGCTGTTCGGGATGCCCTTCAACAGATGGCCTATCAATATTGACGATTCACGACAGTCCACCAGCTAAAGAAAGCCAATGTCGCTGAGTGGGGCAAAGTGCCGCAGCGTTTGGTTGATCGCGCCATTGGTCAGAGGAGTCACCGGCGTTGATGCGGCGTCTAAGAGCAAGGCGGACACATTGAAAACTTGATGTGAAAAATGTGAGATGTGATTTTTTAGACAATAACTGAGACAACAAACACGTTGTTTCTGTTGTTAATTTCTTAAAATGTGTTGTTACAAAAGTCGTCTTGTTTTTAATTGTTAATCTTAAGATACTGACATTTGGCAAGGTAGTGTAGTGACACACTTTGGGTGTGGTGGGATCTATAGCAACAGTTTTATTGAAAATTGTCTCCTAATTCTGACATGAAAAAAATTGAAAATTGATTAATATTTGGTGAAGTTATGAGGCGTACAAAAATGGTGCCATTTTTGGCCCACCCTGTATTTGTTTATTTATTTGATATCCGGGGCTAAACTATGAACAAGTTAAACGACACAGCCGGAAGCAAACCTATATTGTACGATATTTCAACTTACTTGCTTACTTACTTATTTTAAACATTTATTTTTATCAACATTATATATTAAGCATAAATAAAATAACGAAATAGCAGTATACTCTAGGGGCTGGGTAGGAGTTGTATGCGTTTTTATGTCCATAGCTTTTCGCATTTTTATATGCAAGTATAGGTCTTGGGCTTCAAAAAAATTTGGGTTCTCGCTCGAAATCTTTATAGATTTTCTGTATAGGGCCCCCAAAGTTTGCTCATTGACGCGAAGTTATACCGATCATATCGCAGTTATTTCTTGAACGCTTGGGACAAAACAACTTTTGCATATGGATTTTTTTGGGCTAAGAAACACGTTTTAAGTAATAAAGCAGAGGTAGCCTACCTGCTGTTGCTTCCCGTGGACAGCGACTGTCGACGGCGGGAATTCCACTGTTCCACCAATTCCGGGAAATCCCGCGTTGCCAGGGAATCCCGTGACGTCATCGCTCCTCGGCGGCAACGTTCCTGACGGCGACCATTGGTCGTCCGGGTCTTCCTCGTTGTCACGGCAACCTCGGCGTCGTCACCACGGCAACCGGTCAGTGCGACGGACGATGAACGGTAGATATTGTGATTCAGCGGTTGCTGGATCGTATCAGGTAGGCCGAGGTGAGGCATGGAGGAGGATATCGGTGATGACGTCATCATCATGATGACGTCATTGCGGGTCATTCGTACGTTAACGTCGGAATCCCCTCCTGCTGCTTTTACTCGACGCGAATCCGTGGACAAACTTCTTTGTTCGGTTTCTGTGCATGACAAAAATAGCAACAAAAACGCTATAGCCCATTAACAGCATGTACAGTTGATTGTTAATTGTTGCACAAAGTCATATTCTCAAATCTCAACATATAGGGGCCATAAACTCGCTTTATGCAATTTCAATGTGCGCCGATGATTCATAAAAATTCATGATCCACATTAGCGCCAGCTAACTTTATTCGCTTACAGGACACGTATGATCAAAGCCGTCCTTTAAAATTAGGCCTACAATTCATGTTCAATTAGCTGACAAGCAGAGACAGTGCTTCGTGATGTCGCCAGTTGCAGAAAAGCAGACTCGGGTAAGAAACCCTACTTTCTCTCATTCGGCAGAGTTAATAACTTAACAATATAAGCTCCACAGACAAAAAATAGTAAATATAATAGTGGCGTAGGGACCCAGCCCCAATTCCACAGACAAGAGGTAAGCACATGTTTAAACTGAAATAAGCTTAAATGTGCTAATTTGTTCAGCTGATTCTCGGGAAAGTAATTAAAGTTGTTGCCACCAGATCTCATATTTTAAAGGCACAATGTACCAAATTCGATCCCCGCTGGGTGAGCTTACAGCGTTTTCCCAGATTTCATAGCTGGATTTTAAGGGTCTTTTAAGATGAGAGAGAGGAGGAAAAGAGGAAAAAAACAAAAAGAGAAAGGTAAGAAAGGCAAAAAGGGGAAAGGGGGAAGGGGACGAAAAGGGAAACAGAAGGAGAGGGGAAGAGAGACGAGGCCTTTCAACTCACATTGTGGCTACGAGCCTAAGCCACTGAAATATAATGATTGTTTGCAAGACGCGTGACAGCCACGAAAGAAAACATCGAAAAATACAGTCGCGCCCTAATTTTGCACAGCGCGTTGTACAGCCATAAACGCACTGTGTAACTATGTAGGTCATCTACGCTGTGGCAGTGCTCATGACTGCAGCACAGTCAAGCGACTGTAGTTTTATCGTCGCTTGCTGTCGACTGCGTTGAAAGCGAAAGCAGAAAATGATAGCCGGTTGCCGTGAGAGCTAAACTAAGTTACTAGAGACATTTTGTGACACACAGACAGACAGACAGACAAACAGACAGAGGAACAGAGACAGAGCAAGACAAAGAGAGACAGAAGAAGAGAGATAGAAGGGAACGAAGAGACATGGACACTATAGCTCCGTGTCTCCCAGTCTACGTCTGTCTGTCACAAAATGTTTTTAATAGTTTAGGCATTAAGTTTAAAATATTGAAGACATTCTGCAGCGACACTCACGGACGGGCACAAACAGACAGACAGAAGGACGAAAAGAGGAAAACAGAGAGACATATAGGCCTAGCCTAAGCCTAGAGCTAGTATTGGAAGTGCACGAGGAAAGCAAGCGTTGATATCAGCTAGTCCTACTGGTGAATGTCGGTGGTTTATGACGTACTCCGGTGACCAGTCACTGTGTGTCTGTCTATTGATTAAGTCCACCCTGACTCAGTCAGTCTACAGATTGTAGGCCAATGAATGGTCAACGCGCTGAGATAGGATAGAAGGCTGAGTCGACACGAGAAGTATTAGAAACATAATGTACGAGAGACTGTAGGCCAGTGATATACAAGGCACGGTGGAGCTAGGTGGCGGGGTCGCCTTATGCTCGTCTGTCCGTCTGTCCGTCCGCCCGTCTGTCTGTCCGTATAGCATCCAGGTCACGTGCCATCCACGTATATTTTCCCCGCGACTCGTGACGCTTCGGTGATGACGTCACTCGTCGTATTGACCCATTTTCACAGCTGCATACCACGTGACCTTGACCGACATACTACTGCGGAAGATTCCTGCGCATGACGTCATCTGTGACAGGCTGGTGACGTCATCAGCCCGAACGTTTCGCTTATCTCTTCGTGTATACCACGCGTCGGTAAAAACACGTAGGCCTAAGTTTTATTTTTACGATAGACCTAATTCCGGCAAGTTTGGATCGATCTTTTAACAACGAATCTTTCTTGCGTTTGCCGTTATAAAGGAACTCAAAGATTCGGCCACCGGCTGACATTGTGCACTTTAAATATATGCACCTACTTTAAATATGCACCAACTGCGGAAACGGCCTTAATAAAATCTACCGCGCCTAATTTCAACGTTGTTGCGGCATTACCTGAGGAAATTAATATAATGTTATAAAAAGTGGCGTCATTTCAGTAAATCATTGCAGGCATCCGTCTACGTAACGTAGGCCTACTGTTCTTGCGGCAGTAACACAGTTTCAGAGGTATGACTGACAGAAAAAGAATAGTCATATCCTGGTTGGGGGAGGGTCCGTAAACTCCCCCTTAGTCCCTTAAATGACGGCGTGACGCCCTGGTTGCAAAGTTCCATGCTCAATTTGCAAGTGATGTAACGGGGAAAAAGTCGAACTTCACGATAATAGGGTCGTTATCCGTCAACGAATGTGAAGTCACAGTAAAGTACGCATGCGTCAGCGAAAGTACATAATGCGACGTAGTTCTGATTAATCGACAGTTAGTGATGGGTCAGTATCGAATAATCCGGATTAACTTCGCCAGGTTACGATGGAATTAGAGAGGCTGGAGACTGGAGACTAGAGATAGGCCTAAGCTGTGGCGTCGTAAACTTGATCCGATATCTAATCCGTTGGCTTCCGCCTGCACATCTATTCACATATCCATAATATCCGCTCTAAATCTGTACCTGACCGAATATGTCTCATGTATGATAAGCGAAGATGTCGGCCAGGTGCAGACATGATATGCAGACGTCCGCCGAACTAAGCATAAACATCTACTCGCCTAATGCACTGTTCAGCCACAGCAGGAAAACTTTAGAGTAACTGGTGCTGCAATTTTCATTTCAAAAGGCCAAAGGTCAGAGTTGGGGTTTAGGTTAGGCCTATAGAATTACGTGAATTGCTGGAAGTTTGCTGGACCTTTGCTGGATCGTGTAAACACCCCATTAAACATGCCCAAACGAGCGGATGCACAATCAGATAATTCTATAGTTTTCTTCGCTTTTGCGGAATTTGAGCTCGACATGATTTGGTTGAGCTCAACTTTCGCTAAGACTTTAGCCTAAGACCAAAGTTTGGTCTAAAACTAAAGCCAAGCCTAAATTACTTAAATAGCAAAATAATGTGTCGGTTTAATTAATGGCGGGTACAAAGCCAACGAAATAAACTCGACTAAAATGAAATAAACTGAATCGAAACGGCATGCATTAAGACAACTGAATTATCTCACTGTATTATAGTTTATTGCATTTTTGTCGGCTTGAACACGAGTTAAGACTTTAGGCTAGTGTAAGATTTTAGTTTCGTCTAAGACTTTTGTTTAGTTGAAGACTTTTAGACTAAGCGAAACTTGAGCGAATGTCAAGTTTAGGTTTAAGAAGCTCCCAATAAGTAAGTAACGCTGTTTTATAAGCCACGTGCAGGGCGACACTGCGATTGGTCGCCTGAGGATGTCACGTGACTTGTCTCTCATACGTCACAGTCTGCGGCGGCGTGTAGACAGCCCTTAACGATTCCCCGACGACGTCGTTTAACGCTGGTGAAAATGCATCTTTACGTGTTCGTCCGTTCGGCCGGCTCGTGTCAAACTAAAATGTTTCCCCCATGAAAAATCCGTCCAGTGAAAAATAATCACGGATTTGATATGTCTCCCCTTATTAAAATGTCACTGGCCCCATAAAAGTCTCCTCATCATAGGATCGCCCCCCCCCAGAAAAGTTTTTCCCGGCCAACAATTTACCGGTAAAAATTCGTCCCGCCCGGGCGACCGGCCGGCGGGGCGAATTTTCGCCAGTAAATTGTCGGCCGGGGAGACTTTTCTGGGGAGCAATTTGATAATGGGACACTGGCAGCGTCCAAATACCTGTGTAAATGTAGATTGATGTGATGGCAAGAAGGTGTCCTGATGGGGCTCGCGGGGATTGAAGGATCGGCGGGTACCGCCCATCACTAGTGAGGCGACTTACGTAAATCACTATCCGCCGAGCAGAGTCAGCTGCAGACTGCTATATATCTCCATTTAGACGCGGATGTAATACTAAAACAGAAGTATAGGGATTGGCTGGAACACTAGCTTTGTGTTGGGTTTCCACAGACAGATATTGACGCATTTTACCGTATCCAGTCTACTTATTAGTGGCGCAAAGCGAAATCTTGCTTGATTTCCGCATGCTTTGCGCCGTAATGCGTTTAAATATTGCAATGTGCACAGTAATAGTACATCTATAAGTTATAACAAAATGTTACATTGTTCGATAAACTGTTGTAATACATTGAAACTTATTGTAGAATTGTATCTTAGTTTGCAATTGTAGAAATTACTAAATAATATTATAATCACAATAACTTCAGGCCTAAACAGAAAAAAGAGAACAAATTAATAAGCCAGCAGTAACATGTTTCAACTGTCGAAGTGTTCATTTTTTTAACGCATTAGGCACACCAGATGCATAGGCCGGTATGTTCCTGCAGCAGTAGGCTTAAGTAAACACATCGGACGGATTTTAGAAAAAAATATATTAAGGGACGCGTTTCCTACGTGAAAAATGGCGGAAACGTTGTCATCTAGCTCCCCGCCCTACTGGATTCTATCAATTGTATCAACCGCTAGATAACTGATACTAATACTAATGCTGCTTCTGCTGCTACTGCTGCTGCTGCTGATGATGACGATGATGATCAGAGATGTTAAGTCCTCGAGGCCAAACTGTCGTCCTCGGCCTCGATCTCAGCCTTAAGCATTTGGCCTCGGCCTGGCCTCAGTCGTGTAGTGCTTTGGCCTTATAACGCCATAAAACTTCCACAATTTTATAATAGTTTTCTCTACCTTTTACCTGGCGTCGGCCTTACGCTATTGGCCTCGGCGTCGGCCTCGTCTTTCTGGCCTCGGCCTCATGGTTCTGGTCTTGGCCCCATCCTCGGCCTCAAAAATTTGGCTTCGTTTGACGTCACTTCTGCTGCTGCTGATGATGATGATGGAAGGAATGGAGGAGAAATGATAAGCGCGCGAGCAAAAATGACACTATCGTCTGATGTAAAGATATGACCCGGCGGACTGCGGCAGCTTTCACTCTGATGCGTTACGTTACGTTATTATAGAAACAGGCAAGCGACAAATTGCCGTGCCAACGCTTTCGCAGTTCATAGGCGTTTCGTTTATACAGATTTTCTGCAACCGCAGAATGAACCAATTTTTGCACCTCATGCAACGTCTTGACGCAAGTCGCCGTTTCAAGTCAAAACATGCTTTGAAAGTAGGCCCCGGGGCCTAAACACATTCCGAGCAAAATGATGTTATCGTTCAGAATTCATTACGCCGAAGCATGCAGTTTTTAAAAAGTTGCCTGTGTTTCTGTTTTACCGTTTTTAACCAAAAATGGTCGAGTTGAACGCATCAAGCTATACGCTCGCCAACTTGAAGGCGCCTATAGGTCTACAGAGCGACGTAACTGAACTATGGACTGAACATAACTGATATGGTTTAGTTTTTGACGAACTGACCAAAAGGCGAACAAGGCGAGCCCATTAGTCATTGGTTGACGCGTACGTGCGCATAGTCAGTAGTTACCGACGACGTTAGACGGTGCCTACTGTAATGCATTCCTGCTTGTCCATTGGTCAGTTCGCCAGAAGCTAAACTTTGTCAGTTCAGTTCAGTTGAGTTACTGTACGTCGCACTGTATGCATAAACGCAAAGTAAGCATTGTACGCGGCATTGTATATACGCGCTTTAAAACTGAAATGCTTGCACCAACTTATTACGTATCAGCGCAGCCGTCATAACTTATGTTAAGACTTGCGTGAAAGAAAATGCTGTCACTGAACTAAACTAAACTGAAAAATGGCGCAGAGATCAGTCAGCGAACGACGCGACTTTTTGACAGTTTGCAGACAGACAACTCGTGAATAATTCAGACACAGACGGATACCAACATGCGCAGTGTACTGTACAGTTGGCTGGGATGGGTAATGTATTGGTCGTCACTGGTCACTCAGTGACTCAGGCAGTGATAAAGACACTACACCGTGTCTCAAATATACGTGTAATTTTTTTGAATAACTTCGTCAAACATTGGCTGATTTTAATAGATGTTGGCACTTTGCATCAAGAAAAAAAACTGCTACAGCATCTCGTGAAATGCAGAAGACGTAGTTTTGTTGTTTAACTCTGAGCTGTCTAATAATCTATCTGAACTAAATTAAAACTGCAGATTCAAATAGGCTCCTTACTTAGGCCGCCTATTTTTTCACGGCCGTGGTGACATAACATAGTGGATCACACACAGGCCAACAGGCCTACCACAAACGCATTGTATACACTATACAGAGCGCATTCATTAGAGGTGACTATGAAGGCCAAGGCCAAGGCAAAAGTTAGGCCTAAGGCAACGATTTTTTTGTCCTTGAGCTGTTCTCGAGGACAATTTTCGAAAACACCAACCTTTGTTTTTGTTTTAGTTTACAATGTAGACACCCCCTGAACAACTACACAGACTAGCTAAGTAAGTAATTGTCCAAAGTCAACTCAACCTTCCATCCCTTCGGAGTAGGTAAATTGGATACGGGCCTGTCTGTCCAAAATTGAGGGGGCGCGTTCACCTGTGTCGGGTGGCAGACAGGTAACATTGTGTGATCCCATGCATATGGCAGGTGACGCTCTATAGCTCTGCGACGGGTTTCCCATAACCTTTTTAACATAATCACCTACCGTGTTGTGAGTTGTGAGTCCGTTCTTGTGTGATCTGATAAGCCGGATTATCGTAGAAGATCCAGCTGGCGTTATCCCTGCACCGGCCCAGTCGTCTAGGCTGACCAGCGACCGAACGACCAATCACAAAGCACGTGCTCGGATGACCGTACGTCACTGATGACGTCACACGATGATGTCTTCCTGCCATTCTTGCACGGGTGCGATCAGTGACGTCACGTTTTACCGATTTTTGTTGCCAACCAAATCTTCAAAAACAGCGGCGTTAAAATTGTTGGCTAAAAATTATAGAAGTGCAATTTTTTCCATAGACGTTGCAAATTTGCCATTAGAAAAGATTACGGATGCTCAAAATTTAAATCTTGTCCCCTAAGTTCCCTAAATCTGCATGTCCCTTTTTAACCTGTAACGGACGAAGATTTTCTGGAAACAAGAAGATTTTGCGACGACCCAAAATTTGGAAAGAGGGGCAATCTACCGTTTAACGCACCTTTAGGCCTATATAATGTCAATGACAATTTCTCCGTACTGTTTGCCCAGCCAGCAGACTGTCCAGAATCTCACTATCCCAACTGTTTTCCCGACTCCCGTAGCCTCCTACACTATCAGAATCAATGTATATACTGGAGTCAGATATTATTTCATTTACTGCGCAATTTTTTGGACAGACAAAAATTTCGCCACTTGGGAGAAGCCGCCTACATTTTCCACATTCAATGATTGAAACCCTGAACGTTGATGATGTATACGAACCGATATGCTGTCAGTAGACTATATTAGGAAGCGTTTGTGCAGTCTGATGGGTTGCAAAAGTCCTGTTTACAAAACTCAGCACGCGCCTATTATACACTGCTAGAGCTTCTGCTACAGCGACTATATACCGAGCTTAGTTAGGCTTCTGTATATACGAGGCATCCAATAGCGCCACTGTCTCGCACGATGGCAGTCGCAGTCTCGCCGCCTGTTCTAGGCCGCTAATGCGCCATTATACAGGAACGCCTTGACGCAGCATCGCTATAGGCCTAGTCACGGCTGAAAAACCTAGGCTTTTAAAAGAAAATTTTAGGTGTTAGTACACATAATTACAAACCAAGAAAAACATCTTATAGCCTACACTCTTATGAGTGAACGGCATAATGACGTGATTGACGTCATATATAAAAATCATGATTGAAATATGTAATGAAAAATAGTGCACCGTAATATATAGGCTAATAAATTTCACAACAAACAAAAAACTTAAAACTGGACTTCTGAAATTTTAAAAGGTTTTTAAACCTTAAACACCAGACTATTTTGGACCATTTTCCCCACTATAAAAGTCAGTGAGGGCGATAAACTGTTGGTCTCCGTTCTCGAGTCAGCAACACGAACGCAACATGCAGAAAACAAAAAAAATAGATTGGTAGCCTGAGGGGTGGTTTTCGATCCGTTCTATCTTGCATTGCGCACTTCTCAGTTTAGTTTTCGTCTTGTTAGCACTATCTTTCTTTGTTTTTTGTTTGTTATTATTTTTCCATCGTCAATAATATTATTACTGTTTACAGCCTAATTAAGCATAGGCCTATCATAGTTGGCCAGCGATGATGGATTTTTTTCACTGACTGCCTGCATTTGTTTGAAATTTGAATTAATTGTCCATGCATTTATAGTTTTTGACTGATAGACCCATTGTGATTATAACAAATGAACTTTTCTCTCCTAAGACAATCAGAGTCAGTGAGAGCGTGTAGGCCTAAAGTTACTTATAATTTCCCAGATCAATTAAGAGTTCCATGCATTATGTAGCGAATATTCATCGTACATAAGTGGTCACACGATCAACTGCCTATCTGTTCACGCAAAACGCGTTTCTGCGCAAACTTGAGTGGTTCCATTTTTGGCAATAATTATATATATTGAACAATTCTGAATGCAGAGCTTCATGTCAACTGGGCCCCATCTCGATTCAGATTTCGGCCGTGTCCACATTTTTGCCCGCCTGGGAAAGATGTGACAATAACATCACTGACAAATCTCATCATCATCATCGTCATCATCATCAGCAGCAGCAGCAGCCACTAGAGCGTCATCAGTTACCATAGCAACGTGCATAGCAAGATGAAAGCCGACCAGTGTCGTTGCAAGCGCGACCCCGTGTCCAATAAATTGACAATAAATAAAAACAATAGTATAGGCCTAAATATTGTCCATCCAATAAATTGACGATATCCGCCACTACAAACAACGCTCAGATTCAGGTCGCGAACGCGTGTAAAAAATTACACGCTGCTGTTTTTGTTAGCATATTTTTGTCCGACTCGATCGTAATACTCGTACAGGTCTACCGACTGTACGTAGCTCACGGCCAAACGGGTAAATGAAAAACGTTGCATGCAAGTAAAGTTGGACATTACTTCTTGTTCGAAACTCACGAAATGCTTTAAAGTTTTTATGAAACGCGTGAACTGAAAGCTGCGTCTACAAATTTTCAATGAAATTTTCAAGTCGACGAATGGGACCTAGGCTTAATTGTATGTTTGATGCTTTAAGAAATTGTAAGCGACAGCAGCTAAGTAGGCCTAGACACTTTTAGCTGAAACTTTCAATGAATTTGCCTGTGAAATTTCAGCCAAAAAATTTAAACTGAGTAACTATTTAGCAATGTTATGAGGGTTTAAACATAGATGTGATAAACGTCAAAAAATTATGATAAACGTTAATAAACGCGTTTATTAGGAAAAAGATTGTAAACGTTTGCAAACTAAAAGTAAACGTACACAGAGCGTAAGTTTGAATATTAGGCCTATTATTTGGATAATTCCAAATTCCAATAAAAGTTTTTTCATTGTCAAAGAATGTCTTACTCCAGTTCTGTGACAACCGTTTTACAAAAGTGCCCAGAATTCACTCACTTTAATCTTAGGCCTATAGCTACGTGAAAACTAAGTTAAGTTGTCCTGTCCACTAATTATCTTCGTCGCTGTCATAATTTTGCTTCGTTTCGCTTATGTGATTTTCACTGAAATAAACGTTGACAAAATAATAAACGCGTTTACAAAATTTTTTTGTAAACGTTCTGAACGTTTATTACATCTATGGGTTTAAAAATGTTAATCGTTGAAAAGACATTTATGACACTTCCGCTACTACTATGGGCCTACTTTTAACGTAATAAACCTTTCATAAATGGCCAATAAAATATTTTTGGTCGAAAGGATTAAAATGAGTCAATGTCTGCAGCGAAGCTACGACAAGAAGCCCAGCTGTCGCTAGAATAGCCGCCGATCGTACTGGTTGTCAGTAACCTTCAAGGTCATCCGAGGTCGATGATTTTCATATAATTTGAAATCAATATGCCTCACTACGCGCAAAATTTCACAGCCCAGTCCGGTGCACAGCTCGCCAATCAGCTCAGCTTCGACTGCTCTCAATAACTGGGAATCGGAATGGCAAAACGGCTCACCCTCAAAACCAAACTAAATTAAATTAAACTAAATTGGGGCTGCTGAAATTTCTCGCTGCATCCCAAATATGCTTTAGTCATAAACTACTAAATCTTATGTCAAATATATTACCAATTCAGTAAAAATTAGTAGGCTATCATTTGAAGCCACTAGATGCATATTAGTGAGTTCTCAGATCAGACTGAATGCATTTATGGCTGAGAATTTTCTCTGAATCCCGAAAAACTGTACATGATACAACTCACTCCCCAGATTCTTAACGGATATTCGAAGGGACTTGAACAAGAAGCCAAAGAGAATAAGCGGAGGAAATATAAGCAGCAATCCTAGCTTCCAGCCCATCCCCAAAAACATAATCCTACTACACAAATTCTTATCTTGAGTAACATTTTTTAAACAGGCGCCATTACGCTAATTTTGCTACTGCTCCTTGGCGCAGTGTAGTGCTTTCTGCTTCTTACAAGTGCAGGTAACATTAACAAATACGGTAATGCTCAGGATTCACGTTTCAAGCTACAGCCAACAACAGCTACATCTTTGGTTAACTTTTGATGATGATAATGATGATGATGAAGGACGAATTAACTTTAGTGTGGCGTTAAGTCCTAAGACTACAAGGACATGTAACAATAAGCCTAAACAGTGAAGTCACGTAAGAGTAGTCAGTGCAATGAGACGTTGTTAGTCATGACTGCAAGACCAGGCAAAAAGTTCAGTTTTCAGTCTGCTGCGGAAAACTTGCAACGACGGAGACGACCGGACCGACTCTGGCAGACTGTTCCAGACCGATGCAGCAGTCGCTAGAAAGGTGCGGTCGCCAATGGTAGAACGCATTTTTGCCGCTTGCTAAGATCTCGCACAGTGTTTATATGCATCGCATTATTCTGGCCGACTTTGTTGAATACCTTGCAGGACATTCTACTGAGTTATGATATTGGATACAAAATGAAAAAAATGAATTATACACCCAGCAATTGTTTAATCTGTCTACCTTAATCTATCGATGTCTTTCTACACTTGACAAAACTATAACATGGCATGCCACTGCTTCTTACAGAATATTTTGGATAATAACGATGATTATATGCTGAAGCCACTTTAACAACTTCTGATTCGAATAATCAGATATGACACTGTCATTAAACACATAAGCCATTCAAACTCAAACACGATATCAGTCTCAGTACAAACACAAAACAGAAAGACATAATATATCACAGTGCCTCCTGCATCATCATCATAATTAGACACAAAACAAGGCCAAGCAGTTTAGAAAACACGACAGCTGTTGGAAAAAGACTGCAGAGAGGTTAATGATAGATCCATTTTCCTAATCCGAAAGTCAGGATCATGTCACAAGGGCATATACCACCACCAAAAAAACAGCGGATTTGATTGGGTAAATCCACCCAAAACACCAAAAACCCATCCAAACTAATAGAGCAAAAATAACATTTCTTCAACTAAAGAGAATGACTAACTCACTAACACGTACAACACACAAAGTTACTTCTGTCATTATTTCGACTATCAAACAAATAACTTTCAACGGCTGCAAGATTTTCAGAATATTCAGAACAAATCAGCATATTTCAGGACATCAAACTTTAAATTTCAGGACAAGTGAAAAGCTTTCAGAGGTTTAGCTCCATACATTCAGAACAAATCTAAGTTTTTCTGAACACTGAAGAGCAACTGAAAAGCTTCAAAGTGAAACAAGTGTAAAAATCTATCATGAGTTTAGCATCTATCGACGCCCTGAGCGTGCTTTGTAAGTGGGGAAAGTCAGCGGGACGACGAGCGTAGCTTTGAATGATTTTGACGTCTGTCCGGTTGCAGCCTTCGATGACTGACGCACGGTCTTGCAGCCCAGCGCCTGAAAACACAGATTCCAACATTACTGACTAATCACTCCACAAATTTCCAACACCGAATGGTGTCATGCCCACCCAAAATTTTTCACTGTCAAAAAATTGTTGGAAAATATTCCTGTCCAAAAATGCATAACTTGGGACTGAAAAATAACATTTTGGTGAAATTCAGTCGGGGTAGAAATTAATATTTTAAGCACCCATAATCGGAAATCGGAAATTTGCAACTGGCAGTCATAATTCTGTCCGAAATTTGTAGCATCTTGTTGCAAAATTGCAATTTTCTGTCCCGTCCTACTTTTTTAAAAACTGCAATGCTGCTTCTAACAAATAACCTGAATTAATAAATGTATAAACATTTATTCGGCTCGCAGCCAAAAGACTGGATTGAGAAAATACATGTATACAATGTTATCCAACATCACAGTACAACTATTCAACTATTATTAACGATTAATCACTGTACTGATTTCTGACAACTGAGAAAGCATTGTGAACCACGTACAATGACAAGCAAAAACGACAATCGGAAAATGTGACCACTATGGTCCATCTTCAAGAGTGTCTCGGTGCACTTGCAACAACTGTTCACGAACTAACTTAACAGGACGGCAAACAAGAACATTCAGTTTCTCTGACAATTAGAGCTGTCACAGTTGACGCATTAATTAACGCGTTAATGCGTTAATAAATTAACGTGCATTAAAAAAATTAACGCACATGCGTAAAAAACACGTGACAGTTGAGGATAGGAGGCTGAGTTGACCTGAGCTGTTTGCTTAGTGTTGCCTGCTGCGAGTAAACGTGGAACCCATAGCAATTTCTCGGCTACTTAGAGGATTCTGATGCTGTACCACAGTAGGCCACCGCGATAGACCATTGCACCGAGCGACCAACATTTAACTGCAAGGACCTTTCTGTAACGTCAGATTTGTGCCTGGTTAAGTCCAAACTTCACTACTTTGATTAGTTGTGAACAACAGGTCATGCTGTACGGCATCTCTTCGTGTCAGCTGGAAGTCCTGGATTGGTGCAGTGCAGGGAGTTCTGTCGCTATACCTGCAGTGGGCGTAGCTTGTGCCCAGTAAAAAATGAGGGGGGAAGTTTTGCTAAGGATGTATGCAAAATTGCTGTCACTATAGAAGCGCTCTTTTTAGCTCAAAGTGCACAAACTGTTTGTAACCCAATAGAGTCCATCACAAAATGATGGACTCTATGATGGACAAGAGATGATATACAAAATAAAAATACTGTAATAGTTAAATAGTAAATAGTCTAAATACGTCTAAAAAATAAAAATTATATGTGTTTTAAAAACTTTTTTCATTTTTCTAACTTTCTATATTTTACAGGCAAGTCCCATAAACGTCTCGGGCCCGGGGTAATTTACCTCCTACTCTCCATCTCAATGGGACTGGGTGCGTTAATTTACGCGTTAATTAATGCATTAAAAAAATTAACGGACTGCGTTAATGCGTTAAAAAAATTAACACCTTGACAGCTCTACTACAATGACACTGTTAGTTTTTAACTGAAATTACCAAATAAGTGGTAATAATTAATTTCACAGAAATTAAAATTAAATTGCTACCACCGTTACCTGGAAGCATTTCTCCAACTGTGGCAACGAGACATCAAGGTCGCGCTGCAATGCGGTGAAGTCGAGACTAAATTCTTCCAAGATCAGACACAGCACCAGCATGTACGAGCGCAGTAGGTCTTTCTTCCGTGCTGGCATTTTCCGCACGGACTTTCCATGTTTTCCACCAAACACCTTGAGGGTAAATCACAACAAACAGAACAGCAATAATTTTCCAAAGTACAACATTTATTTACAGGGTGGACCCGGGGTCAAAAACGCGTTCGTTTTCAGCTTGTATGTTGTAACATTGGTCACCAGATTGGCACCAAGTTCGACCCAGCCTAAGGTTAATTCATTCTCAACGCCAAGTCATTTTGAATCAACTAAATTGGAAAACAATAAACAAATTATGACTTAACGTTAAGAATGAAATAACATTAATCAGTGCCAAATTTGATGCCAATCTAATCAACGTTTCAAAAGTTACAGGCTGTAAACAAAGTGGCCTCCCTTTTTGGCCCACCCGGTACAAATCTAAGCATAAATGTTTCAACAACCCCTGTTGCCTTCTTCAAAATTATTGCCATTCCTCATGTATAAGACAGATTGTTTGTCATGAAATGGCATATGGCAGTCATTCCAATGAACACAGCAGCAGATGCCATTAAAACATTAACAAACTTCAAAATAAAGATTGCAAAAATTTTTCATAAATAATTACTGTTCATTAGTTGTAATTTGGAAATAAGTGACTGATCAGATAATTAACTATTAACAAATTTAAAGATTACAAAATTGTCAAATTTCCAAATAAAAGTCATTGTATAACAGAGATCACCAAATTGTTTACGCTAACAAACAAGAAAACGACTAACTGATGACTACTTTCCAAACAGACTTTGACCACTATAATAGTTCTAACTTTTACAAATATCCAAGCTTATATACTTTTCGCATCAGCTTATGAATTTGTCCTGTAGGAAGAGTGGTCTAGATGCTGCCGGCAGGCTAGCGTCAGACCAGCGTCAGACCGCCGACCAATCACATCAGAACCCTTCTATCGCAGCATGCATGCCTCGCTTCAAGGGCAGTCGGTCGTTTAATATCGCTAAGTCAACATTAAAAGAAAAATTTCTAGACTATATGCTCGTGTAGCCTTGTGATTTAGTCCTAATAACCAAGCAATTCCCCCAAATTACAGGATGAGCTACCTGCGTGAAGCGGTCAAACAGCGTGCGTCGAATGACTGCCGGTACGTCAGTGAGTAGTGACGAATCGTTTGTCTGTTTGTTACACTCATGAAGCATCCGGTGAAGATAAGTCCAGTAAAGTAGGATGGCCGATCGATGCTGTCGTATGCTGCCCTGTATCCAGAAATGTGAAAAACATGCATTATTGCTCTGCGCTTTTTGTTGTTTTAAAACATTTTTGCGTTTTTTGGTGAACATCACTGTTAAAGTTTGATGCGTGATTGCATGTTTGGGTTTTGACCATTTATATCAAACTGATGCATCAAATCATCGATATAATCATATAACTAACAAGATAATGTTCATATGAACATGGAATCTGTCCAATGCATTTCGACAGTTTACAGTACATGTCTGTATAAATATAATCAGTGAGCTGTTTAGACCGGTAGAAAACAAGTAATTTGAGCAAAACTCACGAGACGCGCGAAAGCCTATAGCAGTTCCTGTTCGCAGGTAATCATAGTCTATCTCCATCCATTTCGTCGTAATTCACTCTTTTGCAGCCAAAAAATCGTCAAAAAATCAC
>Ga0209367_1005259_pt1 | contig 17939 bp, 9 predicted proteins | sample WorMetLIZISLAND2_FD_187412 | JGI IMG/M metagenome (GOLD analysis project Ga0209367, IMG submission 187412) | Marine gutless worms symbiont microbial communities from Max Planck institute for Marine Microbiology, Germany - Olavius geniculatus... ... | reverse complement strand
TGGTGCAAAGTTCAACTCCGAAGCGTCATGTGACGAGGAAATCAAGTCGCGACTTGCAATCGCGAGACAGAGACTGGGCAAGCTAGTTTTAATTTAGAAGTCACGTACAGTGAGCAACAAACTAAAAGCTCGACTCATCAAAGCACTAATCTGGTCTATCGTCACGTACGGCTCGGAGGCATGGACACTGAACAAAGAATTATGTGAGAATGTAGAGGCGTTCGATATGCAATGTTACAGACGTGCATCTTTTACGTGGAGCATGTGACGAACGAAAAGGTTCTACGAAGGGTGGGCCAAGACAGGGGCCTGTTGGGGCAAGTGAAATCACGCAAACTGAAATACTTCGGTCACACAACGCAACACGAGAGCTTAGAGAATGATATCATGCTGGGCATCATGCCTGGAAAACGTCGACAAAGGGGGAAAGCAATGGATCGCCGATATCGTTAAGTGGGGCGACAGGAGTCTGGTTGAAATGGTAAGACAGGCTGAAAACAGAAAGGGTTATCGATGCTTAGTTCATGAAGCCGCCTACGCTCGTACATCGCGCACGGCAAGCTGATGATTGAGCGAAAAGACCAACACTAACTTATGTGCCCAGCACTGCAATGTTCTTACTTGTAAGTTACCGTGGCACGAGATACATACACGATAATACATGATTTATAAGTGAACACGAAAAAATTAACTCAACAGCTAAACGACGACCTAATAAACAAGCGAATGAAACTGAACGTTAAACTACAACTACAACAAAACAGGCCTACTGTAACGACAATTTAACTATTAGTGATAATGGTAAAGAGTTTTATGTTAACGGTCAATCCCAAATGTTATCAGCCAATCTTGGATATTAACAGCCAATGAAATGTTAACAGCCAATTTCGGACGAGTCCCGGTATGTTACGTTTTTGCTTCTGTGGCTTAAATTGCACTTGCTCAATAACGCGTACAGTTTAATAAAATTTATATTAAAGCAAGATGAACAACGATATACAGAGAGTGGCTATTGTCTAGGGAATGGAACTAAAACATAAAAGCGCAGCAGCAAACAAAAACATAAAATGCGACTGTCTTGCAGCTAGTCGGTGATGCAAGGTGAAAGTTGGGGGATGGCGGACGGAAGACGGGAAACGACGACGGACGAAATGCGGTAGTCGGGCGGCTGTCGTTGAATCCGCTTGCCACGTGCTGGAAAACGGAAGTCTTGTAACGGACGATGATAGTCGGACGGCTGACGAGAAATCGCCTGCCACGTGCTGCATCGACAGGGTCTCGCGTTAACTGACTCGCAGACATGTGTCGTGTAGTCGTAGTCGTACAGGAAAGCGTTCCTTCAGAAGTCTTTCGTAAGCGTAGGTTCGTTCGTACTACATACAACGTAGTTCGTCGTTTCACATACGTCTTGTCAAACGTTGACTACCCACTAACGTATACACAAAGCACGACGTGTTGACTGTTCGAGTGCTCCGGCAGGTAATAACGTTCAGCTGTCGTCTCTTCGCCAAGAAGAACTCTCGCATATGCACAAGTTAACATCAATCAGAACGTGCTGTTTAGGTCACGTCTATAGGGTGTAACTGGGCCACCAGACGACTGTCAGAGCAGGCGTGAAAAGCGGACCATCGTTTAGACCAGATGCCGCCATCGACTGTTGACGGTTGGCAAAATGCAAGCGCGTACGCGTAACTGAAAGAAACATGGGTGGTCCTAACAGTAGCATGAACCTTTTGATCGCACCATTACTGGCTAGATGATACGGTGTCGCTCGTATATTATCAATGTCCAGCAAGCGACAGATCTCATTCATGAGTTGTCTATCCACTTTCCGTTCTCTGTCAGATATCGTTGCAATATGAGTTCCAAATCTGCAAATGACCTGCTTCACCAATACACGAGCTACGTTAGCTGCCTCCTCATTTGGTATGGGAAAGCTTCTGCCCATTTTGTAAAAAGCCAGATACACGTCAGTATGTAAACGAAACTTCGACGGCTCCGTGGATGCGGTAATGTCAAATCATAATGCAGTTTTTCGAACGGAGCATCTGACAAGATAAGTTGCATTGGTGCTGTTTTAGGCAAGTGCCCACGAAAGTATCGATTACATTTCAAGCACATTTGAACGTATCTTCGTACGTCACCTCTCCAACCTCTCAGAACATGCGCGTCGCTGAACCTGATCTAAAGTTCGTCGTACGCCTAAATGACCGCTTTCGATTTCTGTATGAATCATTTGCATGTAATACTGTCAAACCGAGAGTGGCACTAGCAAATGGATTACTTCTCCGCAATTACCACTGACTGCCCAACGACGATATACAAGTCTGTTGTGAACTTTTAACTAATTCCATTGACTGAAGAGCCATTTAGCTGCCTCGGACTGAAATTGTATTTCCTCAAAGCTTGGCAGATTTGCTTGACGCAGTCGCGTCTCCATTACATCGCCAATCTTTGGATTATTTTGCTGTTGCTCTGCCAAATGCAAAATATGCTCGGGGGTATCTGGTTGCCCCCTACCGAGCCTGACGTCTGGCTGTCATTTTTTGACCATCTAGCAATTTTTGAAACAACCGTATCATGATGTTTAAAAGAATCTGCACTTGTAGCAGTCTTTTCTGCCTTTGCCGCGCTAAGCATTTAGCTGTCGTTTAATTTATCTTGGCGCGGTGCGTGTCTTTTGGACAATCCGTCCGCATTACTATGTTTAGAGCCTGCTCGATGGATTACTTCGAAGTCATAGTGTTTAATAAACGTTATCCAACTGGCTAATAGTCCAGTCAAATTAACCCGGAAAGGCATAAACCCAGCAAAAATACAACAAAGCTGAAAATTTGCCTAAAACATCTGTATAGTGTCTGGAACAAAATGTCAAAATTCCGCCAAAGTCCGCCTTGGGCAACAATAGTTATGGTTGTGTAAAGCACAACAATTTTTAGCAAAATTGTAAAAAAATATTAGATGGGAACATAAACATAGGACATGTCAAGTTAAAGCTTTTAAAAAAAACAAGTACATCGACAATAAAATTAAATTACAAGAAGCTTACGTTGTTAAAATCTAATCATTTAAATGATAAAACGACCATTATATAAACGTTTGTTTGTTATATAATGCAGTCAAGTTAACCCGAAATAAGCACAAACTTAAACTAAATAGTAAAAAGCTTGAAATTTGTCTTAAACATCAGTAGAGGGTCTGAAACAAACTAGCAAATGTATGCTTACATAAACATTTGGTATTTATAATTATGGCAGTTTGAATACATTAGGATAGGATCACTTAAATGTCGTAAACGTTTTAATGATAAGTCCCTGCTGTGAACATGAGTCAAACACAGTTACTGGCCTGCTTTTCGAACAAGTTTCTTAGGATGTTTTAGGGTATAAATATATATTTTTTGGTTTTTGTTGCAAAGTAATATGCGCTTTTTGACAAAAAAAACATCTACTCAATGGCTTAAAATAGCACAGTTTTTAATTTCAGTAAACTTTTTTGTTCACTATACCATTTGCAAAGTTTTGCACCTCTGGCTGTCCTTGGGTGTTACAGCCTCAGAGGGCAAAGCAGCTCTGCCCCTGCAACACGCTGCTGTTGCAGACCCCATTATATACTTAATCACGCTCACCGTAGACTTTTTTTCCAATGTTAAAGTCTTGTGTTTCGATATGTGGCAGCATTATGATAGCGTGATAAAGTTTTATTTTCTTACCTTTAAGGAAAAAACATTAACTATGCTGTGTACAGTATTTTTACAGTAAGTTGGACAGCAAGACACACAATTAGTAAATCTGTATAGTGCGTTAAGAATAAGAAATTTTTTAATACAGTTCGCCGGTAACTGAAGCCCTTTGCTACAATGCACAACTGCAGACAGCATTTTTCTATGCAAAACTGGAGTTGGACCGCTGCAAATGGAGACATGCTTTATAGGCTAGCCTATAGCAAGTAGTCTTCGCCCCGTCTAACGGTGTCATCATCTACCTTCTACGATGTACCGTTTAGCCATAATAGTGTGTAATGTTAAGCCTACTTTCGAACATGTTTCTTAGAGTGTTGTGCGGTATAAATATACATGTTTTGGTTTTCTTTGCAAAGTAGTATGCGCTTTTTGACAACAAAAATTTACTCAGTGGCTTGGAAATAGTAATAGGCTTACTTTAAGTTTATTTAAGGTCGATGATTTTCGTCTCATTTGAACGGTTTTAGCCCTTTTGTCAATTTTCTGTTAATGCTCAATAGCAGCCTAGGCCCTATGTATCACCGTTTCTAGAATACGGCGACTTACATTTTGTCGCTAAAACGTTCGATTAAAAATTGCAGCCAAACCGCTTCAAATAGATACATGGTTACTATTGACAACCCATAGGAAGTCGACATCGCCCTAACTAGCGCCAACCCGTACGATTTATTGTTTAGCACAATACATTCTTTTACGGTCGACGACAGACAAAAAACACCTTGTGCCATAAGCACGGCCGTTAATAGTGTGGTCGGCAAAAAGTGACTCACTGAACAGCCTCTTGGTTGCGGGCCTAACTAAGAGGAGAATAAGTACTGGTCAGCAGCTTTTGTAAGTAAGTAAGATTATTTAAAAGGCGCAATTTAACAATAGCTACAACGCGCCGCGTTCTCAACGCCCAAACAAAAATATCTTCAACTGCCATTTAAATTGATCATAGTTAATGTCAGTTTGTCTCAGATGAACTGGCAGACTTTTCCACAGCTTAGGACCTGCAACAGCCTATAGTATGTCTACTACGTATAGTAGTTAAAGTTGTAGAAGTACTAACATTAACAGTATTAGTTGTAGTAGTTGATGCAGCAGTGACAGTAGTGGTCACAAAGTATTGTAGCAGTAGTAGTAGTAGATATAGCTGTAGTAGTTGTAGTTGTTATAGGCCTAGTTGTACCTGTTGTATTTGTAGTAATGGCAATAGTAGCTTTTCTTGTTGTTGTATAGTAACAGAGCTCAGCTCTGTTCAGCTCAACAGAGCTGCTGCTTTAGTAGTGTTAATTTACTACAACTGTTATCATGGCTGTAAAAAACTACCAACAGTGATTCTTAACTCTGCTGTTGTTATCACCGGTCGATGGTTTATTTAACGAAAAAATGACATAGACAACAGCAAATGTGCACATGCGCAATCCATCTGACAATTTCCCTTACAAGAAAATGGTTTTCTGTAGAAGTTTGCCATTTGGTTTACATCAAATATGAAATAATCGGCATTGGCTTAGTCAAGGGATAATTATGGCCAGGGGAATGAAGGGGTGAGGTAATAAAAAAGTAAAAGGTTTATGCTGCGCAAGGCCGGTAGCCACAGTATAAAGGAGCTCATTCCTTTGAGATATTCTTGAGCCACCTAGATGTTAAAAACATTAATTTGCGAATAAAAAATTATAAACATTTTTTGCTGTAATAAAAAAAGTAAAAAAAATTATACATAAAAATATAAACTACATTTAGCACAATAACACGTTTTAAAAATTATCATTTGTGAGGACTAAAAACCAAAATGTACTGAATGTTATTATGTAACCGTGATTATGGTACAGATCGAAAACAGAACTAAACGTTATTTGCCCATGAGAAATACATCATATTTGAAATTTTGTACGTTTATGTTTTAATAAAAACCAAAACATGACATTGAAAATAGGACAAAACACATATTTTTTTTTCAAAACATTAAAACATGTTTTTAAACTTTTGTAAAAAAATAAAAATGTTTTTTTTACATCTAAGCCAGGGAGTACAACTCGACATTACATACATCTCTGTTGGGTGGATTAGTCCTCAACAGAGACTCCCTGTTACCTTCGCACGTAGTGCTACTCATTTTATTAATTAAGATGAATAAAGGCCTGAGTCGACCCTGACAGGATTAAACCCAGGACTTTTTAGTTTAAGGTTCAACGTCCTACCGACTGAGCCATACCGCCGTGTGGTAATAGCACCTGAAAAATCCAAGACTTGCAGACCACCAAAATGCGAATCCAGTCAATTTATTTAAAATGAAACGATGCCTCTAAGAAGGTGCAGTCAACGTAATACTGTGGATTGTTAAGTCAACAACTATTCATTCATCTCTATGCCATTAATGTTGTTGTATTTAGCTTTTGTATATTTACTCTGAATGTAATGTACAAAATTCAGACATAAACTCTACAGCACATCCTAAATTGTTCAGACGTAATTGATGTCCGCTGCAGTGTGAAATAAAATTAAACCACGCATTTTAAACTTACATGGAGCACAGAAAATGCATCTGACAACAATTTTCTGTGCTCATGTGATTATTCAGATTATTTGAAGTATTCTGTATCATAAGATAAGAAACGAATGTTCAACATTCCAGCATATCTTCTATGCTTGATGCTTATTGCTTGTATGTACTTCAAGTACTATTTTGACGTGGGACAACATATATGCTATAGCACTTATACATGCTATGGCCCGTACATCCATCTGTCTGTCACACGAATGAATCAGTCAAAAACGGCTGAAGTTAGGATCATGCAATTTTTACTATATAGTAGCCCCATCCCTCTGGTTTTTGCAGGATAGGTTTTATCCAAAAATTCTGACGGGATCTTTTCAAGTGGGGACATCGAACAACGGGAGTGGGGAAAACAAGCTATTTTATAACTTCATGCGTCAGTATCTCAAAAACGGCAGGAGATACATTCAAAATTACTATTAATGACTAACAAATAGTTGCATATGGGGCCTTCGATTGGTACCAAAGTCGATGACCTTGGACGACCTTAAACGAGATGTCAAACAGCCGCCACTGTTTTCGAATACTTAAAATAGCATACCTCCTGCTGCATACACCACAGGGTAGGGTGGGATTTTCGTGGCCAGCCGATGTAATGGTACAACTTTTGATTTTCAGAAATTCAAAATGGCGGTCTTGGACATACAAAAATGGCCATAACTTCGCAACCGGTTTGCTGATCGACGTGATGTTTGGTTCTGTGATGGGGTTTTCGGCTGAGCTTAGATTTCTTTCCTAGGAGCCTTTAGACACGCACTGCTGTCACACGTCAGGTAGGCTTTCTTATTACTAATAATGATTATAATAAGCAGCAAAATGTTTAACGTGAGCACATTAGTACCAAACTACCAGTTACTTGATGTCAGTTACAGTAACAGGTGCGAAAATTATTGTTTTAACTAACATTGTGCATGTAATAATTTTTGACACTGACAGCTGAGGCAACACAGTCACATATGAAAAAATACAAATCAAACACTTCAGCCAATTGTAAACAGTACGTCGAATGCGCAAGAGCATCTCTTTCCGTTTCTTCTTTGCGGCTAGTTCTACCATTATTTCTCCCCGCGATGTCGGAGCTAATACAAACCAAATATGTTGCACTAATGTACTAGCATGCTGACAAAGATAAGACAATAGATAACACCCCACCCATCACAATTTAGGTTATTTCGGACTAGACACAAGTAATAAGTAACTGACATACATGAAGAACATGCAACATAGAGTTACAGATGGTTCTAGTAATAGTAGTAGATAATAGGCTATTTCGGATACGAGTGTTTCCAGGCAATCAGTTGCACTGGTACTAACAAAAAAAGAAGAAACGTGTAATGTCCATATCTACAATAAACACAGACAACAAAAACCTAACTAACCCTGGTTTAGTCGCCTGCAAAAACTAGAATCATGGGCTACCATGTCAAATCATGAGGGCACAGCCCACGAGTATTACGGACAGACAGAGAGACAGAGGAAAGACAGATAAATGATAACTAAGCTGCACTTAGCATAGCGTTGTGCGGAAAAAAATCAAGCCAACAACGATGTAACGTCCATCCTAACATATTTTAACAGAAAGTTAATTTACCTAAATTTTTGATAAACTGTACGTCAGTAGAAGTGTATGCCACATCATCATTTTCTTTTGTAGTTGTTGACGTATGCTGCAAAAACCGAGCCTTGAAACAATTAAATCAAATAGTTACAATCATACATCGATATCTATTCACGCATCTCGGAGATCTCGCGTTGATAAAAAAATAAACACCTGAGCTAAAACTTAAGTCCGCTCCGCAAGCTATCGCTTCCGGGCGGACTAATAACAAAAATTTCTGCAGTACTAACCCTACTCGACTACAGCACATTACAGCAAACATAGTCTGAAAAACATAGTTATTTTTTATTCATTACAAAAATCACACTAATAGTGCAAAAATAAAGAAATAAACCAACACAAAACAAGCAGGAAAAAGCTCACCAAATTTGGAATGCGTACACGTTCACGAGAATTTGCACTGCTATCACCTGTTATAACACAGCAACAATCACTACCTCTAACAATCAACCATCAAATTTAAAGATTCACGTTGCACAGCACATGAACAGCTACCAAGAGCATGATGAATGCGTACTGATCTATCATTAACTGAAACAAAGATATTGTACAATGGGATTTAACGTCTCATCAAGGGGCCTATACCATGACGGCATATAAATTAAAGACTGACGGCGGTCAATCTCAGTTCCGCAAACTTGGGTCCATCGATTTTGTATTGTAACTGATGACCACTGTCTAGAACGAACACATTTAAAGCTACGGAGTTCAAATTTGGCAGACATGTTTCCAGGGACAATCTAAACATGACCTTTTAAATTTTTTTGCGATAAGTTGGCGTGGCCACAGGGTCACGTGACCCTTAAATTTCTGGGTAATAAGTGCTAATTATTCTAACATGGTTAAAGCTACGGAATTAAAATCTGACAGGCAGGTTCCTGGGACAGTCCACACATGACCTAAATTTTTTCGAAAAGGGGGCGTGGCCAGGGTCAAGTAACCTCCGTAATTTTTAGGCGTTAAATGCTAATTGTTTCAATAAAGCTAAAGATACAATTAGCATTTAGCACCCAAAAATTTAAAAGGTCGCGTGACCATGGCCAAGCGCCATTTTCAAAAAAATTAAGGGGGCATATCTGGACTCCCCCAGGGAACATGTTTGTCAAATTTGAAGTCCGTATGTTTAACTGTATTGGGAGAAAATAGCACTTAGTAGTTAACAACCATGACGGACACAAACTATGATGGCTACAAACCATGACCATGACGATCACAGGCCACAGCAATGAAAACGTGAAAAACTAACGAAAAATGTACAGTTAAGCTCATTTAACGTTATTAATAAATTTCAAATTGGTCGTCGTGGTATGTGGCCGTCATTCTCGAACCCCCATTAAGCACAATGTTTGGCATATCAGAGAAGTGCTGCATTTCACAAGCAACAACCAGTTAGACAGACTGATGCTGTACTGTGAAGTTTATATTAATAAAAGTATATTTTGCTAACCCCGTGTGCTGCTGGATACCCTGTCATCCACGTCGGAGCCGACACTCTATAGACAACACACAAATGTGATTATACAACAAATATGCTCAGAAATGTACAGTAGTGACAAATGCAAGCCAAAGAACTCAAACAACTAAAACAGCAACAGTGAAAAAGTAAAAGCATGAATATTATGTGTTAGCTTAGATGGCCAAACCATACCGTAATGGCTGTGCCAGCTTAAATGTATAAGCTAATGCGTTACGTCTTACAGCAACTTTATGGATCATCTTGTATCTGCATTTGGAGAGGCGTAAAATTTACAACCATTTCAAGAAGCACATATCTGCAACTCACACCACGTATCATTTTACTTTTGACAAAAACTCATTATAAAGAGAGGTTGCAGGTCAATGAAATGAGATTATCTAAGATTATCTATTCTCATGATTAGGCGACCCACGGTAGTTTCGAAAGTCTTACACTTGCCCCTGATGTTTTTTTTTCTTTTGCCACAAAATCAACGTGAAGTTTTGCCACATGATCGAAAACTGGCTAAATTTTATAATGAAAGTCCAAAAATTCCGGGATCCCTCACCAAAAATTGGAGGGCAAAAATGTGCAACATTTGGTACAATTATATACAACTTCAAATTTTGACCACAAATGAGGTGGAAAAATGAACGGTCGTTTGATGGCAAGTTGTGTCAGAAATATTCGTACCAAAAATTATTAAAATATGATAACTGATTTTGACATTACAGTCAAAAATGTCGGGGATGTTTTTTGAGACACAGTGTAGATACTTTAACTGTAAATTTTAGATGCTACAGAGTATTGCAGTAAAAACCACAATACTGACCTGTTTAGCTTGAATGCCTGACTGTGACTGGTCTAGTAGTTCGCGAACCTGACGCATGTGCTTCTTATATTTTTCCGATTCCTAAGAACATCAATACATACACATCACATAATCATTACAGTACATAGTTCCACCAGTTACACCATGCATATAGCAGCTGAGACAATCCAGATATCCGAACCTCACATATCCGAATGACAATGTTACCTCAATCACAGACAGCAGACCAAACATATAAAAAGACCACAGCAGACCATGACACATAAAACAACACAACAGACAGATTACACTAGACTAATGCCCTTGTTCCCAGCTGCTGAGATGTCAGACAAAGAAAAGAAACACAAATGTGGCAATGCTACATTACAAGAAAGAGAGCATACGCTGCATATAGTAATCTACCTTGAAAACAAAACCCTAGCAGACAAGTCATAAAACATTACAAAAAACTTTTCATTACGCTGATCTTTTTTGCTACTTGAAGACTGTCAATAATTGTCAATTCTCGTGTATGCTAAACTACAGCAGACCAGACATGTGAAAAGACCACAGCAAAAGCATAAGACGTCTTTCCACTCACGTCACCACGTTTTCTATTGTTAAGTCATCTATACTGTTTAAACTGTGAGCAGAATTTGTCTGACACAGCTGTTTAAAAAGGGCATTCAAGGAGTTTGTGCATTCAAGTAGTTCGTAAAACCCAACAAGAAATATCATTAGATTGTGACCAATCTAATGTACTCCTCGCGCGCATTATTTTCTTTTGTATTTATTTAAGTGTTTTTTTGTTTTTTTCAACTTGTGTTAGAGACCCGGCATCAATTTGAGACCGGACTAATATTATGCTAAAAGTGACTGGCGTCGAAGTCGTTACTGGCAATTGTCTTTCCATCTATCTTTCACCGTTATGGTAATATGGCGCCTCAAAGATAACAGGGTCACGACCTTGACCCTTTGGGGTCACGCGATCGACTCGCGGCAGTCGACTTCCTATGGGTGGTCCATTGTAACCATGCGTCTATCTGGCACCATTATAGAGATATGGCCGTTTGAAGTTCTTCCAGGAAGGCTCTTCCAGGAACAGAGGTCGGTCGTCAGTCGTTCGGTCGGTCCTCAACATTACACTGATCTCATATACTTCTCTTCGCGACGTTAGGAACGTAGCGCGCGAGGAGTAAAAAAATACGAATCCTATTTTATTACTTGTCAGCAGCAGCACCAACAGTAGCTACAATCTAAAATACTTTTTGTTTCTACAATAAAATCTGACCTTTGAAAAAATGCTAGACCAAGTACATTGTAAAGTGACAAATATTTTTTGCCTTTACTGTGCCGCTTACTGTCAATAGTGTGTCATACATTTTTTTAGTGTCATTGACATTAGTGGCTTTCTTTTAGCATGATAAGACACATATGATTAGAAATTTTTCACACATTTGACCGTGATAACAGCAGCATTTTATGGAACTTGCATAAACATGTGTCAACACCTTATATTCTATTTATATTTGGCCAAATAATGAAGTAAATTATTTTTATTCTTATTCAACCAACTGGTAAATTCTACTATTCAGTATGCCCTACTCATAATGACATACAGACTATGGAATGCTTATTATTGAATAATCAGATAATTTACATTTTTTAGTATTAATTAATTAAGTTTTTAAAGCAACATCTATAAAAAACCTACTGTCAGAACCAAACTAAGTGAAACTGAATACGTGGCACATTACAACCGATCCAGAACAAAACTGTTATTTCTTGTAAGTGCAAAAAACTCGAACTGAACTTTAGTGTTTGGTAGAACTTGAACAAAGCCAAACAACAGCAGTGAGGGTTCTTTCACATCTCTAAAAAAATCGATCAATAAAAATTGCTCTTCATCATGTTTCAACACATTTTTTGTAATCATAGTTGCAATAAACTTACCATGAACTTTTCACCGTCTGTTATGTCATCAAAATTTTCACTTATACCATCGCTCTGTACAAACAATCAACCATAGGTTTTATGATTTTTCCTATGGCTTGGTCTACATGATGATAATTTACAAAACATCACCTTTTCAAAAAGTGTTTAATCAATGTTTTTTTAATTTAAAAAAGTGGGTATAAAGAGATTCAGACACAAGATATGATGCACGATAATAAAGGTATAACAATAAAACTTATACCAAAATGGGTACCAGTGCTTGATATGCATGGAAAGATTAAGACCAAGATGAAACAGATTCACTGTGTTCAGTTAAATGGGGATAAAACACAATTTCACAAAGAACCTCAAAAATGCATATTTTTATACTAGCGGGGGCATATCATGTCCATACTACATCGCAAGACAATGTAACTAAATTAGGTCGATAAAAACACCATTTAGTACTAAGTACAATAACAGTATGGCAGGTGGGCGTTGATGTCATAGAGGTAACTTGTCACATTTGCTATAACCCTAGCAATAGTAGTAGTAATCGTAGTAGCAGTAGTGTAACGAAATTGAAATTTCGTAGGCCTAAAATTGTATAGCCTACTGTATATTGTGTATTATTTTTTTATTACGTTACGTTCCTGCCGCGGCGCCGCCCATGCCACGTCACGCCGCGTGGTATTGCATCACGCAGCAAGCGGCACTTTGCTGCTTTATAAGCAGCGTCGCAGCAGTGTTTTGTCACTTGGGAGCCACTCGAGCACTCGAGTCACTTCGAAGCACGGTCAACCGACGTGCTTACATCGACGAGTCTACGGCGAGGTCAACGACGACACCTGGATACGTGCAGCACTAGTGGAAAGGCACGGAGACCGGCACGGGACGGAGACTCGCAGCACTGGTGGACGTATCACGGCATGGTGATCCGCGGCACGGCACGGTGACCCGCATCACTGGTTGATCGCTGCACGGCACGGAGTCCTGCACGGCACGGCACAGCACAGGTGTACGGCACAGTTCCCGAAGTTGGACGTTATAACGGGCAGACTGGTGGACGTCTGACGCACGACACGGGACTCTGCACGGTATTCGTTTGGCACGATATTATTCTGCACGGTGTCTCGCACTGTGCAAGACTGTGGCACTGGACATTGCATTGCACCAGTCGTGCCGCACTGAGGGACTGCACACAAACTGTACTTGCATTCTATTGACTGATACGAATAAGGTTTAATTGGCACAGTGCACTGCTGTAACTGTTGTAACTGTTTGACTGCATTACAAAATACGTATGATGGATAGTTTGATTGATGTCGGCGATAACAGCCAGTCCCCGAGAGGACCCCCAACACCATGGTCGCCCGTCCGTGCCAGACGTCGACGCGGCGATCTATCTCCTATAACTCCACTTCATAGCGACCCACACAGTCAACATGCAGAGCTAGCCGATACAAAGTACGGGGTGGACGTTATAGTAGTACAACTTCTACAACAACTACTATCAAAATGTGAGGCCTCCGTACGGAAGACTCTTTTAATTTAACAGATCGAAACGAAGATTGTTAAAAATGTACGTTCTATGCTAACAATGTCATACGCAGGTTGTCCAGGTCTATCTCGAGCCATTTCGGCGCATTTCGCTATTAAAATGTGTGCCGCAGCCTAAAATCGCAACAAAAATCACTAAAACCCCTATTTTGGTGGTTCAAGGTCATTCAAGATCATCGACGTTGACACCAATAAAAGCTTAATAATAATAAGCACCATTGTAATTTTTTTGAATAAGTATGTTAAGTATTAATTTCAAATTTTTTAACCCCTAAAAGACACATCCTTGTGCTATACCGAGTTGTTTCAGCCATCGCGTGCAAAAATCCACCGAGGGGTCTGACCTGTAAGTGAGTCAGTGAGTCGGGTTTAATGGTACGGCGACATTTCACCGTGCGACACTTAATTGTGTGGTTCCTTGAACCTAGGGGGTCGGGAATTGGATTGCTGAAATCTACGTTTACTGCTAAAAATTTTATACGCAGGCTGTCTTGATTTATTTCCAGCCATTTCGGTGCAATTTACTCTTGAAATGTGTATCACAGCCCGAAATTACAAAAAATTTACGAAAACCGCTAATTATGACTGTTTAAGGTCGTTCAAGGTCATCGATGTTGATAAAACTAAAAGCCTGTCACCAGTGCTTGTTATGATAAGTTATGATATCTATCTGCAACCGTTTTCACACCAGTCGAGTCAATAGCGACAAAATAACGCCTTTTAGAGGGGGTACCCTTTTGTGATGCCATTGTTCGAGGGGACCCTCTCACCCAAGAGCACACAGTTTTGTCACGATAAACTAGAGCCCTTAGGGCAGCCCAAGGTGAAAATGTTATAATCCTAGCTTGCACCATTTTGACACAATACAACACTGTGACAGACAGATGGATGGACAGACGCCCAGCCATGGCTAAAATGCGTGAAGCATTCTGCTATCGCGTAAAATTTTTTTGCACATATTTCACCTATTTGCTGAGAAGCCCCCTTGGTCAGATTTACATAAAATTTTGCACAAGAGGTTACCTAACTGACATAATTAACCATGCCAAATTCTCAATCAGATGAACGGTTTTGATTCTGTGGAGGGTCGAATTTTTGGCTTTCCCATAGGAAACACATGGCTTAAATTACCATTCAACCTGTGATCAAGTAATTCCTACAAACACCGAATTCTAGCAAAAAATTCTACATCAACAGACGCCAAAACATAAAACTAAATTGTTTTGAAGTAAACTCACAAAAGTCGCTATAAATATTGTTTGCTTTGCCAACAAATTTACCTAAAATTTAACAATTTGATTGACAACGGATGACACATTATTGATGTAAAATTTTGCTAGTATCAGATGATCTTTGTTGGAGTTACACAAATATAAGCATACAGTAACTACGGGGTTGACTTTAGTAATGCCATAATGGTAACAAAGCTGGTAGTCAGAATTAAATTTTCCACAAAACGTTTATTTCAGATATTTTGTATTTGGAAAACTGACAGAATAATGCTGTTTCTAACTTATTTATCGAATGACCCTCATAATAAATTTGGCCCTTTTAAACTTCTCCAGAAAGTTTCACGCAAATCCACTCCACAATCTCCAATGTTGAAATTCAAACAGTGACCAAAAAATAGCAATAAAATTATTAAATAAATATGCATTTTGTTTGTACACATAGACACAGTTAGTAAAAGAAACGAGGTAGATAATGTTTAGCTAACTCGCCAAAATTGGCCAGTAATTATTTAGTGCTGGGAGGACATTATACTAAAAGTCAGTGGTTCCAGAAATGCAGTTTATGCTCAGTGGTCAGTCAGAGGCTAAATTTAGTAACTAGTCTAAACCAGAAACTGGACCAAAGTTCGCACTCATTGTTTCACTCCCCAATGAGCATAGCTTTTCTTCATGTATAGAAAAAAAACTAACAAAATGCTGATCAAACATAAAATGAACAATGAAGTTTTCTAACAAAATTCATACATACCTTTTGCTACAGCAGGAAAGTCAGTAATCTGACAGAAGAAACATAATTACTGTGCAAAACAAGAAATTTGAGCTAATGCTCACAAGACGCGTGAAAGCCTATAGTAGTTCCTGTTCGCAGGTAATCGTAGTCTATCTCCATCCATTTCGTCGCATTTCACTTTTTTGCAGCCAAAAATTGCCCCAAAAATCACTTAAAATCAATATTTTAAGGGTTCAAGGTCATTCAAGGTCGTCGACGTTGACATTTTTAAGAAGCTCGTTGTCAGTGCTTGTTATTTGTGGGATAAAATAAAACACCTTCATTACAGTCATGCCGAAGTGCACATAATGCTAGCACCGTGGCGCCTCCTTGTGAATGATATAGACATGTGTCGCAGCCCAAAATCGCCAAAAAATCCATAAAACCCCCTATTTTGGCGTTTAAGGTCATCCAAGGTCATTGAATTTGGCGCCAATCGAGAGCCAGTGTACGACTTCCTATTAGTGATTAATAGCAACCTAGGCCTTATCTCGCACTGTTACTGAGATACAGCGAGTTATTGGCCAAAAATCGCAAATTTTGTTCACCCCCCTCTCATTTAGCGCCCTCGTTCGAAATGACCCCCTCAAATTTATGGAAAAGCTTAACGGTTCCTAAAACTAAAATCCTTCAGGCAGCTGAAGGTGTAGACTTGGTGATCCTAGCTTGCACCGTTTTTAACTGATCCACCAGTGTGACGGATGGAGAGACAGAATTGTAATGGCTAAGATGCGCTGAAAGCAGTAGCTGCTTTCGCGCGTAAAAACAAAATAGTAGTTTTGCTCATGAATGACTACACAATAATGCACATTCGATCGCATCAATAATCTCGAAAATGCTGGTCAAAATATGTCAAAACGACAACAACTAAAAACTAAAAACTTACAATGCTGCTTATATTTTAAGATTCAACAGAACTTACTTTGTCTTCAAATGGGAGTTGCTTTATTCCGTAATCGAATAGCACCTGTTGCTTAGCTGACATGTCAGATAAAGCAAAAAAAAACACAAATGTGGCATATCATTTACAACTACAACTTTCGGTTTGCCTTGACCTTTCTTGCTATGATTTACCAGTCGTCCCAATTTACAACCGAACACAGCCCCATCCGTTGCATCAATGTTGCAAACATAAAAATTAAATTTATATAAGCATATATAAAACTACAAATTTGGGACAAAGCCCAACGCACGTCTACCCGGCGCCATAAGTCCAATGGGGGAAATTTAGGGGAGTGAAATTCCCCCAGTAGCAGTCATGTGGCCCGCACTCAAATGCATCAGTATCCGCAAAACGCACACTGTTGACTTAGGGTGGGTAAACATTAGCCATGTAATCTCTAGTGTTAGTAGACAGAAGTTTGCCAATTTTTTTTTATTTAATGTGGGATTAACTGTGCTTGATAATACTTTTTACCTCTTGTCGATATCTCTATTCGTTTCAAAAATATTTACGGTCAGACTCAAAAATTGTCGAAAGTCGCACCAATTTTTGAACATTTTTATTTGCCCTCCCAAATTTGAAGGGGGCGGTGCCCCAAAAAGTTGTACCCTCGTTATTACTCCCATCTGGCAGCATGGCACGTGGCAAAGTTTCATGAAGCTACTCCCCCTGGCTTCAACGTTCTTGTGGCTAATACGCTACATTTTGAGCCAATTTTTGACCTTCATTCTTTGAAAAAAATTGTAAGAGAGGCCCCGTCCCTTATGGGCAATGTGCTAATAAGACTTGGTCATTCTCTAGCGTGTAAAAATTTGGGGATGCAGCACCCCCTAGAGGCCGAAATATGGTTTTCCGAAAAAGGCGTTTAAAGTGGGTACAATTTCACATCGAGATCTCCAAAGCTATTGAACCAAAGTCCACCAAATTTGTTTCGCCTAACGCAAAAAAAATCGCGGTAGATGGAGTACTGGTCCGATTTCGAATATCTTCATCCCTTTCAAAGATATTCTCCACCGAACTTTAAAGTCATCCGAAATCGGGTCAAATTTTGCATGTTTTAACTCCTAAAATTTTTCGGGGTGGGCCTCACGAAATTTTGGACCGCGTGGTAGAAAATTTGTCGCACCTGGAAAATTCTTCCCACCTCCATATTTTCATAATGTAGCTAACCCTAAACCTAACCCTAAGGGGTCGTCCATAAATGACGTCACGCTTCGAGGGATATAGGGGTTTATATTATTGTGACGACGTGTGACGTAGGGAAGGGGGTTAAAGGAAGTGTGACGTCACACGCGTCACATCTGTGGAAAGGCCAATAGACAGCCAAATTC
>Ga0209367_1005258_pt1 | contig 17941 bp, 15 predicted proteins | sample WorMetLIZISLAND2_FD_187412 | JGI IMG/M metagenome (GOLD analysis project Ga0209367, IMG submission 187412) | Marine gutless worms symbiont microbial communities from Max Planck institute for Marine Microbiology, Germany - Olavius geniculatus... ... | reverse complement strand
GTTGGGGCTCTGTCTTGGAACCCAATAGTGGATCTTAGTCCACTACAACGCTCCCCAAATCCCATTATAGGCTGGAGAGGGAAATACCCCTTGCTTGCCCCACTGCATTTGACACCTCATTCACTTCCACCATTGGAAATTTTTTTGGGTGCTCATGACTAAGGATACCGTCATCAGCCATTGGCGGCAATGTAGCACGTTGACTAACCTTGACGAAAAAGGGGTTCGAGTTGAGGTTAAGAGGGGGAAGGGGTAGGGGATTGAACATTGGACGGGAAGTGGGGGGATTGCATAGTGTGTCGAAGGGGGACAGACGCCCCTGCGCGGGGGCACAGTGGCCATACTCGTGGTGCCAGCGCTGCTAGCGTGAACGACAAACGTCATCGTAGCGTGGTGGATTTGGCTTCACACCATACTTCTTCATATAAGACATCACCTGCACAATCAACAATGGTGATTAAAAAGCACCAGAGTTTAGAGCCACAAGAAATGATAACTGTCGGTAACTGTAAGAGTGGGCAAACACTAACTTAATCGATTCATCACTAACTAACTTCAACAGCGACTAGTAAACAGAGCTAATAATAACAATGGTACTAATGACTAATGGCAACAACGATAACAATATCCAGCTCCACAACAATCAACTGCAACGACGAACTTAACAGCTAACTCAAAGCAGCAGTAATCGGCCACAGCAAAACTCTAAAACATTCAACAATGAACAACGAAGGAGTGCTAAAAAGCACGGGTTCCAAGTTGCTCACATAAACATCGCCACAATAACTGACAAACAACTAAAGCCTTTCGCAATCACCTCAATAAGAAATGGTGACAACAATCACAGGTTGTTCAAGCCATGTTATAACGATGACACCTCGCTCCTATGGGAATGCCAAAAATTCATAAATGATAACAATACTAATAAATACTGACAATAATACCGAGGGATTAAATGATAATAACAGTAATCATGTAAAACATTACCTGGTCGGGAATCTCAGCAAGCACCTCCTTCGCCAGCATGACTTGACTGCGGTTCAGATCGTTGCCGAATGTGCCTCCGATAAACTCACGGAATGACACAAACTGCAGATGCACGCAGTGATAACAGATCGAATACATGACATGTTTAACACTGGCACCATGTGAGTAATCTTACCATATGGTGATTCATATTTACGGGAACCCTTGGTTTTTATTAAATAACTCCGTGAAACACTGGTCAATTTTGATAAGTTTCAGCACGTAACATGAAGAAACTTGACGTAAATGACTGTAGTTTAGCCCACCGCCCCTTAATACTGTCGCTACACTACCGAAGTCATAGTTTGGCCATTTACAACAATGAATTCATAACGCATCGGCTCAGAAAATCATTGAGGCCACAAAATCATTGAAAATCTGTTAAGTATATAAGAATTATGATATTCATTTTAATATCATATGTTGATGAACTGAAATGATGCATCAACAGCGAGTGAGCTGCTCTGAGTTGCACGTTATTGAACGTGCTGTTAGTGAGTGGCATCAATGTCCACCACTTGCGTTCGTGCTGCAGAAGGACATTTTGAGCACATGCTGTAATACAGATAATAATGTGATGTGACGTGTGACTTTTTGAGATATAATAACTCTTACTCGCGTTTGTCGCTATTCAGTTAATCATTTCTTAGCTGACGCATATGTTACCCAGTATGAATTGATTGCTGTAAATGGCCAAACTACATCTTCTACATTTCACAAGGTAGTGTGGCGACAGCATTAAGGTGAGGTGAACTAAACTATAGTCATTCATGTCAAGTTTCTTCGTAATGTTGCGTGCCAAAAATTATCAAAATTGGCCAATGTTTCATGGAGTTATTCAATAAAAACCAAGGGTTCCTGTAATTATGAATCTCCATGTATAATGCGAGGAAAGTTTGTTTGTCCGTCATACCCCCCTCTGGTGCCTTCTGTGCTGCACAGTCATGGACCCCGACTGCAGCGTTTGAGACCTTGGGTCTTAGGTACGTGTGCCTCCACCTTACCCTCCCCTCCCCTCATGGGCAGCCTGATGGGAGGTTAAGTTGCTGGGTAACACGCAGCAAAACGTTTCTAGTCAAAATAAATACACATGTTGAACACACTACGTTGGCAGCCTGTGACAAACATCAGAACAGCCTACTGCTGCCAGAACGCTGATAGCTTTCACCACTTTAGGCAAATGACTTTCTAGCACATACGAGAAATGTCTCATTCACAGCAAAATCCTTCATCAGTATCCAACGCCATAATAACAGTATAATGTCAACACATTATCTGCCAAATGTTTTGCAAACAGGTAACTAATCAACCGGCCAAAACTAGCCAGCTAAGTTTGCTAAAATTCAACCTTTGGTTGGTTATTCCAGACACGCATAGTTAGTTAACTGGCAAGTTCGCTGCTGAATTAACTGTAACCGACTCGTTAAGGTAAGATCATTTTTTATATCTGACCTGTACAATGTCTCTCTCTGCATAGCGGCCTTTGGCTGACAGTCGGACATCATCTCCATCTAGTACTTTCATCGCTGTGCACAATGAACAAAAAATGTCAGTGCCAAGTGTCAACATCATATATGGCCATCCTCACAGTTACCAAGCATCTTACATGTTAAGAAAATTAACTGACGGCACATATCAGCCATGATAATGCGAGATAAGCCTCATTTTCTTGAGATTTTCAATGTCCGGCGACTTTGACCTTTGAACTAAAAACTGAAACAGGGGTTACCCATGCTGTAGGTGATGTTCATCGGAATTTTGTGTTTTTTACACCTTTGTGTTTTCGAGCTAGAAGTCCAAACTGGCAAGACACACAGGGGTTGGCTGCATAAAGCTTCCAACAGTATGAACAGTACTAATACACCAAGCTTGGTGGCTTGGCATAGTGGTAACGCGCTTAGTCTAATCAAAGAAGTTACTCTACATCGGGCCAGGTTAGTACTACTGGCAGGTAAACCATCTCGGTGCAATGCCAACCAAATAGTTTGACTCAGCCTTCTATCCTCCATGAGATGGTAAAATGAGTATCAGCTTTCGGGCTGAGTAGTAATAAATGGCGATGGTTGGTGTAGTACTTGTAGCTGCCTGCAGATGGATCTGAGATTCAGATGGATCTGAGATTCAGATCGATCAGTCTGGTCTAAAGGTTGGCAGCCGCCTGGTGCTCATGCTGCTCTGACCAAACGTACCAGGTGAACTCTCGCAGTGGCAGTTCACTGCTACGATGACAGCACCATAAACATTGTCGCAGCTATTACTATCACTATTACCAAGCACTACATTTCAGTGTGCAACTGAATATAGACAAATAATGCAAAACAACACCTTGACTGTATAATGAATTTTTTTAATGATCCTGTTAAAGATACATAATTACATGTAAAGCAAACACCAATAAAAAAAAACAAAAACAACTGACATAAAGCAAATAGGTAAGAATCCGATAAAAAAGAAAACGGCCAGCACAGACCTTCGAAGTCAGCACCACCAATACCAACAATGATGATAGACAACGGCAATGCGGACGCCTGGAAACAATATGACAACAACATAATGTAATAATATTAATAACCTCTGTCTCTTAAGACCCTTGGACCGCAAAACTCTTCCGACGTCTCATTTCTTATGGAGCTGTGAGTCTAGCCCACCTTCGTAAGAAGTTTAAAAAAAATTATTTGCTTATCGTACGATTTAAACACACCAATATTAAGTCACTCACAGTAACAGTGAAAAATCACAAACATAGGGCAAAAAATGCTGCAAGAGTTTCTGGACCCAACAATCTTCAGGTCACAAAGTAGAATAAAAAAAATTTCCCGCATTTTCTGGGCTTTTCCAGAGCCACAAGCTTACTTTTCCACGGGTTACTGCAGCAAAAACTAATTGTAATAATGGTAATCTAAGGAAGCAATGTATCATAAGCTCCGTCAGCAGGGTCTCGGACACAGCCCGGCCGCAAATGTATTTTAGAGCATTTTTGCACACCAACAACTGCATCTCGTGACACTATTTTGTTTGCTACATTTTATTCCAAGGTTGCACAGAATTCCCTAAGTTTTCCAGGTTCAGAGAGTTCCGAGATAATTTAATGTTTTCCAGGTTTGTAACCACGACCCTGTCAGATGTCTCGGCAAATTCCCATCACTTCCAACAGGTCCCCGTAGCAGACCATTGTTACAATTCCGTAGCTTTCAAGTGTGCCTTCTCGGTTCCTATCAAACTGAACCTGAGCCACTCCAGCTAATTTAAGTTGCTAACTTTCATTTTTAACCACTGCAATCTTTAGCAAAAGGGTAAAAATTAGAGCTGTCAAATTAATGCATCAATTAACATGTTCATGCATTAATAAATTAACACGCATTAAACATGTGTGTAAAAAATTGACGCACATGCATAAATTTATTTAATTTACTGAATTCTGCAAAGCAAAAGTTCCAATATTCCTTTAAAGTGCAGTCATTTGACAATCGAATGAATTCAAGTAACGAAACTGTATTTGTCATTTCTTCACTACTGTAAATATTTTATTATTTAGATGACAGGCTAATAGATTTCTATGCTAGCGATGACGTCAGTTATTGTTGATGGACCTGGGTGCGTTAATAACGCATTAATTAATGCGTTAAAAAAAATCAATGCAGTGCATTAATGCGCTAAAAAAATTAATGCTTCGACAGCTGTAGTAAAAATAACACCAATGTAAATGTAATAACAGAGTGTGTGCTAGGCTACTCACATTAACAATGGATTCACAAGTCTGTTGCATATCAGTAATAATGCCGTCAGTCAGAATCAGCAGAATAAAATAGTTTCCACCAGGCACTCCGGCATTTGATGCAATCCTATATGCAATGGCATAAAAGAACATCACACCATAGTGTAACATCTCAGTGCTATTAATCTAATTTTACACAACAAATCAGTACGTTTTATTACTAATCTTACCATAATTATTTCCAGCAAATTTCTCAACCGAGACTCTAGAAACAGACCGATTACAGAAACAAGAAGCCTGGCTGTCGCTAGGATAGCCGACTGTACTGGTTGTAAGTGAGCTTCAAGGTCATCCAAGGAAGGTCAATGATTTTCATTTCATTTAAAAGCTAATATGCGAATTCCTATTAGTGCTTAATAGCAACCTAGGCCGTATCTCTCACCGTTTCCAAGATATGGCCAGTTTTTCCATTAGAAAACGCATATTTTTCCTACCCCCCATCCATCTAGTGTATCGCTGCCTCCACGGCTCTGCACCTGGCTATCTGGTTTCAGATCTTCAGCGCGTGTCACACCTCAACGCACGTCGATGACTGAGCTCTTCGACTACATCAGTGCTGGTCGCTCCACGTACGGTGCGTTTTACCATTGGCGACCGCACCTTTCCAGCGACTGCTGCATCAGTCTGGTACAGTTTGCCGGAGTCAGTCCGGTCATCGCCGTCGTTGCAAGTTTTCCACAGCAGAATGAAAACCGAACTTTTTGCCCAGTCTTATAGACATGACTAAGAACGTCTCATTGCGCTGACTACTATTACGTGACTTCACTGTTTAGGCTTATTGTTACGTGTCCTTGTAGTCTTAGGTCTTAACGCCACGCTAAAGTTTTATTTGTCCTTCATCATCATCACTCACTTATAACTCTAGAATGTGTCAGATGCATCAGTGTTGTTTGTTGTAGACAAGGCTGTGTCAAGCAAGAAGTGGTCTAGTGGTAACGGTTCATCGGCCGACGTCGCTGAAGATGAAATAATTCTCATAGACGACGACGACGACGATGACGATGATGATGTTGATGATGATGTTGAACGTGACTACTTTGGTATTGACTCCTGTGCAGCCGATGTCTGCATAAAACCACAGGGTGAGTTACTGGCTCGAGCTTTTTTACTGCAGCCCACGGAAGTGATGGCAGTATTGTTTACAGCGACGTCACCAAGTTTTTTCTTAACATGATAACTCACGAACCGTAGCACTTAGCTTGATGAAATTTTGCACGAACGTTTATGTACTGTGGCAACTTTTAGGATTCTATTGAATATCAAGAGGGTCAAAGGTCAAGGTCACATGGATTTGTTGTTTTTTTGTGTGCATGATACCATAACTACCTGCGGGCAGTACTTAACCTTGAGCCAAGGCCTGACAGTCTTGTGTAGTTTTTAACTATTTATGGCACTGAATGGCCTATTTTGTGCTGATGTGCTATTAAGAAACTACTCACTCACTATGATTTGGATGAACAGACGTGAGGTTGTGAAAATTTTCTAGACTTAGGCCTGTGATATCACAGAAAGAGGTGGTCGATAAAGGTCTGTAATATTTGTGTATAAACAAGGATTAACAGCAATATTAATTGACAAGACAATGTTTATGACGAGTTGTAACTCGCGTTGTAATCTAAGGATTGGCCTAGCCCTTAATAACTCTGGATAATATGTTGTTGTTGTATGTTGATCAAGTAAACGTTGACTATCGCAACTATCGTATTTGCTTTCCTCCGTGCTGTATCATAGTTCAGAAATGGATGTGACATAATATGCTTAATTGGAGAATTATTTGTCGTGAAATTTTGGACATATCTTTCACATGCCGTTTGAAAGTCCTGAGCTGAACTTTGCATTGGAGTCCATGCATTCAAGTAGTGGAGATTGTTAATTTTTATCTCCACAAATGAGGTTTACTGATACCCATTACCGAGTGTTTATCTGTCTTTTGATTTGATGGTCGGCAGGATTACACAGAAAGTTACAGGCGGATTTTGCAGAAATTTTCAGCGACGGTTAGGCTTGGCCCAACATTGAGATGATTAGATTTTAGCGGTGTTCTGGATCAGCATCTAGATCCACGATAGGATTGAAAGATTCTGTTTCACTGCGAGATAGGGCGACCAAACGTCTGCCGAGTGTGGTCTGCCATCTGGCAAAAAACAGTAGAAGAAATTGACGTAGCATTGGCAGAGGTTTGCAGTCTTGGTTTGCCCTTCTAGGGATTTATCTTTCATCCCCATAATCCGTAATTTGTGTACAGTTTTGTAGCAAATGCGTATCTGTATGGGTTCTACGATGTGTGTGTGTGTGTGTGTGTGTGTGTGTATGTGTTAAGGTGCTGAGGATAAGTCGTTGCTAAGTGTGTGTGTCGAATGTGCTAATTGTCATCTCTACTATCACTTCCGCTGCATCGGCTTAGACCCGAACGATGACAGCGTATCAGCGTTCACGTGCGCTCGATGTAAGCCGGCTTGCACGTCCTCACCAACACCACGACGAATCATTCCCCAACAGCCATCCACCGGGGGCCTTGGTCAAGGAGACCCCTGTGTTAACACAGGGGATGATGATGGGGAAAACGAGTTACTGCAGGATTTCTTTGACAGCAAAACTGAAGGCCAACCGGCTCCGAACGAGACCGATCAGACTCAGTCCAGTGATGATGATGATGATGATGATGATGGTACTGATGCAGATGTGGATTGCATTATGATTGACTGACTGAATGACACGACACCTTCGCCGTTTCTGACTATGTTGACATTGGCAGCGCTATCCGGCCTTTCAGAAATTCTGCTCACTCTTAAGCCCCCTCCACAAAGCCCAGGGTTCCCATGCGTGCCGGAAAGTCCCAGATTTTCCTGCGACTTCCAGGCCCTGGAAAGTCCTGGAAAGTGAAAAAACTGGATAGTTGATGAATTTATTTGGGGTTCTAAATAAGCAGCAAGTAGCACTAGTGCAGCACTTACTTACTGAAATACAATGACGACATAAATTTCAAAATACGTAAAGTTTGATATGCCTTGTGAAAAATTTTGTCCATCAGATGTGCAGTGACTGATGTTCGTCTTTGAATTCAAAAGTTTGTGGTCTTCTAGATGGTACTAGAAAATCGTTTCGACAGGCCTATGGAGTCCTGGAATTTTTTGTTAGCTTAAGTGTGGGAACCCTGAAAGACAAGTCTCGTTGCAGGATTTTTTAATGGTAAAGGTCACTACACTGCATAACCTGCTACAGCTATCTGACATTTTGGGAGGGCATTTGCTGGTGGATAGTTTTACCTGCCTCTTGTTTTTTTCATTTTTGGGATTCCAGATTTGCATAACAGTGATCTGTTATGTCACATCACAACTGTTGTTTTTTGTTTTGCATTTGTTTTGCTTCAGTAGTCTTTGTGGTACCTCTGCTAAGTGACCTACGATGTGTCGAGCAAAGTTTATCGTGGCAAAAATTTGCTTATTTCAGCTCCATCATTTCTAGATAAGCTAACAGATTTTTCTGAAATTCTTCATACATTGTCGTTCAATCTTGTGAATAATCGTGGAATGCTTTGCGCTGAAGCATTTGTTGACTTTTGAGAAACTGCACTGCTGCACCCTGTGGCAGCTGTAGTTTGTGTGTTATTTTAGTCCACTGGCAATGAGTTTTTAAGTACATGGCAGGGTAACTAATTGTAATGGATTTCTGTTGTGTCTGCAAGTCAGTGTATTATTTGGGAGGTTTTTACAGTGTACTGTAGCTAGACCATTCTGCATTCTACCGTAAAACTTCTAATAAATGCTGCTGACTAGCTCAGTCATTAGATCATAGGATTCTTAATCTTAGGGTTTGAGTCCCATATTGGGCAGATGATCTTGAGCACTTTTTTGTGGATTCCATGGCACTAAACACCATGTCTCAATAAAAACGGGCCACTTTTATTTTTAGAATAACTCCGTGAAACATTAGCCGATGTTGATAATTTTTGGCACGCAACATCCTGAAGAAGCTTGATGTGAATGACTGTAGTTTAGCCCACCTCACCTAAATATTGCTGCTACACTACCTGGCGAAATTTGGAAGTGTAGTTTGGTCGTTCACAACAATGAATTCATACTGGGTAGCGCATGCGCCAACTCAGAAATGATTAACTGAATAGCGACAAACACGAGTAACAGTAACTTATTCTCAAAACGTCACACGTGTCAAATCACATCATCTGTAGTCCATTACACCACGTGCGCAAAATGTCTTCTTCCAAGTTCCAGCACGAGTGCAAGCGACAGACGTTGACAACACTGGGCTCACTAGCCGCGTGACTCAGAGCAGCTCACTCGCTGTAGTGTTGATGCATCATTTCAGTTCGTCAGCGTACGATCTTAAAATAAATATGATTACTGTTAAATAAGTAACAGATTTTCAATGATTTTGTGGCCTCGGTGATTTTCTGCGCTGATGCATGTTCTACCCAATATGAATTTATTGCTGTAAATGGCCAACCTACAACTTCTGAATTTCACAAGGTAGTGTAGCAACGGTATTTAGGTGAGTTGAATGAAACTATAGTCATTCACGTCAAGTTTCTTCATGACGTTGCTTGCCAGAAACTATCAAAGTGGGCCAGTGTTTCACGGAGTTATTCAAAAAATAAAAGTGGCACGTTTTATTGAGACACGGTGAATAAATCTCTTATTATTGCTATTATTATTTGAATATTTTACGAATACCCTGGTCGTTTATTGCAGACCCAACGTTTATTTGTACAGGTGGCAAATTAAAGGCACCCTGCAACTACTACAACTGCAATGACTATTACAACAAATGCACACAGCATTTATTGGAGACCCAGCGTTTATTAGAAGTTTTACGATATGATATGAAACATTTCTCTCAAAATTTGAACTTAGGTCCCGTCGTTTTAATTCTACTGTATTTCTTTTGGTCAGCATTAACAGTTCTGTCTGTTCTGTTGATATTAATAATGCCATGAAGGAATGTAGTTTAGAAGTAAACGCTGTTTCTGTATTATTACATCGAGTGGAATTAATTATAATTATTTTAATTTTCTTAAATTAATTTTTGCTGTATTGCTTATAATTAAGTGTTATAATTTTGTTTGTAGTAACGAGTTAGAAATGCAGGTGTTGTTTTGGGTTTATTATGAGTTTTGTGTTTGTGTTATGGCATTTGTAATAATTTGTTGTGTTTCAATTGTATTGACGTGCATGCTGTGGGCACTATGTGGACCATAGTGATTATCACATGACGAGATCTCTTGCGACAAGAGTTACCATAGCTTTTGAAATTGATTTTTTGGACCTTTATGTTGGTGACATAAATGTAAATTACTTCTCTGTTCTGAGAGAACAAATGAGTGACTGCTAAAAGACATCTCACACTTGGCACGTAACAGTAAATTCAGCTTGCTTTGACCATTAGATTTGGTACCTGTAGCCGAAAACAAATCATAGGTTTCGGATGTGGGTTTGACCTTTAACTCTAACAGAACAGACAAGTGATTTATATGATTTTTTCCAGTGCAACCAACATCAGGGTTTAAAATATCATACCATTGAAGTCACTGACATTTCACATGCTCTGGAAACTCTTGCTCCAAGAGTCTACCATCAGTGACCAACACACGCACCCCTGTCCTCTAATCGACAGCATTATGAGATGGGAAGATTATTAGAACTACCATTATGTTGCACACGTATAATGGAGTTCTTACAATTTTAGGTTTAGCTTGTTTTTTTATGTTTCTGTAGAGGTTAAACTTTCTGCTTTTTATTGTAAAGGTTAACCTTACCGTTCCATTAGGAACGTTAAGGTTAGCCTCCTCACATCACTTTATTACGCGTTTGTGTGCATTTTGCCTGAAAAGGCCGTCCTCGAAATGACCTATACTGTGTCGGGTGGGACGTTATACTCACTCACTGGGTAACTAACACAGTGTGTGAGTAGGGTTTAATGTCCTGCCCAACATAGTATACGTCATTTCGGGGACAGCCTTTTCAGGCAATGCACACATACCTAAAATTGTAAGAACTGACCATTATGAGTGTGCATACAGGTATGTAACAGTAATCGTAGTTCTAATAATACTTTGCTGACTGTGTAATGGTAAAGTTTGAAATAATGTGATTTGTGCAGTATTATATATACAACCACGATGTCACCCTTACATTGTATTACAAAAGGTGATATTGCCTGCATCACACTGACTGTGTGTCAATATGCTGCTGAATAATATCACCTTTCGTAATTTTTGCTGTTTTCGATGTGCAAGTCCTTAAATGTTGCCGTTAACAAGTGTATAAACTGATGTTTTGTACATTTATATTTGCTGTTTTAGTACTAAAATACTGTTTTCCTACTGGTGATCAGTTACAAAGATATTGTGCTTCAAATATTTCTTACAGTAACCAAGCCACTTATAACGGTTACTTACTACCTAATAGCATAACCACACGCGTTATTATTTATTCGCTTCATCCTCAAAACCCCTTGTTAGATGCAAGAATCTCGGAGATATCTCGTACATATGTCGAGTTATAGCCAATCTTGTCCCAAATTTCGTTGCCATGGCAACCAGGGTCAGTCGGGATAAAATTCGATTGGCAGCATTCGCTGGCCCATCCCCGAGAACCCCCTATAGACGCAAAAATCTCGCAGATGTATCTTACACAGACCGAGTTATAGCCAATTTTGTCCCAATTTTCGTTGCCATGGCAACCAGGGAGGGTCCGGGGTAAAATTAAGTAACACCTTTAGATTGGCCATCCCGAAAACCATACCCTAGAGCCAAAAATTACGACTCTATCTTATACGCAGCCAGAGTTATGACCATTTAAAGAATTGCTTAATTTTCCCCACAGGCGCCATTGTAATTTTTTAGAATTTTTTGAATAAATACGTTAAATATTAATTTCAAAATTTTTAACCCCAAAAAGGCACATCCTTGCGCGAGACCGCGTCGTTTGAGCCATCGCGCGCAAAAATCCGCCGAAGGGTCTGACCTGTAGGTGAGCTTCTGAAAAAAGGTATATAGCTACAAAAATTTTTGCGTATATTTCACCCATTTGCTGGGAAGCCCCCCTTGGAGGGATTTGCATAAAATTTTGCATGACGGGTCCCCTCGCCGACTTAATCAACCCTGCCAAATTTTATCTCAATCGGGTCAAAGGTTTTGATTCTGTGGGGGTCGAATTTTTGGCTTTCGCATAAGAAAGAGAAGTCGCCGTTAACACAAGGCTTGAACTACCGTTCAGCCTGTGATCATAGTTAGGCCTACATTTATATTTAGTAGCGCACGCAGGGTATACATACTGATGTTTGTAAATAGGCCTAGAGTGACATGAAATAACATGTTGATTTTTAAAAACTAAAACCTATAATCAAATAAATATGACTAAAATGTTTATGTTTGCTGTTATGCGTGATTTTATTTTATATTTTACTGACTACATACAGGCGGTTTTTGTAACTTTGTGCTGGCCATTCGGCCTATATATTCTCATTTTGTTTGTTACTAACATTGACCTGTTAACTATTAGTGCTGGTTGACGAATTGATGAATGTTCGAGACAACGTTCCGTGAACACAGCGTGCATGGAACTGTCTGACCTCTGACAAATCGCTTTCTCCGTGACTGGAATTCGGACGCTGGGCTTTGGACGTAGGCGGTACGGTCGACTTTTCCTAGGGATAGCTGGGCTTCTTGTTGAATAGTCAAAAAATGGTGTAGCTACGCGTTTGAGGTGAAAGCATCGTTATCGATCACTGTTAGCCTACTACTTCACTGTTGAGTGCATCAATGAGAAAAAAAACAGCCAATAGAAAAAAGCTATGACATTGTTAAGCCTGGTGACTTAGTCTACTTTTCTATAGTACAATTTGAATATGACCTGATAATCGATGAGCTCTTTTTTCCACGATATGATGTTGTCGTAGATGTAGTTGGTGTATCGCCAAGGGTCGGGGAAGTAGGAGAATGTCTGCTCAATAAGTTGCTTTATGATCGACTGGTAAACGTAGAACTGATCGTGGTTGAACGAATGGCTTTCCGCCATCCGTGGGGCGTAGAATATGTAGTTCTACACAGGTAAAAGGTAAAAGTCCGGTACCGTACTTGCTATAGCGCTTCTTACATGAGACGAACTCATGGTCAGAAGCGTTTTGACAATCTCGGAAGTGGCAGCTGATTGGCATGAGCTAATCATACCGCAGCGCACTATGCGGCCATCCATTGCCCGCGTTAGCAAGCAACTGGACCCGCAGTTCGCAGCTAGCAGACATACCACCGCCCCAATCAGCCACACTAAGCTTTCACTTCGTAGCCAGTAAGCTACTACTCATTTCCTGTCCCAGGGAGGGTAGGAGGCTAAGTTTGTGTAAGAGGAGGCTAAGTTTACTTTCTATCACCAAGAATGAAAATACGAGCACGTCTTCAGAGTTTAAAACACAGACCAATTTCGCCATAATAAAACGTTACCATTTAATCAATCAATCACTAAAACAGTGCCGAAAAAATGCCCACGTATGGCAATTATCTATTGGCAATGTCATCGCATAATTATTTAACTTTCTATAAGTTGACAATTCAGATCATTTCTTCAACCCGAAAGTTGTCCCTCAAAGAGTTGTGGTGAGGATTTGACCTTTTAAAGTTGAGTGACTGGCATTTGAGTTTTGAGTTTACCCCTATCACCAAGAGCGAACAAGCATGCCAAGCAAGGGTTTGAACTGAAACACAAACCAATCTCGCAGCGAAGAGCAATACTAGTAAAACAATGTATTGCAGAACAAGCATAAGCATTTTGATAACGTTCTAACTGCATGCAAATACATGTAAGTGAAAAGATACCAGTTGTTGTGACGCTTTTTCGCCGTGAGGTTTTTTAACAACGATTTTCTCATAAGGACATGTTTGCTGATCTGCCGACAGTCTGCACGTCACAGTTACAAAGTTGCAAAAGCAGGACTCGCAAACAGTACTTAGCCTTGAGAAAGGCTTGACTATTTAGACTACGTTGTTTTTATTTTGTATTTTATCCATAAATTATACATACGAAACCTGCCTTAATAAAACAAAATAATAGACATAAACACTTCGCATAACTGCTGGCAAGCTATCTTCAGTAACAATGCAGCATATTACGGCCAAACTTACGGGGAAAGGTTTTTGATCAGGAGCAATTCCTCGACAGGAATTGAGTATGCCGTCGTCTTAGCGCCGTCGTACATCAGCTTAACACGCCATCATCACACAACCGTCCGTCATGTATCTGGTCCAATCATAATGCTGGCAATCTCAAGTGATGCAATAAATATGTCAAAGTGTTATTTTATCACTTGAAGAAACTAGATACAGTATAAGCCTAACGTATCTTGCTTGAGCTGAAACTAAAATATTTTTAGTAGCCTAGTAAGCCTATACTTCGTTGTTGAAAGTGACTGTCACTGTGATCGGTCACAATCGTTGAGAATTAGCGTGTACGTGTTCAGTAAGATCTTTATCCTATAGTTAAGTCCCTCAGTTGCTCACGTGGTCATGTTTCGTCAGCATTTCTGTGTATGTGACCCACATTCAGGGTGGACCAAAAATGGCACCATTTGTACGCCTTAACTTCATTAAATATTAACCGCTTTTCAAAATTCTTTAACTGTTAAAGTCAGAAAAAAATTGTAATAACACTATCACTACAAATCGCACCACGCTTCAAGTGTGTCGCCACACTACCTTGTACCTTATGTCTTGAAAACATTAACTGAAAATAAGTAGTAGTAGTAGTAACTAAAAGTTTGGCGACGATATTAAAACGTTGTAAATAATTCACAAACAAAAGAACTGATACCAAAGCGAGATTCTGATGAATGTCGAGAAACATTCCAACGATGAACTGAAAGACCGTAGGCGGCTGAGGAAGTCCCAGCTTCGCACAGATATCCACTATACGCGAGTCGGGATAAATTTTGCGTATCTGCGCCGGAAAGCCAACCGGCGTCACGAAGACCTGGATAATTTTTCAGACGAACAATTCACAATGATCAGATGTCGTAAGTAAGCTGCGCGTCATTACATATTACTGAGAAATATTCGCTGCAATATAACCGAAAAGGCTAGAGTACCGGCCCGCTATTCCGAAGGTCCGCTATTTTGAAAATTAGGGTTCGGGTTAGAGATATGTTAGGGATAGGGTTGGGGTTAAAGTTAAGGATAGGATTAAGGTTAGTCAATAGCGGACCTTCGAAACAGCGGATCGAAATCAAAGCTGAAAAAATTAAATGTCGCAAGGATTACAGATTACTCAAGGTCTCTTACTCTGTGAGAGAATTTCGCCACTCAGAGTTCTATTCTGAACTTGTAACAGCGCCTGCGCTTCACAGCTCAGTTAACTATAGCCTATGCGCTCAATGCATAGGTATCACATTAGATAATAGAAAATGTTTTTGAGCTAGCACTGCTACTTAAGTCTGTACTTTGTGCTACATTCAAAATTTGTTTTAAATCACTGATACTAAATAAAAACATACCTTTTTGTGAAAATCGTCTTATGTACGCTTGACGTAAGATATGATACTTACCTACTTGTTAACATAACCGCAATATGTCTATATTATTTGTAACAACGAATGCGTTTTGACGTTTGCTGTAATAAAGAAATGAATGAATAAATGAATGAATAACGCATTGATTCGTTCGCTTCTAATCATAATGGACTAACAGAAGATTTGAACTGTGGCCGACCGACAGTGCAACGAACAGTGAACAGTACTAAAGGTTGTTGTAACGGCTTGGTGACTGAGCGATTAGAGCGTTGGATACCTGACCGAAAGGTCGCTGGTTCGACACCCGGCCGGTCCGCTCTCAAATAGCAACTCTGGGCAAGTTGTTCACAGAAGCATTACTACAGTGACTCGAAACTTTCAGGTTACGTTTCATTTGCAAGCAAGTGTGCCGAGGTCAACTCAGCCTCCTACTCTCAGCAGGATTGAAAATGAGTAGCTTACGAGATACGGGGTAAAGGCCTAAAGTGACTTACTAGGGCGATGGTATGTTTGCTAGCTATAAACCAATTGTTCGAAAACGCGGGCAATGGACGGCTGCACAGTGCGCTGTAGTATCATCAGCTCATGCCAGTCAGCTGCCACTGCCGAGATTGTAAAGCGCTTCTGGCCGCGAGTTTGTCTTATGTAAGAAGCGCTACAACAAGTTCCGGACTTCACTTTTTACTCTAAAAATGGACCGAGCAGCAAATGAGTACCTCGTGTTGCGTGGTGTTGGGGTCGATAGTGTGAATGGCAACCCACAGCCCAATCATTCCTGCCGTCAGCGACTCTATCGGCGCGTCGTAAGGCAGCTTCATCCGCGTCAACGTCTTGCCAAAGTCCTTGCTGCAGAACAAACCCATCACTAGAACGTTTCACAAATCACAATGCCTGACACATTTCGTATATGTGCAAATAATTTTAGTGGTGCAAAAGTACAACAATAATTAGTTATTATGCGGTCGTTATCTTTGACAGGTCGCATTAATGTCTAGACTGTCCGTTTTTTCGTACGTCCGTCCGTCCTTTTCGTACGAGTTCCAAAGTCCGAAATGAAACTGTCAGAACGCGGAAACGGCGTAGAAAACCAAGCACATGAGTAGCCGGTATGCCAATTTTTAGTTTGTTGCCAGTTTAAACAGGAAATTTGAGCTAATGCTCACCGGACGCGCGAAAGCCTATAGCAGTTCCTGTCCGCAATCAACGCTAGGATACGATACGGTAATTCGGCGTACATGGGTATGGCTGCAAGCAGCAACTGTGCGTTCAAAATTACGGCTAAACCGCTACCGCTGCAGATAGAGACATAGTTACTATTGAGAGCTTATAGGAACTCCTCATCACCATATCAAACAGTACCATCGTCAACCCCCTACGGCTTAACGTTTAGCCACAATATATGTGTTACAGTCAGACAGACGACAGACTGTGTCATAAGCACAACTCTTAGTACGGTCGGCCAAACATAATAACCTGTGGAGAAGCACGCTGCCCCATATCAGAATGTAGTTAGACGGATAGGGCATTGTGAAAATGTCATTCAGGTAGAATTCGGTAGAAAGGTTGTAAACGGCACCGTCGATCACTGACCGCAGTGTCCACTTGTCCTCTGCAAAAACACGCAATTGCCGTTTTAATGCTAACATTAGTTTTATGGATAACAAAAAGTTAATAATTGCTGGGCTGACACATAGTGTGTGTCACTGGCGAACACTGGTGTGTTCGTCAGAATAGATACCGAAACACGCTCAATCTCCCTCTCTTTATGACTTCAGCTCAACTGCTTGACACCAAAGTTGTTAACTGTCGGCTATCATTAGGCAGAATCTTCTTGCTTGCTGTGTTGTCTGTCTGTCTGTCGTCTGTCTGTCACGTGCGTGCTTCATGCATAAACAGTTCGACGGATTCATCTGCCACTTGGCATTTGATTAATATTCACTAGATGGCATTATCGATCATCGATTCCGCCTTTATCAAATTACTTTGGTTGTTGTTTACTTTCATAACAGTGTTTAGTGACAGCGGTTAAGACATGTGACAGGTCAGTTGTGTGGGCAAGTTATTCACACAAACGTGTCTGTCACCAAGCAGCATAATTTTGGTATCGGCCAAAGAGCGTCGCCGATGATGCTCTGTGGCTGGAAAGGTAATGTCGGCCTGGCGTAAATAATGGGAAAAATATTAGGCCCAATTTTTTATAATATTGTCATAGTTATAACAAACGTTAGTAAACGCTGTCTTATATCTTTTGTTAAAATGCATTTTAAGCTTGGATACGTTCGTCTTTTTATAGTTAGTGGCACTGATTATAACCCATGCTGCGTCCAGAGAAAGCAAAAGAAAAATGAAAACTAAAACGGAAATACTTTACCTTAGACCTTAGTTCAATTTGCATCCTGGTAGATGCATTGGGCCACACGTTGACGTCAATTCTGCTCTGACTCAGACTGACTGTCGCCAGTTCTTTGGCTTGTTTACATTTAGTGTCCATATCCTTCACATCTCGTTTGATGATATCCATTCAGTTTTTCCGTGATCGTCCCGACTTACTCTTGTAGCGCCTCTATTCTCTGTGGTGTCCGGACATTTTTCCCCCGGACATTCTTCCCCCCGGTCACGATTCCC
>Ga0209367_1005257_pt1 | contig 17943 bp, 6 predicted proteins | sample WorMetLIZISLAND2_FD_187412 | JGI IMG/M metagenome (GOLD analysis project Ga0209367, IMG submission 187412) | Marine gutless worms symbiont microbial communities from Max Planck institute for Marine Microbiology, Germany - Olavius geniculatus... ... | reverse complement strand
CCCTTAGTCGCATTTTTCGGAAGACCATATTTCGGCCCCTAGGGGGTGCTGTGCCCCCAAATTTTTACACGCGCTAGAGAATCACCAAGTCTTACTAGCGCACCCCCCGTCGGGGACGGGGGCCCCCCTTACAACTTTTTTCAAAGGGGAGTCAAAAATTGGCTTAAAATGCAATAAAGGAGCGCTTATAACTTCGGAGTTAGGGGGTATAGCCCGACGAAACTTTGGCACTTGACGCGCCTTTAGGTTGGGGTGTTAAAGCAAGTACGAAATTTGGGGGCTCTGCCCCCCTTAAAATTTGGGAGATCAAAAAACGTCCAAAATTTAGTATGTTTTACGACAACTTTCGAGTTTGATCGCGAATATCTCTGGAACCAATAAAGATAACGACATAATCTAAATGGCGTTGATGCGAGTGATCCTTTCGGCGTTGAACAAAAAAAAATTTGTGAAATTCCGTTCACCACGAACCAAGTTATAAGCACTAATATTGACCTACCCTAAGTCGACAATGCGCGTTCGGCGTATGCCAATGCATTTGAGTTCGGGCCACGTGACTTTGATGCCGGGGAAATTTTGCCACCCCCCTTAATTTCCCCCAATCGCACTTAGGGCGCCGGGTGGACTCACATTGGGCTTTGCCCCAAATTTCTAGTTTTTTGTGTCTTATCACGGACAAAGTACAGGAGGCCAGGTTGAGATGGTTTGGGCATGTACAATGCTGAGAAGAGGAGGATTGTGTCAGGAGAATCTTGGAGGCAGATATATGTGGACAACGGAGTAGGGGGAGACAGAGAAAAAGGTGGATTGGCGTCATGAAGTACAACATGGAGTACTTGTGGGTCGACGTGATGGACGTGGACGTCGTGGAGAATAGAGCCAAGTGGAGACAGAGAACCTGTGTGGCTAACCCCTCACTTGAGGGATCTAAACCAGCCTGAAGGAGAGAGAGAGAGATTTTTTGATGTCTTATTGGAAATAGTGCATTGTTTATGTACTGTTTGATGGCAGACATACAGGAATTACTGATGACACGCTCTGTTCTTGCTCTGGTGAATGGTCGGCCGTGGGACATGCATAAACCTCTATACGACGACTGTGAGCTGCGCTTCCTTCATTTTAAAGATGAGGATTCGTCACTTAGTAATCAGGTCTGTTTATTATCAGTCATGTGGATTTATACTTCTAGCAATACAAGAATTACTGTAATGGCATTAACTTAACACTGTTTCACATTAGAACAGAACTCCAGGCACTTTTGGGGACTCTGCAGTAAGCACGCCATCAAACTGGTCTGAAGTACTGCTGGTAGTATTAACATGAGTTTATGACTTTTTAATGAATTGGGTAGAGTTCTGGTGACAGATGTTTCAACGCATCAGCATACAGAGTCATTGGTGTTGTTAATTTGAAATATCTAGGGGCAATATTTGCCATCACAGGCAGCCGTGGAATGTGGACCAGTTGCAGGCAGCCTGAGATTAGGAGCATGATATTGTTAAGTTGGTAATTGATAGATCATGCATGACTAGATCTGAGCCTAACTTGACTGCAGTGTAGTGTTACTGAGTTGGAGCTGAGTCAGCTCATGTGTCTAGCGGATGGGTATTTGCATTTTACACTTTGAGCTACGTCGACCTAACAAGATTAGAAAGAAGATTAGTCTCAAGTTGGCATTAGTCCTTAACAGATTTGTCCACATCAGGTTCATGGTGATGTTGAGGCATGCAGGGTGTAAGTTATATGGTATTGATTTAATGATTTAGTGAGACATAAAAACTGTTGTTAATTGATTGCATGCTTTGTCCATCATCACAAGTGTCTTCTCTGTTGCTGTGTTTATTAGGCATTCTGGAGGTCTTGTTCTTTCCTGCTTGGTTATGTTTTCGAGCGAGCTTTCAGGGACGAGTATTATGTTGAACTGTGCAGTTTTCCTCGGCCGAATGGTAAGTGATATGGAATGTTTGTTAGTAGCATAATTTTTGGCATTTTTTTCAAATGCTTGCTTATGTTGGAGACACTGTGCCTAGAGCATCATTGCATTGAGGTTCAACATCATTCAGATTTCACAGATCTTTGTTATATATTTTTTCGTGATGGAAAGCAAGTAGTATGCTTAAAAAACTCCTGCTCTGTTTTTTTCACAATTGACTAACTTGGGGACATGGCTTAACTTTGAATAGATCCATAAATTGGCTGTTTGAATAGAAATCAAAAATGACATATTATAATAATAAATAAATAGTTTTTTATAGAAAAAAATTACTGCATTTGTTATTATTGTTACTCATATGTGTTATATAATTTTTTGTGGTACACTGTATTTATGTGTATTTGATAATCAATTAATGAATTGTTTGTCATCGTAATTTATATATTTTGCCATCTGAAAACGTATATTCGTATGAATTGTTTAATTTGCAGTTCCAAGTGGTAGCTTTTTATATGATATGGACTTTAAGATACCTGATTGGTCACCAAGTCAGGTAAGCCATGTTGTGCTTTTGTATTGTAGACGCTGTGTCTGTTAGTTTTTAAAAGTTTATACGTCATTTGATTAGAAACTAGAAAGCAGTCATAGCCCGCAGACCTACGCCAAGGCCATGTTGTTCTGACACAGCTTGTCCGACGAAATTAAACAAATGGAAGTTTTGAGTGCGATTTAAACTATAGTTGCATTTTCTACATTGACCTAGTTCTATGTGACCTAAAAAACCTTGATTCAACGCCATGTTGTTCGCCAGGTGCCAGCACCATAGCGACAACGGCGGTTTCCCTTAAGGCCCATGCTAACGAAAATTTCAAAGTGATCCAGAATCCAGGATTTCTGCCGGATCACCTCCAAAATTGAATCACTGGTAGTTTGTGCCATGCTCGACATACCCTCAAAATTTCAGAAAGATTCCTCCATAACTTTTTGAGTTATCTTGCTGACTCACAGACAGACAAACAAACAAACAAACAAACAAAAACCGGCAAAAACATTACCTCCTTGGCGGAGGTAAATATTCTGCTAAGATTGCATTATGCAGTCTACACTAAAACCTTTGATTCTGTCATATAATATTAGTTTCACCAGTTGTGGATGCAGCTAGTTTGCTAGCATTATATAGGTTATAGAGGTGCAGCAGATCTGGTCAGATATCCGGTGTGGTTTTTGTCGTCTGGCTTGGATCCAGATCTGGCCAGATCCTGCATTCGTGGATCCAGCCTGAATTCAGATCGAGTTGGATCCAAAGTCTGTGGATTCAGTTCAGATTTGGATCCAGCCAGATCTAAACATTCTGAATTCAGTGCACCTCCAATAGTGGTAATTTTGCCACACTGTGCAGCTAGTTTGCCTGGCAGTGCTTGTGCCTAAGTCTGCCAGTGCTGTATTGTGTGAATGTTGCAGGCTGAGTTGAACTGCTTGAGTCGGATTGGTGCCAAGCTGCAAGGCGATGACCTCAAATTTGAGCGGCTAGATGTCGATGCCAGCGTTGCTCAGCGCATGTTTGAAGACAACAGGTCTGCAGAATTTGCTTGCTACATTCAGCAGAATTTTATGACAATCTGTGGACTCTGTCTGTGAAAATTATTAGAGTCTGTACTCATTCAGTCTGAAACTTAACTCTCATTAAAGGGGATGTCAGATGAACGACAAAATCGGCTGATTTTATCTGCCGACAAAATCGACCGACAAAAATCTGTCATGTGTCATGCAAAAATCGCCTGATTCCGTTGGCCGACAAAATCGCCCGATTTTGTCGGCCAAGATAGAGCATGTTTTATCTTCGATGATTTTGTTGGCCAACTTTTTGTATATCGAACAACAAATTTTGTTTATGTTGCCATGGTGATTGTTTACAACAGAAGATGAATATTTATTTTAGTTATTTATTGTGTTTGTTATTATTTTCGTTCATTAGACGCAGAAAAAAGTGATACAAGTATTATTTTGCGATCTGCATTTGGCTGTTGTGCTAGCTGATATCGTACGAAGTAGCAGACGAAAATATCGGCCGTGTGTCATGGTTCACCGATTTTGTTGGCCGATTTTGTCAGGCAACTAAACCACGCCCACAAAAGTCGACTAACTTTGTCGTTCGTCTGACATCGCCTTAAGTCTCACTGAGCTACTCAGGATTTTTCGTTCTAGCTTAAGGACTTAGCTCATTGACAGTGCATATGTTGAATGTCAACACCTCATTTAGTCTCTGCAGCTATGAACCTCTGCTGGCAGGCACCATATGGTCAGCTTGTTCTGATTGTTTGCTTCATTTATTTATTTATTTATTCGTTAATTGATTTAGCCCATCACTGGAGTAGCACATAGATTCTGTGTGGCATAAAAAAACAAATAACATGTGTTCATTGTGGCTGTTGCTTCTGTTGTGGACACTATGTTTGAATTGTTGCTTTTAAGTACATTGCATTGTGAAGTTATCGAATGATCTAGTGAAGATATGATCAGTTATTTGATGAAATTGAGCACCAAAATAAGTATGCATAGCTATTTTAAAGCTAATGGTAAGTTGAGAACTGATCCATGATGGTTCAGTTGATGATGCCCGGGTATGATTTTTCGAAGAGCCAGATTTTAAAGCTGACTTGTGAAGTGACTCAGGATGTGGTGTTTGTGTTGTGTTAAGGTTTAAAATGGCTCAGATACCTCAGATAGCGGCTCAGTCGTCAAATGGCTCCACCGTCACAGTGTATCGGCTTGGTGACCATGTTGACATCACTCGCGGTCCACTAATCTCAACCACTCATCAGCTTGGACGCTTCTCCGTCACTGCCGTGAGTGACCCAGTTACTCGTGGCATCATGGTCAGGGAGGGCGTACGAGAGGCAATTGCACCCTCGAAATTTTCGATTGTCAGAAAATTGTTGGAAAAATTTTTTTCTTTTCGAAAAATTATTGTCCATTTGTGACCAAAAAGCTTCCAGTTTGAGGGTATTTAGGGCAAAATTGGAACCTTGAGCATTCAAGTCTGAAAATCTCCTGTAGGAAATTTGCACCACCTACTTTTATAATGCATGGCACTACTGCCAGTTATCACAGAGTATATGTAATATATCATATTGTAGCGTTTACTTTTGGCATGTTTTCTATGTTTACTGCTTATCACTTGCATAGCATATTTGGGAAAATTTGAATGATGTGACTTTATAAAGAATGTCATTGGTTTTGCTGGTGATTGCCTGTCTGCAGGAGAGAAAACTATTATTTGGGAATGTAATGTATTATTGTTGATGAACTTAATAATTTTACATAAAATTTGTGTTACTGAATCAATCATATTCTATCATTTGCATACCTCGGTACTGAAAGTTGTGAATGTGGCTTGGTTTTCTGCAGTGTAGTTTACTAAAAGTCGATGAAATAAATTGAACCACCCACCACTAATAGCAGAGCAGTTTTCATTGAGAATTGTTCATTGGGTGAGGTCAAGTTTTGCTAAGACTTTAGTCTAAGACTAAAGTCTTGACCTGACTTTGGTCTAAGCTCAAAGTCAAGTCCAAAGTCAAGACCCAAGTCAAGACCAAAATCAAAATTAAATCAGCTGGCAATTTTTAATGTCAAAACAATACAATCAGGTCTTAGCTTGACCAAACGGATGTCCCAGTGCGTTATTTGAGCGAAATATTTACTTTTTGATCCGTAAAATAACGTGCGGCATTTGATAATTAATAGGCATTTTGTTACTTACTGTCTACCGGCGTTAACTACGCAGATGACACTAGCGTAAGTAATGACGTCATCGCTGGCACAAATATTGCACAAAATTCCTTTTATATCCATAAAATGGCCGAATAGGCAAACAAAGTAATATCGCATACATCACGTCCGATGAATATAGGTCTGGAAAACACTTCTATAATGTTGATTTAACTAATCGTATTATTGCAGTAATTCGATGATTGCGTAAAAAAGATGGATGACCGCAAATGAAAGTCAAGTCAAGACTGAAGTCAAGCCCTGCTCGTAGATAGGCCCAAAGTCAAGACCAAAGTCAAGTCTTAGCGGAACTTGATCTCACCCATTGGACAACAAATTGAGAGATCTGTTTGCCTGTTTTGTGTTCAGGTTCACAATATTGAAAGTCCAGATTATGGCACATTGAAAAGAGTTCAAGGAGTAGCAATACCTCATCAGTTACCAGTATGCACTTGCTTCATTGCTGCAGTCATAACGTTGGTCTTGTTGCCTAGCAGAGTCACTTGAGCTGCATTCAGATATGTTTTCTTGATCGCCACTAGCACAGATCGGATAACTTACATGCTGATGTATTGCATTTTCCAAGACAACACTTGAAAGACATAACTTTGAACTTTCGATTTTTAGTGAAGCACGAAGTGATTTTGCAAACAGCTCTTTTTAAATGAATAACATGTATGCAGCTTTTTAAAAAGAATTTTTATCAAGAGTTGATTTTTTATGCTTTGCCTGGTAGAAGTAGAATAAGATTTTGCATAGACAGATAGGTCCTCTGCATGGGAGCTCATCCCATTTTGTGGCACTTGACAATAAACACGATATATATTGTTTTTAGTGTTTTAAGATATCTTCAGTTTTTATGCACGAAAGCAGCTACTGCTTTCAGTGCGTCTTAGCCATCTCAGTTCTGTCTGTCTGTCCGTCTGTCTGTCTGTCCATCTGTCTGTCTGAATGTCACACGGGTGAATCAGTCAAAAATGGTGCAAGATAGGATCACCAAATCTTCACCGTCGGCTGCCTGGAATACTCTAGTTTCAGGAATCGTAAAGCTTTTCCATAAATTCCAAAGGGGTACCCTGAACGCGGGCCCTAAATGAGAGGGGAGTGGGGAAAATTTGCGATTTTTGGCCAATAAGTCACTGTATCTCAGTAACAGTGCGAGATAGGGCTTAGGTTACTATTAATCACTAGTAGGAAGTCGTACACTGGCTTTTGATTGGCGCTGAATTCAATGACCTTGAATGCCAAAATAGGGGGTTTTATGGATTTTTTTGGCGATTTCGGGCTGCAACACAAGTCTACATCATTCACAAAGTGGCACCACGGAACTATTGTTATGTGATCCAGATAGAGAATTTGGTATTTGTATATTAACTTAGCGTAAACACCCAAATTTTTAGCTAAACTACTGAACCGGAACTGCTATAGGCTAGCGCTTCTCGTGAGCATTAGCTCAAATTTCTTGTTTAAGTTCTTGGTTTTGTGTCATCTGGGGCACTTGGGCTCCAATGTTCTTCCTCAACAGTTCTTAAATAACTTGGAATAACTTTCAGTTTTGTCCAGATAAAGAAAAGTTTTAGTAGTATGGTATAAGAAATGGAAGTAGCAGTGGTAGTCATCTTTGTTTTGTGGCTTGTGCAGTGATCTGTTGGGTTAGCAACTTACAGCTAAATTAATGTACTAGAGAATTATGTACAACCTTAGTCCTCTGTGAAGTTTGGTGATGGGTAAATGCTAAATGTGATGCATTACGTGTGGTGCCTGCAGATTCACTTCTGGACGTACGATCTTCTTTGGAAGAGAGCAGCTCAGCTGGTAATAATGTGATCTTGCTTTGAAGTACATTACAACTGTAATTATTGTAAAGACGTATTTATTTATTTGTCATTTGCAAAACACATGTTATACTTCTAACCAGTATGATCAACACTTTTACTTGTTTATTGATGATAATTATTATAATTTGAATAGACAGGTAGATTAAAGTTATGAAACTTTAGGTTTAATGTTGTTGGCGTATTTGGGAAAGTTTTCCATTTGTCTAAAATCTGAAGAACATAGAGTTCTGAGTATAGTTATTGTATGTGTCAGCGGTTTCTTAATTTTTGCTGACGTATTATTTCACATTATATATAGGGGGACATCAGTCAGTGAATAAGATTGGATTTTAAATTTGTCTCGTTTTAGTTTGAGATAAATTCATTACAGTATGTGCTTATAATGGGCTAAACCTTGTGTATTAGTCTTAAGCTGGCCAGCAGCTAAGGAATTCTATATATATTTTATTTGTTAACACATTTTACTACTTCTACTGTTACTTGAAATTGTTCAGAAACTGCTGAATTTATTAGAGTTACTCGAATTCAGCTGCAGGGAGAGCAGGGGCAGAAGTGAATTTTAGGGAATTGTTAAACATGGATTTCACGGGCCAGAGGACAGATATTTTTTTGTCTTAAGAAGTGCTAATCAAAGATATTGCACACTAGGTGGGTCATAAATTTTATAAAAAGCCACGTTCTGCTAGTTTGTGTAAAAATTAGTGTATAGCGGCATGGCGTAAGTGGTGTTTTGTGTGTTTGGTAGAATGAGACGGCTCCAATTCCGAGACTGCCTCAGTCGGCTGAGAAGAGACACATCGCAAGCAGCTAGTGAATTATCGACTGACTCTGGGCAGATTTTGATGATTTTTTGAACAGACTCATAGACTGAAACAGTAACTACTGTAATAGGCAGTATAAAGTCGTGAAATTGCAGCTTTTATTTACTAATTTGTCCATGTTTTGGCAGTCTTCCTTGGAATGATTTCTGTTCATTGCTAGTGCGGCGGCAGATGTCATAAGCGATGAACAATTTGTCACAGATATCAGAAAGTTGGTATGATTCTTTTTTGAGTTCATCGCTTTCTTTGTCTTCTCCTGCATTCTGTTGCTTTTCATAAATAGTTCTGAGAAAGGCAGCAGCGACCTCAGAGACAGTTGTTGAAACGTCAGCAAATTAACGTATAATGATACTTTTACGATGGTATATTGGTGTGCTTTTTACTTCACAATTCTGGCTGAATGTTTCAGTAGCTGTACCGTTACTGCACTGAGACTAGTGACTGGCTTTAGCTTGGCATAGCTTTGCTGTCATAACAGTGAACAGTGTTACTTATTATTACTGTGTGTCATCTAGTGACGTTAGCTATGGATGCTGGTTTATAGCGGAGAATTTTCTTAAAATATGCGGAGCTTTTTGAGGCAAAATATGTGGGAAAATATGCAGAATTTGGTAAAACATGCCGCACATAATGCAGCATACATGCTGCATATGCCGCCTATTTTCCGCATATTTCTAGCATGTGCAACTTCGAGTGATGGAGAATCATAATCATGATCATTAATAGGCCTATTCTGTATATTTGTGACATTTTCGACTTAATTTATTCAACCTCTAACTGTAAATACTGGTAATCTTTTGCTGCCAAAAATATTTAACGGTTTTAATATAATGTTGGACAAAAAAATGCGATCGCATGTGCGGAAATATGCAGCGTAATTTTCGCATGTGCGATTTTGAAAATGCCATTATATGCGCAAAAAAATATGTGATATGAGGGTTTTGGCAAAATATGCGATCGCATATTCGCATATAACCAGCATTCCTAGTTAGCACGGAAAATTATATCTTAACAAATCACTAGGCCTTGTTGTGTCATGGCTTTAGACATGAATAAGGCTAAAAAAGTTGTTCCAGTAAAAGAGGCCAAATACTAAAATGTGATAGGCAAAAATTTAGGGGAGCAAATGTTCCTTGTGTCACCAGTTTATTTCATAACAAAGTTCTCTGCATGACTTTACCTAATTTGGTATTATTACTTAATCTAAATGACGCTCAAAAACATATTTTGTTCACGGTTTTGACATTTTGACTGATTTTTCTTTCAGTTGTTTTGTTTTTCAACTGCCAACAGCAAAATTGCTCTAATTGACGGCCAATTGTGCGAACACAGGCATGAAGACGCTTTTTCCATTCATTGGCAGCAGTGTCGATTATGTTCTGGTGCAGACTAATCCAGACTTCAACAGTCACTTCTTAAATTCATAAACATTCTTGAACGTTATCTGATAAACACACTGCTGCAAGACAGCCAAACATTTATAATCGACTGGCTGTTGAAAACCACAGATCTGGATAGATGGAATTTATTGACGTTTCTCATTCACATCAACACGTATTTTGCTTGATCTGCGTTCCCCAGGTAGTGCAGAAGCAGACGTTAAGTGCGGCGAGAGCTTATACAGTTATTTAATAGCCAGTTGTGTGCAAAATTTTTAAGCCAAAAATTATGAAAATCTGGTAATCTTTCTTCAAATTACGATCTATAATGTTGGAAGTGTTTTTTTTCACGTTTTGCGTATTTCAATGCATATTTCGCTTGGTCTGATTTCCCTAGGTAGTGCAGAAGCAGACACTAGGTGAGGTGGGAAACTGAACAGTCGTGTCAGGAATAGGCCTATTCACATCAAAAAATTCTTAGAATCTGATAATTTTGGTTCAAGTTACAATGGAAACACAGTGTACAACTTTGTGAGTTAACGTCTCACAAAGCAATAAAAGTGGAATAGCAAGTTTTTAAATTCAAGTTCTGTACGAATTGTTTTTCACATTAATGCAACCTATGTACGCAGACTTGTCTTAGGAATGCTTAGTCTGAGGTACGGAAGGAAGGACAGAATAATTAACGATTAAAGAACATAAAAGTGATACTAATGAGCAGTAAAACGTGGCAACCTAGCATGCGCCGAGAAGCGAAGGGTGGAGGACGGATTGCTGTGACTGCGCAGCACGCGTTCGCTAGCGGTGCTGCAGGTGTCTGTTGATTTCACAAGTTGGTGCAAACTAAAGTGATAACTTTTCACTCTCGCAGACGTTTAAGCTGTAAATATAGGGGGTTTCGCTACGCGTTGCACCCAGAGGCGTCGTGTAAGTGGGGAGAGGGGTACAAGAAGTTAAAATTTTTAAACATAGGGCCTACAGTTACAAGTTTCCCCGACTGTGGAGATTTTGAGTGCTCAAAATTGCCATTTTGCACCTAAATTTTGTCAAAATAGTGATATTGTTTTCAGCCCCGCGTTCTGCATTTTTTGCAAGATATTTTTCGACAAGAAAAAATTGTCCGACAGGCTAAAGTTTATCCCCCTCCCTCCCGCCTGACACGACGCCCGTGGTTGCATCGATCGACGAGAAATGCGAGTTACACGTGAAATTTCTCTAAAGGGCAATTTGTGCTCGCTTGATTCTCTTGGCTGCAGATCATTTCGTCAAGAACGCCAGTGTTGTCGGCCGTTCGAATCGTATGTTCCATTTTGAGATTGATTTTCATCTAATAGGCCTATAATCTTAACGCAAGAATGTGCGCAATAGACGTTGCTAGGCAAGCTAAATAAACCGCGCAAAAAAAGTACGCAAGAAACGCAGCTAACGCAACAGCCAAAACGCAAGGTTAGAAACGGTCGTTACTTCTGGGGGTCTGAGCGAAGCACGGCTGCTGGATGTAGCGAGTCGCCTGGACAGCTGTTGGTCACTCAGTGTGCGGTCGGATTGTCAGATCATTCTGTCGGATTAGCAGCAGCAGCAGCATGGCAAACGACCGCAGTCAACGACGAGTCTTCCCTGCCAGTAGCATCATGCTCGAGAAACACTGGCGGGATCGGCGCTACCAACAACACCAGAACAAGGTTCTTCTTTATTAATTTCACGTTTTCGTGATAGTCGCAAAATGTATGAGCGTATTTTCGTTAGGCTATATCGTTTTCGCTGCTGAACATTGTTTACTGTCTTAACTTTCTTTGAGATTGCCATGCATGGTAGACAGTAAATAGACACCAACCCGAGATCGCAGTTAGCCTACTTCTTTTTGTGCACATCTGTAGTCGACTTGGGGCACAAAAGAACTTCAAAGCGTTCACCCCGGTACTTTTAAAGAGGAAAATTGTGCATGTCGGATAGCCTGAAGACTAGGTGATAAAATTACTTTTTAGGCCCCTACAGTCAGCATCACACTGGTTTTTGATCCGTCGCACTACCCCTATACAATGTTGATCGCGTTTGTATGTCTTGGACTTACAGCTTCGTGAAATGAAGGGATGTTTGGATCGAAGTCCCCCCAAAGAGTGTCCGCATCTCAAACGTCGAGCAAAACAAGAACAGGTAAAACCGGTGCAATGCTGCATGATTCGCGCTGTAGCCATAAATTAGCGACATGCGTGCAACCTTTAATGCATCGATCAATACGAATTACGTTGAGAAATTAATCCGGTCCAACTTTTACGTTGCCTTTGATGCTGTTTGTGGCTTCAAAAGCTTTAATTACCCTCTATTCGGCGACTGTCACTGCATTCTCCTAAATTCGTTCGATAGGTCGAGCTGTCATCTCGTAAAAATAAAATAAAATAAAATAAATGTTAGAATATTTTGAATTAGTATTTCTTCAGCTACAGCTGGTAAAAATTTCATGTAAATTGATCACTATTCAACTAAGTTACAAAAAAGAAAAAGGTGTTTTTTTTATAAAACACCGTGTAGCATTTTAATGCACGTGTTTCGGACCGCGCTGTTTGTTTCTGTTTTGTGCTTGTGCGACTGTGCATCCGTGGCAGATGAAGCAAGAACGTCAAGCAGAAATTGATCGTGAAAATGAACTGCTGTTGAACAGATTGGCAAAAGTCTACGGAAGCCGCAGGCAAATTGACAACTGGAATCCATATAAACACCATAGGTTAGTAGTTACATATAAGTAGGCTTAAATGTCGATGCTATAGACCATGCTCTGGCAGTTTCTATCAGCCTATAGTCGTCCTACTTTATTATTTCTGTCTATGATACCTCAGATATTGTTCTGCATTATAAGTTGCCTACTAACAGTTTAAATTTTCCTGTTCCTGTATCACTTTTTAGCAGATTTTCTTTGCTGCATTTTTGTGCAAAGTTGTGTTATAGCTTGGAAATTGAAATGGTTTTTAATTTTAAAACAGTCAAAATTTTTCCAAAATCCTTTATACAATATCTTTCGTTATTTGTAAATAGATAATAGTAATAAAATAGTAAAAAACGACACAATAAGTTCTTAGCCGAGACGTTAGATGTCTCAATGCTATACAAGTTTGCATTGCGTTGTAAATGCAGTCTTAACGAGACACAACGCCAGAACGAAGCACGGAAAGAAGAAAAACACGTGGCCAAGTTAACAAGAATTCTAGCTTCCGTGAAACATTGTTACAGCGTCAAACAGTGGGTTAGTACCTGTACGTTTAACCCGCTTGGTCGTTTAGCATCTACATGTGGCATACTAGAAAAAAAACAGTCAAAATTGTTTTTGTCATAACTTTGTCAAATTTTTACTAACTGTAATAATTTTAACACTAAGTTAATAATTTGGCATGCTGATGGCTATGACGACGAAGGTGCACTCATTATCCACCTCACCTAAGTTATGTCAATGCACTAGCATGTGAAACATAGATGCTCCACATTGTTGCATAATGCTGAGTTGTTGTCTCAAATAAACGCTGTAACAAGTTAATTAGGCACAAAATACACAAAAATGTTAATCATTTAACTAAATTATAAGTTTGTATAACAACTCGCTTGCAAATTAGAATTTATGCCAAAGTGTGCTTCGCATACAAAGACGCAATGGCTTAGACGCAACGCCAATAGCTGATAGCAAAATCAACGATCCACTGATCAAATGGATTTACTCATCGATTAGACGTGTTTTAAGCTTATCAGCCAGCTATTTTGTTGTCTGCTGTTTTAATCATAAAATATTTGATACCCCAAAATTATTAAACTATGTCGCATTCTTTGTAGAATTGATAATGCAAAGGTGAGCCATCTGATACACATAATCGCCGTGTAATGTAATAGTTTGAAGCATCTGTGTTTCACACGGTAGTGCGTTGACATAAATTAGGTGAGGTGGTAAATGAGTGCACCGTACGTAATAATATTGTTTTAACCATCATTATGCCAAAAATTATCAAAGTTGGTGGAAATTTGACAAAGTTATGCCGAAAAAAATTTTGACTGTTCTTTGAGACACGGTGTATTTCGCACTAACCTATGCATTTTGTAGGCCTATATTATTACGTTGTTATGCGACCGTCCTAATACGTCGCATTATGGATGTTGTCTGTCCAACTGTTTCTGTCGGTTTATCGTCTACAAGCTTTTTACTCAAAAACATAAAGATGTAGAAAAATCGAAAGTTTTCGGTGTGCCGGTTATTTTAGTAGGTCAAAGTTCAGAGTCAGGGGATTTTGCAGCTAAGATTAAGTGCAAACAAAAAGCCTAGCTGTCGCTAAGATAGCCGACCGTATTGGTTGTCTATGATTTTTACGATCATCCAAGGTCAATGATTTTCATGTCATTTGAAAGCCAATATGCGACTTCTTATCAATGATCAATAACAACCTAGGCCCTCCCTATCTCGCACCGTTTAGCCACAATAGCGCGTAACGGCCTTTAAAGTCATCCAAGGTCAGTGATTTTCATTTAATCTGACAGAACGTATGCCACTTACTCTTAGTGATTAATAGTAACCTAGGCCGTATTTCTCACTGTCTCTGAGATATAGCCAGTTTTCCATTGAAAAATAAAGATTTTTTATACCCCTCCTTCATTCAACCCCCAATTTGAAAATGTTTGCCTTGCACTAGATGGCTGAAATTTTGCATTCTTGAGTTTAACGCACATGGCTAATTATTCACGTAAAAAGTTTTCCCCTATAATCTAAAGCTTAGCCACAATACATCCGTTACAGACAGACAGACAGACAGACAGACAGATAGAGGACAACCACGACACTAGCTCGACCGTTAAAACTGGAAGCGTTTCAACGCACTGTATCTTAAAATAAAAAACGTAGGCCTACGTCAAGTGCTTTGGTCAACTGCATGTACATTAAGTTGATGAGTTCGATAGAAGCTTCGATCTGGCACGTGCATAGGCCTATTGCCACCGTCGGACCGTAACGTCACCATTCAGCAGGCACCAGCGGTTCTGTTTGGGGTCTCCAAAGCGACAATAGATAACAATAGATAGATATCTTTATTTCGCCTCAAGGGCAGCCACAAAACAATTAAAACTGTAACAAAACAAGCACACAAAAAGAAGCAGATTTTTAAAAATAAAAGAACCGTAGAATGCAACCAAACGCACACACATCCACACACCTACACATAAGCCTATGCTAAAAATAGAGTTCTGAACATGCATTAAAAGCAGATTAGAAAATCGGCAATCACCAGCAACCGTTCAATAAATGCATGATCAACGTTATTACTTTATTCATTCGTATTCTTGTGCTGTATACAGGAAAAAGATTATGACAAACATCGACAATATTTGGCACAAATGGCAGAAACGACAAAGCCGTATATCAGATGAGCTCGCGGAAGTTGCAGGTCACGACTTAATGCAGACTTACAAGCAACTGGAAAATCTGGCATCATGTACCAATGTGTTGATTAAATAATAAGTAGGCCTAATATTACGTGGATGCTCTCTTTTATCAACGTTACTGCGTGTTTTAAATAGAAGCTATAGTTGCTTATCACCGCCAGCGTCGTTTGTTATTAAAGCGTTTTGTATGTTAGACGACTGTCTGCCTGTAATGAAACAAGAATCACGGTTGTTGTCAAAAGGACAGACGTTCGATTTCTATTTCTGTACTCGTTGGTAAGCCATCTCGGTAGAGAGGCGGTGTGGTGCTTTCTGTGAAGAGCGAATGTCGAAAAGAGCGGCAAAGTGGCCATCACTGCAGTGCTTCGTCGTCGCTGCACTCCAACATCAGCAGCAACCGCGGCACGGATGAGAATGACGTCATCAATACGTCATCAGTTGACATAAAGAAGACCACGCCAACCGCCGAGAACGACAACAACAGTTAGACAGTCCTATAACTCAGCCACGATTAGCAGCAAGTCGCGCAATGAAAAAAATACTTCATTTGTTCATTCTTTCGTCCGTTTATTCATTGGATGACTATAGTCTGTACTAGATACCGCACTGCTGGAGTGGTTAAAAGAACACGCAGTGTGAGCTTATACCACTTCAGACAGTGTGGTATCGTACTTAAACCACGCTAAGATCGCTTAGACTACACCGTCGTTTGCTTTATGACGCACAACTGCAGCCGGAAATTGAGAAAAATGGTAGCAGAGCAAGCTGAGTGTGTCTTAAGTTGCATGGTAGCATGTTGGTGACCAATATCTCTTCAGAATTTACTGTGCATGTCGAATTTCGAATTTCATTTAGTTGAAAAATCCGGGTCGTTAGCGTAGCGAGTAGCGACAATGCAAAATGCATAGGTCTCAACTCCAAGAATCGACTGATGCAGGTATATACAGGGTGCGGCAAAAAAGTGGACCTCTGAAGTTTTTTTGCCGTTTTCTCGGCAAACGTTTGGGATTTTAACGTAAAATTTTATAGCTTTTTTACTGAAACCTTCTACATCTAACTGTCGAGTAAAATGTGATTCTGTTGAAAAACGATGAAGTTATAGACTTTTTAACATGACTGCCTACCGATTTTTCAGCATTCAAAAATATTCATGCTAAAAATGCTATTTAATTTTCAAATACTGGTTACACGTTACTGCCAATGACGTCACAGTGACGTTTTGATAAACAGCAATTTATATTGTTTATAAAATATCACTAAATTATCGTTCCTTTAAAGCAATCGCCGGCTGCCCACCGGATTCATCTACCAGCACGACGACGCGTCAGCACACACAGCGCGCAACGCCGTGCAGTGCACAGAACTGGCTGCGGGCCAGCTGTCCAGATATCATCAAAAAGACCAATGGCCTCCAAATTCGTCGAATATAAAGTTATGAACCCAATAAACTATCACGTATGGGGTGCAATGTTAGAGGCTTACTGCACGCTTAAAACAAAGCTGAAAACAAGCGCTGAACTCATTTGGCATTAGATCATTATTTAACTGTGTTGTTTCAAAGATGTTATTAAATTGGTGTTATAGCCGGAACATTTTTGAATGCTGAAAAATCGGCAGGCCGTCATGTTAAAAAGTCTGTAACTTCGTCGTTTTCAACAGAATCAAATTTTATTTGGCAGTTAGATGTAGAAGGTTTTACTAAATAAACCTGTAAAATTTGAAATTAAAATTCCGAACCGTTGCTGAAAAAACAGCGTAAAACTTTAGGGGTCCACTTTTTTGCCGCACCCTGTAGTTAGGCTCACTCGTAGGGGCCTATAACGAGACAAATGTCTCTGGCTCCTAATTACAGGGTCGCGGCTTCTTTCAGTTACAAAAGCCCACTTAGAGTATCTCAGTTGATGACAATTTCCTTACGCGGTATCTTTCGGAGTTTCCGCTCCATTTCCAGTTTGATTAGTTAGAATTTTAAAAATCTAGTGCTACGAAGACTTGTAAATAAATAGCACATTCTACTCAGTATTATTAGAATTCAGTTAATAGGAAATTTTGCAGTTACAACATTCATGAAAGCATGTTAACTGTGCGACACAAATCCGTTAGAAACAAAATTCTATTATAATGCTGTGCAAATCACAGTATCGACCATAAAATCAACGAATAAGTAATAATCCTAAATTTTACATTTTGAACAACAAATACAACATAAGAAATTGAGCGCTTTACGTGGACTATTTACAGCTAGTTTATACACGTACGTCATGCTGATTGATTGTCACGTGCTATTCACTGCAAAACAGACGCGTTCGGTATGTACAGACAGATTAAGAACAAGAAGAAAAAACTTTGCGTACAAACGACAAAAATAACGCATGTTGCACACTGAAACATTTTCGCAAAAACATTTGACGCTGTTGCATGTAAAACAGAACACGAAAATATTTGTAAATCATTTTGCTAATGTTTTATTTTTCGTGCAGCCACGCAGACTTAACGCAATGCTGAGATCAGTGAAAGGCAAAATACATGTACATGTACGCGTGGCACAGACCTAGCAAACTGCTGTTTTTGCAACACAGGCTCAAGATGGTGCAGCACTATAGACTAAAACTACAAATTTGGGGCAAAGCCCAACGTGAGTCCGCTCAGCGCCCTAAGTCCGATTGGGGGAAATTGGAGGGGAGGTAAAAGGGGTGGGGAGAATTTCCCCGGCATCAAAGTCACGTGGCCCGAACTCAAATGCATTGGCATACGCCGAACGCGCATTGTCGACTTAGGGTAGGTTAACATTAGCG
>Ga0209367_1005256_pt1 | contig 17944 bp, 12 predicted proteins | sample WorMetLIZISLAND2_FD_187412 | JGI IMG/M metagenome (GOLD analysis project Ga0209367, IMG submission 187412) | Marine gutless worms symbiont microbial communities from Max Planck institute for Marine Microbiology, Germany - Olavius geniculatus... ... | reverse complement strand
ACTACCACCACCACCACCACTACTACTACTACTACCACCACCACCACCACCACTACTACTACTAATACTACCACCACCACCACCACTACTACTACTACGACCACCACCACCACCACTACTACTACTACCACTACTACTATTACTACTGCTACTTCTACTACTATTACTACTACTATTACTACTACTTCTACTTCTGCCACTGTTACTACTGTCTGTATATGTCTCAGAATTGCTATACGGCTATCCAGATGGACTCAGAGGATTATAGTTAAATGGTTACTACAATGCTACTGTAACAACAGCTACTAATACAGCTAATGCTACTGCTACTACTACTGCTTCTATCGTATTTGTGTGTATGTCTCAGAACTGCTACGCAGCTATCCAGAAGGACTCAGAGGAGGATGGTGAAGGGATGGAAGCTCGTTGGATCAGGCGTCGTAAGTCGTCCAAGAAGCAGCAGCAGAAGGATGACATGAAGCTCAGTGCTGAGACCCGCATGATACTAGCCGGACTGTTTGTTGTGCTGAACTTTATTTACACCAACAACTTCAAGTTTGTTGACGATTACAGGTCAGTTAGTGGTAGTGGTAGTTGTAGTGGTAGCTGTAGATAGTGTTGTTAATGGCTAACCGATTAACCGGCTAACCGGTCCTGCCTTCAGGACTGGGCCTGAAAGTGTCGGTCCAGTTAACCCCTATAATAGACCACACCAGTGGCACTCGCCAAGACTCTCGCTCACCTGCTTCTCACCCTCGTGGCAGGTGTTATGGGCAGCGCTGTACGCCCTGGGGAGAGGGGGGAGGGTGAGGCTTGGCATGTTTGAATGGAAGAGACCATATGTGAGTTGCTAATTAGTGCCAGACAGTGAAGCGGTGACCGCATCGGCGGCGCTGGTGATGCAACCTTTGAGGTAGGCTATTGGAAAATAAGAGCGGCAGACTATTAAGTGCCGGGCCTGCTGGTTCAGGCATGGGAACTTGAATGTGAAGCTATCTTTCTGTCCACTGCAGCCGGCACAGTGGGCGGGAGTGGCATGTGGGTCATCCAGGGTTTAATTGCTAGATTCAGGTTACATAATGCTACGCAGTCCACATTTACACTGAGCTTTGGATTGAATGTCGTTGGTTTAATGTCAATACTGAGACATTGTGCATGGCGCGTCTTGGCATAAATAAGAGTGAAGTACAATGCTATTAGTATACAAACACATCAGAAGCCTAGGCTGTTGTCGGCCACTGTATGAGCCATGTACATGTGAAACAGATGAAAACTTATAGGCATGTGTGCTGCGTGATGTAATCTGATACCACACTGGTGTGAGCAGAGCAGTGTTTTTCAACCTTTTTGTTGCCGCGGAACTCTACACAAGTGTGAAGGTCACTCACGGAACCCTGGGCATTGATCCATGAGTCCAGCGACGTATGCGAGGGTGAAGCTACAGGGTGTCTACAAACTTATTGCTCTAGCAGGGCACTGAAGGCAGCTAGAGCCATCATGAGGACGACAAAGCAGACAAAAATGACCAATATAAAATTTGTCCACACTAGTAGGCAGCAGTATGTTATTGTATTTAAAGGTCCATGGCCACGGTCAAACTCACTCGCGCAATTTCTGTAGATTTAAATTAGACGTTTAACCTCGCATATATAATATGTCGATTTGAGCTTCATAAATATATGAAATTAATGCGCGAATTCAAACGAAATGTCGCATTACGTTACGTTATGCGAAATATTCTAATCTATTAGTGCCCGCAGTGACGTCATGACCCTCGCCCATATAGCTCGTGAATATTAATGGCTAGCCGACGACGTCATCATTCTAGGCTAGGCCATAGCCAATATAGACGTCCTGAATATTAATTCATGAGGTCTATAGGCTAAACTCATGACGTCACTGCAGGTCATCATGGTGGCGCGTTTTCTACGTCGTTTTCGTAGATCGTCGACTTCAAAGGTAAATTTTTCCGTTTTGACAGAACGCTGGGCGCCGATATTACTGTCAAAGTTATCATAAAAGTCTGCACTTTCAGGAAAATGGATAATATGTATATGTTAATTTTGGTGACCACGGACCTTTAATTAAACACGATAGGCGAAGCGGTCATCGATGGCCGCTTAGCCCCGCCACCAACATAGAAAATTTATCACTTGGACGCCCTCGGAAAAGACAGGCCCACGTGTCTTTTTAATTTTCCTTAGCTGAGTTTTTAACAAATTGAATTAACTAAGTAAATGGCCAAACGATTTCGTAAACATAAATGTAATCAGTACGTTCTTCTTCTCTTCTTTTTCGTTTCCGATAATGCCTTGGAGTTGAATGATGTCGTGCGTAGAAAGCTTACGGTATAATATATAGGTCAAAAATGCAAATAATATAGTCAAAATTTTACCAACAACAAAAATGATTCAACACAGTAAGTCTGTGCAAAAATGACGTGTAGAAATGCAATTTTAAACCAAAAAAATCGATGCTGAGTATTTCTACAACATTGTCTGGTGTGATTTTGCAAGCTAAATCATTTTACTGCAGGCCAGCTGCGGGGAACCCTTGGCAGATGCTCGCGGAACCCTTGGGTTCCGCAGAACCCCGGTTGAAAATCACTGGAGTAGAGTCTACTTGTTTGTAGGCCTAATATGGTGAATAGTCTGTATGACACTAGACTGTGTGGGTCTAATACAGTCTAGTGTCATATGGATCATTTACCGCAATGTTGGTCTAAAGTGTTTTTCTTCATTTACTAAATGGTTGTTATTACCGTTAATTTATTCTTACATTTATATTTCATAAGTTAGTGTAGAGAAGCATTTGCATTGTGGTGGGATATATAATAATTACATTATTGCAAATTGTTCGCAGAGTGTGACAGTGAAAAACTTTTGAAAATCGGTCAGTAACTAGCAAAGATGTGGACAAAAGTTAAGTGCCACATTTTTAATGGACTATGGTGTAGACTGTATTTCCTGTTTACACAAGTGTTCTTTTGTATGCTGGTACTTGTGTGCAGAGTTGCAATAGTGAGAACGCTCAGCACTGCAGCCAACAAATCACTTGTGAGTTTTATGCAACTGTTGCCAGTTCAGTTTTTTTTGTGCGCCATTCTATTGGGTGGCCAGAAATGCACTGTCAGTAGCATGTAGCTCTGCGGTGCGTAGACCATCGGTGATATCTCGGGCCCAAAGTTTTCCGTAGCAAATAGTGCCAAATTCCACGGGCCAGTTCGCAAGATACCGCTGCTCAACACAGCCGTCCGTTTGTACATGAACTGATCTCCATTCTGTCGAAATACTTCAGTTATTGAAGGCTGGCGTTGTGCTCAGTTATGTCAGCAACATTCGAAAAGAATTATCAATCTTCTTTTTTCAGAAGTGCAATCTATCAAGGCACATTGTGTTTATTAATGATTGTGTGCCGTATTGCAATGGCCATTAGTAGGGCTGACAGTTTAGTTTAGTTTAGTTATTTAGTTACATTATGAAGCTGACGATTGTAGTGATTATCGGTTATTTCTCAATTTTGGTTATTTGTCAATTTCTATAAAATTCTGTAAAATTTCTCGGAAAAGGGCAAATTTCGTGGCTCGGCTCGAAATTCCGCGACCCGAGGAAAACTGTGGGTCATAGTGATATGTAGTTTACCGATATGCAGCAGCAGTTTTTTTCGTTGACACCGATGACCGAATCTGTAGAAACCGCTCAAGAGTTGAGTTTAGTTTACTCACCAATTTGATAGATTTAACGTAAAAACTGTTGTGTGAAACCCAAATGTGGCTCAACTGAAACTGAGGCTACAGAGTTCCTGAAAAGTTACAGAATATTCTTTTTCAGCAGGAGTACCATAGTGTGTTGAACTTCTGGCAATGGTTGTGCTGACGTGCAGTGGAGAGGAGTGTCGGGATGTTGCAGGTAAATCCTGGGGAATTTTACACGTCATTTCAGAGACTGGATAGTGGTCACCATGAATCTGCCGTAGGGTTGTCACCATTAGTGATGTGCTGTTTGTCAGATTTTAGCAATGCATTTATCAGCTTGGTTTGCGAGTTGTTTGATATCTATGATGTGTGTCATAGGATGGTCGTTGGTTGTCGAAACGTCGTCGTAACCAGCAGATGACTTCGTGGTCATTTGTTCTCAACTTCTGGTGTATGAACCCTGCCGTCGTAAGTTTTCCTACTTTTTGTTGTTTGTCGAACTGTAATCTTTTTCTTAGTGCAAATGTAATTCTCTGAACTGCAGCAATTAACAACCAGTTACATATTTAATTACTAAAATACTTGAATGGTTGACAAAATTTGATCTTTAAAATCTGTTAATAAAGACAGTTGGTGGCGTAGCATAGTGGTTAGAATGTCGCTTATGGCCGGCGGACTTTCCTTATCCTGCGCTAGACTGATGGATGGCTGCTTGACCACTTTGTGAGTACGGCATCTGCTATCAGTCAACCAACAAGGCCAACTCAGCCTGCCATCCCTCTGGGGTCGGCTAAATGAGTAGTAACCCATTATATGGGTTACTGAAGGTGGGGACCTTTGTACAGCTGACTGGGCTGCCTGGCCGGCCAGTGCGCCAGCCTGTGTTTGCAGGCATTAGAGGTGTACGTCGTACACGACGATGCGCTATACAAATTGACAACCTTTATCTTTACCTTTACATCGGAAAATTGATGAAGTGACATTGTGACATGCATTTGAAGTCATCGCAGGTGTCTCTATTTTCAGAAAAAAAGTGAATGTGTATCTACATGACTGCATCGAAAAACACTCAATGCATCGGTGACCACTTGTAGCTGAATATTGTTTGCTAATTATTGTTCTTAACTTTTGGTTTTAGTTAATGGTTAATTAATTTTTATTTTTTTGTATATTTAACGATTTAAAAAATTAAATCGTTGAACTTGACAGCTATACCATTTCTGTGATTTTCTGTTGCAGTCATGCTGTTACAGGTTCAGATTGAAGTGTTTGACTCCTTGTTGTTGTATTTACTTTCTTTGTCAGTGATATGAAATGGTTTCCTGGCTTGTTATAGAGACTCTAGAAAGAGCTCAGTGTATGTAAGAGGGCCATCCCAAAAGTTTTCCGCCTCGACATATTTGACAGCAATATTTTCCACAATTTATACATCACTTAAATGTACATCCTTTATGAACTCTAACTCAGATGTGACGTCGTTGTAATTTATGACATCACAGAACATTAAATAAAACTGATTTCTAGCATCAACGAACAAGGCTTGAGTCATTCATCATCATGTATAGCGGAAACCATCATTGACATATTTCAGATTTCAAAACAGATAATAGTCACTGGGGGTAAGGGCGTTGCTGTATGCATGGTGGTCTTGGTGTAGAAAGTCATAGTTATGAACAGCCAGCTGGGTAATTCTAGACTTTGGACTGGACTGCAGTGCTGAAATTTGGGGAAATTGTGCAGGGTTTGCTTCTGGGCCCCTTCCAGCCCCCCTGCCCATCAGTGCCCATGTAACTAGTCACAAATTCTGATTGGCCTTTCATTAACACAACTGATATAATTAACAGTTAAATTTTTAATGAAATTTTTCTGATACCATCAGAATTGGCATTGCGTCGTATTTTGGCTAAAGTGCTTTGATTTCCGAGTACCACAGACCCAAATGAGAAGTTCATAAACGTACATGTCAGGACTTTCGTAAAATCAGATGCCAGGGAGACCCACTTTGGTAAATCCAGCTACAGACTGAAAAATTGTCATGCAGTAGTGAGCCTAATTCTATGGTGTTTGCGTTAGCACTTTAAATTGTTTTGATTTAAGGCTATATGACGTCATAAATTACAGCGATTTCATATCAGCAACCGACTCATTATAGTTCGTAAAGAATGTACATTTCACTGGTGTATAGATTGTAGAAAATTTTATTGTCTAATGTGTCGAGACTGGAAACTTTTGAGATGACCCTCGTATTGATAATGATGATGTTGACCATGGTGATAATGTTGCTACTTTACCTTGTAAACTGCTCTGCAGGCATTCAGTGACATGAATAATGGTGTGAGGTCGGTGATATTAACGAGTGGAACTCTGGCACCGATGACTTCGTTTGCATCAGAGCTTGGCATTCCGTTTCCTATCCAACTGGAGGCTAATCACATTATTACGACTTCACAGGCAAGCCACTGCCTCTGCAGTCGCTTCATTAATTTTTTTTCTTTGTTGGTATACGTCAGTGACAAAAGCTGTTTGGTAACATAAACATAAAGTCCTTCCTGAGCCTTACGGCTCATAGGGCGGTGCCGATCTCCATTTCCTAAGGCCGTCTGCCAGACACCTGTTTTTACACTGCGAGACCACAGATACGGGGCCAGTGTATTGCACGGCGTGCCTGTTTGCGTCCTAGCGGTGAAGCCGGTACTAAATTATACTGCTTGGTGACAGAGGCACATGTGTGTGAACAACTTGCCTAAGGTCGTTATCCAGCAGTGTCCTGGTGTGGAGTTGAACCTGCACCTCTGAGTTACCTCAGGATTACAAGTCCGACACGATACTGCTAGACTACCGAGCCACACTACATGTATATTACATATATAATATTTCGGGGGACAAAATTGTATATTTTGGTGATGGTACATTGCTAGTGGAAGTTGGACTTACTAACAAGAGGTCGTGAGTTCGCTCCAATAGACAGCATTCTGGAGGATAACAGTGAAGATTATTGGAACTGCCATCAACATTAAATATGCACGATGCACGATTATAATCGACAGTTTTTACGGTTTTAGGTTTCGGTCATTTTTTTGTGTTTTGTGTTTTATAAAGGTTAAACTTTCTATAAAGGTTAAACTTTGTGTTCTGTTACTGTGTCTGTCCAATTTTGCCTGGAAAGGCCATCCCTGAAATGACCTATACTATGTCGGGCGGGACATTAAACCCTACTCACTCGCTCTGCGGGCAGGTAAACCATCTCAGCATTTAACCGATACTGAGTTCAACGCCGCCAAGGTAGGTGAATCTTGTCTGGCTGGGGTTGAGGTGGGGCATGTTTACACATGTTGGGTGGCTGGTAACGCTGTGTGATCCCATGTGGCAGGTGACACTCTGTAGCTTTTAGATGGGTTTTCGTTCAGAGGTATGGTTTACCTTTGATGTTTATACCGGCTCTGTTTAGATCAAGTCATCGGACAGTTTTGAAAATGATAAGCCTTGATAATTCCACTGGAAGGTGACCAGCATAGAACACTTGAACCCATTGTTTAGCCACTGGTCACATGGATTTCACTTCAACGTGACCACCTTTCACGACAATGATTGTGGTTTAGTGGCTTCCAAAACTCTTGGTCTACATACGTGCGTGTTTCAGTTTTTTATGCTCTGGCTGGTACTGTGTAGGTCTGGGTGGGCTCACTATCTCGAGGCCCAAACAACAATCAGCTGCTGGGTACTTATGAGCATGCCGAGACTTTTGCTTACCAGGACGAGATCGGTCAGATACTGCTGACTATCTGCAAGGTAAAGCTAGCTCACTGCTGTTTTATCGATGAAAATTTTTGATAGAATTCCAGCAGGTAGCTGCAAATTTTTGGCGGAGGAGATTACAGGTGCTTAAGAATTCAAGTTTTGCCCCTAAATTTTCCCAAAATGATGGTTTACCAGCTGAACCTTTTGCATTTCTAGACCAAATTTCCGCAGAGTTTTGGACAGTTTTTCCAACAGTCCAAAACAGAACCATTTAATCTGTCAGTCAGTCCCGAGTTGTCTTAGTAGCAGAATTAATTCAGTGTTAAACAGTAACTGCAGGTCCGGATGATGATGTCCGGGTCTGGCTTTCTGAAAAGCGAGGTTTTGAGATGCTGACAGAAGGTTGAGAGTGGCTGAGAGGTTGTTACGTTTTTTGGCAATTGGGTCTGGCGACCGTAAAAGCTTGTTTACTGAATATTATAATGTCTGCTGCCAAATGACATTATTTTATGTACTTTGTTGAAGTTACGTACGTAAAGTTTTCTGCACTCTTTTTCTTGATGGATATGGTGTTGTTGTAGTTTGTACTTACAGTATGTTCGTCACTGTGGATATGTATGTTGTTTCAGACGGTGCCATTTGGCGTGCTGTGTTTTCTCTCGTCGTACAAAGCTCTTGAGAAGTTTACTAGTCGATGGAAGGTTCTGTGTTATTTTCATGCTGATTATTTTATACAGATATTTAACTACTTTCACGACAGTTACAATTTTTATGCTTGTTCTGTAGTAACTGCTATGAAAAGTCTGTGGTTCCAGAGTTTTCTAAATTGATGACTGGTTGGAGGATAACAGGGAAGATTATTATAACTGCCATTAGCGTTACATATGCACAATTATAATCGGCAGTTCTTACAGTTTTAGGTTTAGGTCATTTTTTGTGTTTTGTGTTTCATAAATCTTAAACTTTCTGTAAAGGTTAAACTTTTTGTTTCGTTATTGCATGTATGTGCAATTTCGCCTGCAAAGGCTGTCCTTGAAATGACCTATACTGTGTCGGGCGGGACGTTAAACCCTACTCACTGTGAAATAGCTGTACACTGCTAGTGGGGGACTCATTTCCGAGAGTTCATACTAGAGCTGTTAAGTGATTGTTGTTTTCTTTTGTAATCGCAAGATGGCATGCACCCTCGGCTCTGTCCTGAATCTTTGCACCATGTGCAAAATTGTTTGAACTTCGTCTGATTCCCACTAACTTTGATAATGTTTGGTTCAAAGATGGCCAAGACGATAGTATTACGTGAGGCACACTCGTTTTCCACCTCACCTAACTCATATCGATACACTGCACATATGTTCCGTGGTGTAGTTTTATATACTCTCATTTGCTGCCATAGTAAAGGTTTCTGTGTCACATTGTGAGTGTGGCTAGCATACTGTAAGTGTTTATGTCTAAAAGTCTGGTTTAAGCAATTGTGAAGCTAGTCTCACTGCATATACATCGTGTCCCAAAATTAGCAGCACGCCTGTTTCAAATACGCCTAATTCAGTTTGTAGTTTATGGATTTCAAAAAAATATCGTACACTGCACTACCTTAACATTATTTACTGTCACACCCATTATGATGTACGCACTTTACCGTGTGTGCTCAATGTGACGTCATTATGACGTCAGAATTTGTTCACAATATGGCTACGTTCAATGCATTGTTATTGACAAAGGGATCAGCAGCAACTTACCCGTCTTTAACTAAGAGCTTGTGTCAAGGCCAAAAGTGGCCACTTTGAGCACAAACTGTAAAGACATTTTCAGAATGATTGTCTAAATGACTTCAAATTTTGTAAAAAAAAAATCTGTCAGGTATTAACGATTTTACACTAACTTATCTGTAGGGGTGCCGCTAATTCCGTGATGCAGTGTATTACTGTTTATATATATATAGGACACAGGACTTTTGGATAGAATTCGTGGTGTGAAAGCAATCATGATGGAACCTCGAGCATCAGAGAAGGAAAACTTTGACGACATCATGCGACAGTTTTACGACATCATCAAAAACTGCCAAGCCAATGGTCTGATGCACATCTCTGTGTTCTCTAGTCGTATTTATGTACTGTTGTATTGGAACAGCATTGTGAGACCAAGTTTTTTGTCTTCTGTGATTGCCAGTTTTTTGTTTTCATACGAGCCATTTTCGTTAGAGTTGCTTGTGGTTAGACGAGATTTGCCATGAAGGTGAAGTCTGAGAATTGTTGGAACTGGACTTGGCAGTTGATGGCATGGCCTGCATTTTTCAGTTTCAGAATACCAAGGTTGTGGATGCATACAGCATAGTGCCTAGTGTTGACCAACCTTCAGCCATTCATTTATCGGTGCAGTCTTGTAGCCCATGAGTGAAAACAAAAATACAACATTTGTAAAGCAATAAATGCATGCAATTGTTTGATATAATTAATTGTAGAATAAGTACACCAGTCATTAATAATGAAAGTAAATGGAAAAAGCTAAAATAAAAGTGATTGGTAGTAAAATGACACTGTTTTACATGTTCACATCTTTGATATTTTTTCATACCATTTTTCCTGGGAAACAATCAAGGATGGAACAGTTTTTGGATTAACGTTAGAATGATATCACAAAGCTAACTTGTCCATGGCCTCGCGTCCCTAATCGATATCATTTTTGCTATGCTGTGTAGAAGCGAATGGAAATAGTCGAGGACCAGCTGTGATCACTGGTGCTCTGTTTCTGGCCGTATGTCGAGGCAAAGTCAGCGAAGGACTGGACTTCTCGGATGACAATGCTCGAGCTGTTGTCACGGTAAACAACACTGATACTACCGATACTATGACTACTAGTACTTGATTGACTGATGAATATATTTAATTGTTTATTTGTGTACTTAGGTACTCACTTCCTTAAGGTGAAATGTGGAAGAAGGAGAAATCATGTGTGGAATGGTTTTGGTGTGGACTCAGAAATTTGGAACATGTTTGTTATATCCCAAATTCCATTATGCCGACTTTGTGACAAAGTCTGGGACAAGTTTGCGACAAAGTCAAAAGTTCGCGACAAATCAAGTCGCCGACTTTCATGATTTGTGTCCGCGACTTTGTCGCGAACTTGTCCCGGACTTTGTTGCCGACTTTCCTCGTGCATTGTAATGGGTTAAATTCCATTAGAGCGACACAAACGGGTTTGTCGCGAACTTGTCACGGACTTTGTCACAAACATCTCGACATGTCGAGATGGTTTGTGTCCGCAACTTTCGTGATTTGTGTTGGCGACTTTCACCGAAACTTCATGGTTTCCTGATTTGTCACTGTTTGTGTCCGCGACTTTCATGATTTGTGTCCATGACTTTCCCCGCGGGGAAGTTTTGGTGAAAGTGGGCGTAATGGAATTTGGGCTTAAGCAGTCTGTGTTGTATCGTTGGATAGCAACATGCAGGTGTTGAAATAAGAATGTGGTTTCTTGTGGGCCCATCATTTGTTTGTTTGTTTGTTTTTTGTTCATTTGTCTAAAGTCCAAGGTTCTCAGTTTCCTATCGCTAAAGTATTGAACAAGTGTACAGTTGTTTGTTAGTGTGTGTATTGATATGTATTGATATTGACATGTATTGATAGCATAAATAGATCTGTAAGTATGCATCTCGGCTAGTAGGGAATGTGCTTAATCTGTAATTGTGTACATCATTAACTAGGGACTGCATATTTTTACCTTGGCTTGTCGTCACAGTAATTCGTTATTTGTGTTCAGGATGGCATACGTGTTAATTTGTTAATGTGTTAATTAACGCATTAATTTGACAGCTCTAATTATTTGTGTTCAGGTCGGCATACCATATCCAAACATCAAGGACACTCAGGTGAATACTTTAATGTTTTTTTTGGTATAAGGTAATGCTGGTTTTTTAATTCAAGTAGAAATTACCCAGGTAGCTGGCTGACTCAGGTTTACATGCAGATTGGCTCAGTGGGTTAGTATGAAAGAGTGAATTTTTACTGGGTGGCGCATAAAAAGAGGAATGTACAGGGTGAGCCAAAAAATGGCACCATTTATTGTATACCTCATAACTTCACCAAATATTAACCGATTTTCAAAATTCTTTCACTCTCAGAATCAGGAGACAATTTGCAATAAAACTCTGACTATAGATCCTAACACACCTTAAGTGTGTCACTACACTACCTTGTGAAACATCAGTGTCTTAAGAATAACAATTAAAAACAAGACAACTTTTGTAACAACACATTTTAAAAAATTAACAACAGAAACAACGCGCTTGTTGTTTCAGTTATTGTCCAAAAATGACATCTTTACAGTTTTCACATCAAATTTTCAATGTGTCCACCTTGCTGCTGGACGACGCATTGAAGCCGGCGACACCACTGACCAATGGCGCGATCAACCAAACACTGCGGCACTTTGCCCCACTCAGCGACAGTTGTCTTCTCTAGCTGGTTAAGTGTCGTGAATCGTCAACATTGATAGGCCATCTGTTGAAGGGCATCCCGAACAGCATAATGAACTAGATTGAAGTCTGGGTTGTTTGGGGGCCACATGCCAGGTTCGTTTAACATTGATCACGCAACCGGTCAGTGGCGTCGGTGGCTTGAGTACATCATCTGACATTTCACGAGGTAGTGTAGCGACACACTTGAGGTGTGGTGGGATCTGTAGTGACAGTTTTATTGCAAATTGTCTCCTGATTCTGACAGTGAAAGAATTTTGAAAATTCGTTAATATTTGGTGCAGTTATGAGGCGTACAATAAATGGTGCCATTTTTTGGCCCACCCTGTACATTACGTGTTTTACGTAGATCACGCAATCGGACAGTTTCAGAAATGATTAGCTATGATCATTCTTTCAAAGGTAGTGAATTTGTAAAGTAGTTTTATGCAATATACCGTGCGTAAAGATAACCGTATAGGTGTGCATTCATCGCCCTTTTAGCCATTACATTTGTGTATTTAGAAAAGAAATCTGTAGGGCAGAAATCACTTGTTTCATTTTGTAGTCATTTTATAGGCATTGTGCAGTTCGGCTGGCTTGTGGGCATGTTGACATCTGTGCTGAGTTAGTGGCGTTTTTTGCAATCAGTTTGTAAAGGTCCGGATCTGGACTGAAACAAATTACTGCATTTTTTCAGAACACAAAAAACATACCCTTTTGTTTAAATGCTCAGTATGACCACCATTCATTTTTGCTGTGTGTTAAGGTGAACCTGAAGAAGGCGTACAATGACAGTCACTGCTGCAGTAAGGGTCTGTTGTGTGGTCGCGACTGGTACGAGATTCAAGCATACCGAGCCATGAACCAGGCGCTTGGACGATGCCTCAGACACAAGTATGTTGATACGTTTCAGTCAGCCATTGTAGACTAGTAATATGATAAAATATTTATCGTTGTTATAAACCAGGCGCTTGGACGATGCTTCGAATACAAGTATGTTGCTACTTTTGCTTACCGTCGTCATTGTCATTTACTCTTTGTTGTGGATGTCACCATATCTCACCAATAATGAACACGAATAGCAAGCGCTAAGTAGCTTATCACGTATAGATATAAATGGAACACGGTACGGAAAAGTGAAGCACTGTGGCAATTTGTGAGTTTGTGAACCAACTGTTGCACAAAAATTAGGAACAATTGAAAAATTTCGGGTAAATATTATCTCAGTTCGAGTGACTGGAGACAATGTTGTTCAGCATTGGCTCAAACATTTTGCAGCTTAGCGTTTATAGCTTTAGTTTCGGTTGTCACATAAACAGTCATCTCTGTTTTGTCCTTTGTGATTTTATATGTCGTTTCTATATACCACCATGGGCTACATTCAAAGAATGTTTTATTTACTCATATACACAGAGCTGGCTGATATAAACTGTTACAGGCGTGACTGGGGTGCACTCATACTCATTGACGAACGTTTTGCCAAATATCCGCAGAAGTACACCTCAGGTTTGCTATTTGCAGAAAATTCCCACCTTGGCTTGTTTCAGTCTTTGTATTTTTTTTGAGTTTGTTTTTCATAATGGTCTTATACTAGTCACTAGTAACTATAAGCTTACGTATGTTTTCGGATCGACTTATGCTTAACAGAGCAAGTCATTACAGACGTGGTTCAGTTTTACAGTATACTCCTGTAATCAGTAGTAACAGTAGCAGTAGCAACAGCAGTACTGATAGTTGTATTCATGGTTGTGGTAGTGGTGTTCATTGGGTTGTGTATACATGTGTGGCAAAAAAAGTGGACCCCTAAAGTTTTTTGTCGTTTTCTCAGCAACCGTTTGTATTTTAATATGAAATTTTGAAGCTTTATTTATGAAAACCTTCTACGTCTAATTGCCAAGTAAAATGTGATTCTGTTGAAAAACAATGAAGTTATAGATTTTTTAACATGACCGCCTACCGATTTTTCAGCATTAAAAAATGTTTAAGCTAAAAATGCTATTTAATTTTTAAACACTGGTTATACGTTACTGCCGATAATGTCACACTGACGTTATAATAAACAGTAATTTATATTGTTTGTAAATTATCACTGTGTTATTGTTACTTTAAGGCATTTTTCATCTTCTAGCAGGACTGCACGTCAGCACACACAGCACGCAATGCTGTGCAGCAGCACAGAACTGGCTGCGTTCCAGCTGTCCAGATATCATCACAAAAGACCAGTGGCCTCTAAATTCGCTGAATATAAACCCAATGAACTATCACATATGGGGTGCAGTGTTGGAGGCTTACCGCAAGCTTAAATCAAAGCCGAAAACAAGCGCCGAACTCAAGGAAGCACTTCAGGTTATCTGGGGCAATCTGCCACAGGGACCGATCGACAAGGCTGTAAAAGATTTCTCAAATAAGGCAACTGTAGGCTGGTGTTGTTGCTTGGAGCTGGTGGTGAACACTTCGAACATTCGCAGTGACAATGGAATTCTGGCATCTGATCATTATTTAACTGTGTTGTTTCAACAATGTTATTAAATTGGTGTTGTAGCCGGAACATTTTTTGAATGCCGAAAAAAATGGTAGGCGGTCATGTTAAGAAGTCTGTAACTTCGTCGTTTTTCAACAGAATCACATTTTACTTGGCATTTAGATTAAGGTTTTAGTAAACTAATGTGTACAATTTCAAACTAAAATTCAAAATGATTGCTGAGAAAACAGCAAAAGACTTTGGGGGTCCACTTTTTGTGCCGCACCTGTAGGTCTGTCGAAGTGGGTTCGTCAGAAGATGCAGTACTTCGGCATGTTTAACAATGCTCATCAGTCTCTGCAGCGGTTCACCATTGGACACTGCAACAAGACGCCGCTGTCACCTGACCAGTCGAGGTACTGAATTACGAGGCTTGATCGTTAGGACACTGGATTTAACAATCGCAGTCGGGTCACTATCTAGTGATTACTCTCTGGATAGGTTGTCTATAAAGGTAAAGGGAGCCATGCCCCATCAGGAGCATAGACGGGGTGCTCATCTCCCATACGTTGGCCGTTGAGCCCATAGGTGGATAAACCACTTGAGTCTGTTATGGCCAGTGCGACGCCACATCTATGGTTACCTTCCCAGCCTCGGGGCATCACCGCCCTTTGACCAGTACCAAATTATACTGCTTGGTTACAGAGGCACGTGTGTGAACAACTTGCCTAAGGTTGTTACCCGGCAGTGTCCTGGTGCGAAGTCGAACCTGCACCCCTGAGTGACCTCAGGATTACAAGTCTGGCACGTTACCGTTAGACTACCGAGCCACACATACGTTGTCTGCAATAGGTAAACCATCCATATCATTTTGTAACCAGTCACCAAGGTCATCTCAGTCCTGCACTCCTTCTGGATAGGTAAAATTGTGCGTATTGGCTTGCTTGGTTGGTATTACAGCAGGGCACATTCATTTTTGTTGGGTGGCAGATTGTTATCTAACTGTGTGATCCGGCTGATTCCCATATAGCAGGTGACTCTGTAGGCCTCTGATGGTTTTTCCGTAATTAGCTATACTTTAACATTTTCATTCAACATAGTTCTTTAACATTTCCAGTGATCAGAAATGGTGAGTTCTGCATGACAGTAGGCTTTGCTACCAAGATGGCTGGTCAGCGAAAGGTGCTGGCTGTTAATAGAGCTGGTCATTGGACCACTAGCTTGATTGGGTCTGACCCTTGCAGTCTCGAAGCACCAGAAAAGGGGATGAGCTCCATTGCAGTGGATCTAGCTGACTGTTTGTGTTTCTTCTTCTTCTTAGTTTCAGCGCCTCTCTGTTTTGGCTTTTTAGCTTTACCTCACGTTACAAATGTGAAGCATATTAAGAGTTAATCACGCTGTGTTCTGTCTGTCAGCAGTCTGATGTCGAATGAGTCACTGTCGGACACGAGCATTGGCGTAGGCGTTGGTGTGGGTACACCACTCAAGGCAATTGACAACATCTGCTCACCCCCAACACTACTCACTGGCGCTAGTTCCAATTTTCGTCTGGATGACATCACTAGTGCTGCTGCAGCTGCAATGTCCGCCGCCTGTGGCACGGATGATGTGCTATTCCCACGTCCATGGCAGACAAGCACCCCGGCAGCCGGCCGCAGAGTGTCGCCAAGGAAGAAAGTCATGCCTCTCATGGACCTGGAACTAGCAACGGATGATGGTGGATATTCTAGTGCATATTCGCAGGAAGGTGGATTTCTGCCTGCAGGGTCTCAGTCCCAGCAGCAGCTACACTCCGGTGGTCTCTGGAAGCCACCTGGACCTTGCAGGGTGATTGGATCCCAGTTCCAGCAGGGTGGTCAAACGACTGCGCCCTGGAAGCCACCTGGACCTCGCAGGTTGATTGACCAGACGGCTGATGACGTCGGAGGCAGAGGTGAGATGTTGAGTTTTGAGCTCATGATGACCAGTGGCGAGGGCAACATCGGTAGTCTGCAGCAGCCGGCAAAACTCCGCCCTCCTCTTACTAGGATCAGCAGCAGTATTGGCAATTTTGACAGCAGTTTCATTGCCAATGATGAGTGCAGGTTTGAACCAATCGCCGCTAGCACACAGATTTCTCAGTCCGTAGCAGGTGGTGGCCTGACTCATGGGAAATTGTGCAAGAGAAATGGCTGGGGTGACTTTCAAAACAGTTTTGTCGATGACACTTTGAAGTGCTCAGAGCTAGAGACTGGTGGCAGTGGTGGTGGCGATGGCTTGAACCTGAATGCGGCTGCGGAAGCTGATTTAATCTGTGCTCCTCTTGTGTCAGGTGTGACTGCCAGGGAGGAGGTAGATAGGGGCGTGATTTCAGAGTCAAGGGGTGTGATTTCAGGCTCTGGTGGCATGTCTTCAGCGAGTGGGGGTGTGGTTTCGAAGTCCGAAGCATGTGAACCATCACCTCTTCAGCAGCAGCTGGCAGCATCTCGATCCTCGACTCCGGAACTTTTTGATTGCGATGACAACGATGATGACGATGGCGATGCAGCAACTGGGAATGACGTAAAACTCTCCACCCCACAGACCAGTATGCCGCCTTCTAACAACACGTCGAGTGTGATCGGTAATGCCAGTGACGCCAGCCACCAGTCATCTCTCCCAGCTCCTCGCAGCACCCTTGCGCAGAAACTGGCAAACAGGAAACTAAAAGCCGAAGATGTTGGCATGACAACTGATCGTGTCAATGATCAGTGCCAGTCAGTGGCTGCTGATCCTGGTCTTTCCGCTAGTTCAAAACAACCTCTGATTATGACGATGATGATACGTACGTCGAACGATGGCATCGAAGAAGTGGACGGAAAAGAGAAGGAGACAAAAGTAGAGCCGGTAACATTAAAATTTTATCAATACTAAACTTTTCAGAAATTTATCATTAATAAGGTTTAATTTTAATTGAAAGCTAATAGTGGTAATTGCCATGGAAACTGCATTTTCTTGTCCAGTAGTTTGGCAGTTATTGAGCTGTAAGCTCTTACAGATGCACTGTGACACTGTCGTTGAGTGTTTTTAACCATGTTTTTCTGGGAAAATTGGTGATTGGTAGGGACAGTAGAAAATCGTGGAAACATGGAAATCTTGGAAACTGTGATTTTCGTCAAATGCCGTGATTTGGCCAAAGTGCAGTGTTGTGCCACGTTTTAGCCAAAATGTCGTGATTTTGCATTCTTACAAGGATTTTTTGTTTGCAATCAGCAAAAGCTGGAGTTTATTGTGTGACTTTGACACAAAAATATTTATCTTTGTCTCTGCTTTGTTTCTTTCTGGCTCAATATGTGCAGCATGACGTCATCGTATAAATGTGTATTTCAATACACGTATGCAGCGACAAAATTTTACAAATAAGAACCTCGCACTGCACGTAGTGATGGTAGTCAGTGCTAGATGTTTAGTTTAATCCGTATAATGGTATGCAGGCCCATGATTTGATGCCGTGTTGTGGTAGTGGTGTTCATTGGGTTGTGTATACATGTGTGGCAAAAAAAGTGGACCCCTAAAGTTTTTTGTCGTTTTCTCAGCAACCGTTTGTATTTTAATATGAAATTTTGAAGCTTTATTTATG
>Ga0209367_1005255_pt1 | contig 17947 bp, 11 predicted proteins | sample WorMetLIZISLAND2_FD_187412 | JGI IMG/M metagenome (GOLD analysis project Ga0209367, IMG submission 187412) | Marine gutless worms symbiont microbial communities from Max Planck institute for Marine Microbiology, Germany - Olavius geniculatus... ... | reverse complement strand
GATTTATCGACCCAACCCCGATTGCTCAGCTGGTATCGCGGACCTTGTTTGACCGGGCGACGTCCGAGCCGGCATGTTCTTTCATTCGGTTGTATTGGCATCAGATTTCATTCGTGTTGTTACTTTTATGGTTGATCGCTGGTCATATTTTAACAGATTGGAAATTTCGGCGTTGATAATTAGCTTCGCCAAACGGTGATTTTAACCTTATTTCTTATTTCCAACGATCAGTAATCCTGGCAACAAAGGTTAAAATCACCGATCGATGATACAAACCTTCTTATTTATTTTCACCAATCGGTGATTGTAACCAGCCCCACATGATGGGCCCATGTCCATGGGCCCATCATCATGGCCTCAGCACTGGATGTAGACTTCCCATAAGGATAAGGTAAAAACTTAACAAGAAGAATCATACTACTATTACTTCTGACATTCACTTGACCAAACATTTCAACATCTCCGAATAAAATAAAAGTGTGTAAAACCACATATATACATCAAACTATGTCAGCCTTTATTCATTCATCTGTTAACGTTCTGATAAGCAAAAATCGTTGCAGCTAACGCAACAGCTGTTGCCAAAACATCAACAAATTAGTCAATAAAGGTTATAATCTGACAAATTTATAGAAAAATTTTGGTCAAGAGTTTTCAAGCTCACCAGTGTAATCGGTGACAATTATAATAGTGTTGTTCTTTGTTGATTGGATATGTATGACAGGAAGCTGGTCATAACGAACTCCATTGACCAGCATGGATGCAGTCTCTTCTGTTGGAATTGTAAAGCCAGAGCTTTGTGCAAAAACCCAAATCACAATCACAATATCCCAACAGCAGTAAAAAAATTACAATCATTGATTTGACAAAGCTGACAGATGTTGCTTCAGTGACATTCTGAGGTACAGTAGGCTGTTTAGCGAAAAACAAAAAAAAACTCTTACTTTAAAAAACTGTCCACGAATTATTTGTGACTTTTATGACTAAAAGTTTAAAACGCTTCACACCATCTCCAGAAAGCAAATTAACTAACAGTACAAACCAAAAACTTTAACTTAAAAACCTTGAAGTATGCTGCTGCAGATGCCCTTTCCATCACCATACACAAACTTGATTTGACATTCACCTCAAAACTGTATGACCTCAAGGACAGAACTAGCATACTTCATGTATGCATCATATGATGATGTACACCCAATCTGGTTTGGACCCTTCAAGCAGTTCAAAAGACAAGGAGTCCAATCACATAGGTGATTACAGCTAAACAACAGGGGGGGCAGCTACAACACTAGAGCAGCAATTAGTGGTGAATGCAGAAGAAAATTAAAAAGGATGCAGCATTAGTTACCAATATAGGCTTATTGTATATTGTTACGACAGTCCATAGAGCCTAGACCCCAGCTGATGCTTTTGGAGATTTGCAGTTGCAGCCACAATATTTGCTAACCCAAAAATAAAGAGGTGTCACCAGTGGTGTAGATAAAAGACGCCCAGAGTGCCCAGTCTCCCCTATAATCCTTCAGACAAGACAAGCACAGGTTTAAACAACACTAAATTTAGTTAGTTGATTCTCAAGAAAATAAGCACAATTGTTGCCACCAGATCTCATATTTTAAAGATATAATACCCCAGACACCACTAAGGAAGCTCACAGTACTCTCTCAGACCTTATAGCTGGATTTTAGGGATCCTACTTCTAGGGGAAAGAGGAAAAGGAAAAAGAAAAAGAAAGGGAGAAAAAAAGTAAAGGAAAGAAAGGGGAGATAAAAAGAGGGGAAAAAAGGGAAAGGGTCAAGCTGTGACAAGCTCCATCCAATTCACATTTCTGACTACACCACTGGGTGTTGCCGACATTGGTGAAACTAAGCAGTGAGTACAACTTACTTTGTGAAGCCAATGATGCCCGACTGATTTGAAGACTCACTGACATCAATGTCCGACTGTTGCTGCAGCTGCTCCTCCTCTGCTAAAATATCTTTCTTCTGCAAATCACTTTTACCTTCTATCTCATGTAAAGAGGCTGAATCTGACGATAACTGCAACGAACCTACACAACAACAGTGCATTAACTACAAATGTTCTAAATTGATAAAATTATCAGAAGCCCCAGCCAACAAGAGATTACTCAAAAAGTAATAATTAAAATGTATGATTACTGCAGCTACAATACATGGCAACAAAAGGCAAAAGAAACAGTAACAAAATGGCACATACAATACAAAACTTAGATTATTGGATATTAAAATAGCTAAATTCACACTCTCTGTACATATGCACATATCTGTGATAATGCAAATATTCAGCAAGATTGTAAAACCATTAAAATCAACAGACGTCAAATACAGGCTAATTCACACCCTATGCATAAAACATGAGCTTCCAATGTAACTACAGAACTAAAATCAAAATAACAGCAGAATCAACAATATGCTAAAATTCAAAATAAGCAGTTACTATTACATAAATGGCATTATCAGTGGCACCATAAGTTAAAAAGATAGAAAAAAAGGGTGGAGCAAGAAGTAGCAATTTTCCATCAGACAGCTACAAATTTCCATCACAGGAGATATATGGGCTCAACATTTCAATTTTTGTCCTAAAATTCCTCCAAGATGGAGCATTTCATGTGTCATATTTTTGCAAGCAATTTTTTTTATTTCTAACAGGTTAAAACACAGGAGAAGCAATTACTGTCCTCATGCTCTATGCTCCTGCCCCATGCCACAACGGGACGTGTTCTTACCGAGCAGTGAGAACTTGTGAGTGAGCTGTGACACAGTGCCGTTCAAGTGACATGTTTGTGCTAACAACCGCTGTCCATAAATCAAGCTTCGCAGCATCATCTGCACCACACAGTACTCGCATCATCACACATGTTAAGACAGTTTCGACTAAGCTTACTTCAGCAGAATAATCACTCCAACAAATCATCGGTGCGTAATAAAACAAAGGTAGTAGTAGTCAAGGTAGTAACAGTACACTATAAATAAAACAAAAAAGCCTGAAGCAAATTAACAACAACATACATAACCGACCAACCGTACTTTCTGCTGCTCTTATGTGACTGCGCGAGCAGATCATTTAGGGTCTACTCCGAGGGCACATACAAAACTAGCTACCCTCGCGTTGACCAATTTTTTTTCCGATTATCTGTTACAACAAAAGACGATTTAACTACAATATAGTAAAGACTGTCAAACTATATTTCATGTGGCAAAACACAAACCATACAATTACGATTGACATTAATACACAAAATACATTCACGAAGACGCCGGAAACACTTTTACAGAACGAGTATAAAATGAGTTGACTGATCGAAATCATCAATGTCCCGTAAATAAGTAAATACGTTATAATAAAATCAACAGGTCTGCCAGACCGTTAGCTGTTAGGAACTTGAGAGTGGTTGGAGTAACGTGACTCCGTACACAATGTATAAGCTTACAGTAAATTTAAAGTGTATTTTTTAAAAATTTTTATGCACTACATAACAAGTATGCTTTTCTTACTACATGTTTATTGTTTACAGCCTGCAGGTTCTCGTTGATGCGTGACACGTGACGAACGCGCTACTAAATATCACGTGACTGTCTGAGTTCTCACTTCTCAGTTTTTCACACACATGCACGTGCTTGACAATTTAGCGGCACAGCTAACGGACTTGCAGTTCAGAAACATCGTGAAGCGAAAACGCTTAGTGGCGTTGTTTGTATTGACGTTGTATCAGGTAACGACGAATTTGGGATTGGCCACGCCTTTTGTGCGCTAGACTAAATTGACTAAATGCAGTAATATAACGCGTATGCATGAGATAGCTAGCCCTAACATACGTAGGCCTCTAGATAAAGTAATGTTCAGTAAAAAATTAACGCAAAAGATTTTCTTTGTGTGAGCCCCTGACGGCTATAGGCTTAGGCCTTTATATATGCAGCTTGTCAAGTTGTCTACGAATTTGAGAAATAAATTACAATGCAGTATAGAAATATGCGCTAAGAGAAATTAAGCAGAAGCGAAATTAAGAAGCAAGGCTTATACTAATAGCTAGGCCTACTCAAAAAGTTACGATCTGGGAACTTTAATTTGATGAAGTTTTGGGCGGGAGTGGTGCAAAGTAAAGTTTAGCAGACCAGATGCATTGGTTCTGCAGCTGGCTGCAACACTGAACTTCTCGACGGGGGTTGAGATGTCTGGTCGCTTCTGGTTTATGTACATACTAATGTCTCAGAATTATGTATTTGCAGTAAGATGGCGCGACCGTTGAGTCTGTTAGCCACGATGACCGTTCTTCTGGCTGCGACGTCGACATTATCGGCCCAGGAACACTTCCGGTTTTGCGGCGGTAGAAACCTGATTCACGCCGTGATACGAGTCTGCTCGAGATCACTGCCCGACGAACTACCGGCGCCCCCTAGCGAACAGACCACGATACCTGGTGAGTGCCGTTCAGCGAATTATTAGGCGGAATCGCTCTTGAAGCGCAAGCAATAAAAAAAACAAAATTTTTCTACCTTCTAGTAATAAAGGGTGCAGTTGAGGGTGCAATGTGCCCATGGTTAGCAACATTCTGAGAAAGTTCTGAATAATAATACTACAAATTCCAGTTGTATTTGCAGTCTTCTTGCGCATGCCACATTGTTATGTTGTCTATGGGTTCCGGGATGTTTTAAACATTATCACTGTTGCTGACAGTGCGGACGCGGACCCAAAATTCCAGAAACCGCACATCTCTGATACCCAGCGCCTACATTATTGTAGTTAGTTGAACATATCGTAGTAGTCTCTGCTATCATGTACCTCTAGGCCTAATTCGTACGAGATAGGGCTGAACAACTTCTTTCCAAATCCTTTTCATGTCGCTATTAGGCCTATAAATCTGTTTTGATTGTTTGTTAAACTGATTGATTAACTGATTGATTGGACATAGGATTTCATTTAACTCTAGTTTATTCCTGTCGGTCTGTACACGGGCGTCATTACTGTTGCAGAAACAACGACGACGCGACCTGCGACTACAACGGCTTCATTCGAAGACGTGGACGAATATCTGTCTCGACTCAACGCTCTACTGGAACTGATGTACGCCGCCGACGAACTGGACAGCGTCAGCAATGACGTCACTGGTGATGATAGTGATGATCGGTTTGCGTCTATGCTCCGTGCAGACGCCATGGTGAGACGTAGACGAGTTCGGCGCACGGTCGCAGCACGTCGCTTTGCTGGTTCCATGCAACGCGCCAAACAAGTGGCGCGAAAATGCTGTCAGGGATGCTCGTATGAAGACATCCAGTCGCTTTGCTGACGAAAAGTTCCTCCCAAAAACATCGAGGCACTAAAACATGTAGATGCCTTATATAGCGTCCCTTTTTGCCTATTTTTGTGCAATTATTAGTATTGTTGTTTGAGTTATAGTCTACCAGTCGCTCTGAAGACGAAAAGTTTTACCGTCGCTAACGTATTAAGCAACGCTTAGCCAGGGCTAAATAAAATACATAGAACTAGTCTATAGGCCTAGACTGGTTTCAATCCAACACAATACGCACGCAACGAACGCAAGAAGGAACTACGCAGCAAACGAAATAAACGTAGTTGACGCAAGCGGCGCCTTCGCCAAAACGCATGCATGAGTTACGGTGTCTGTTCTTCCGTTGCGTTTCGTTGAGTTCGTTGCGTTGTGTCCGTTGCGTTGGATGAAAACAGGCTCTTTAGCTTGCGGGCCCTATATACCATGGTTGAAGGGAAAATAATGTTCTGCACTGTGTCCCAAAAAGCATCCCCGACATTTTCGACTGTAACTTGAAAGCCAATTATCAGATTTTGACAATATGGGCACGAATATTTCTGACACAACTTGCCATCAAATGATCATCCAGTTTCTCACCTCACCCGACGTTTGTTTTTGCACTACCTGGGGAAATCATAACCAGAGAAATCACTTTTTTATTCAATGCTATACGACTCCTTAATTTGGCACATTTTGTTCACATTTCTGACACTATGGCTGACATTTCATCCAGTTGTCCATTTTTCGACTGCCTGCAGTAAACTTGCTTGAAGTGTTGGCCCACTACGCGAACACGGGCAAGGAGACGCTTTCTCCGTTCATTGACAGCAGCATCAATAATGTTCTGCTCCAGACCAATCCAGGCTATACCAGTCACTTTTGACTTCACAAACATTCCTAAACTTCATCACGTAGTCACACTGCTGCATGACAGTCAAACCTTGTAATAGACCGGCTGTTGGGGTCCACAGATTAAGATATATGGAATTTATTGACGTTGTTTCATTTACTTTAACACGTATTATGCTTCGTCTGCTTTCCCCAGGTAGTGCAAAAGCATACGTTGGGTGAGGTGGAAAGTAAAACACTTATTTAATAGCCAGTTGTCATAAATATTTCTGCCAAAAATTATTAAAATCTGCATATCATTATTCAAGTTACGATTGATAATGTCGTTGATTTTTTTTCAGTTTTTTTGTTTATTTAAACACATATTTCGCTTAATCTGCTTTCCCTAGGTAGTGCAAAAGCATACATTGGGTGAGGTAAAAAGCTGACCAGTCGTTTGATGGCAAGTTATGTCAGTTATATTCGTACCAAAAATTATTAAAATCTGATAATTGATTTTCAAGTCATACAGTCGAAAATGTCGTGGATGCTTTTCTGGGACACAGTGTATATGCCTTATATAGCGTCATTTGCCTATATTTATTTATTAGCCTATAATTGTTGGTTGCGTATTGTTATGAAAGTTACTGCCGCGTATGTGCATTTGCGTCGATTGTTAAAATCTCATCTGTTGAATGTCTTAAAAAGAAACACTTGCGTCACTGTATCTGCATACATGTATCTTTGTTGCATTTGTTATTCAGGTATCACGATGACTTATTGAAAATGGTTTAGCGAATTACATGCACCGATAATTGTTTTTGAATGTTTTGGTTTGTGCTGTGTGACAGTGGCGTATTTAGAGGGGGGCACGGTGCGATGCCCCCCTTTGGTCCGACCATGAAAATTTTTTACAGGCGACTTTATATGAAAAGGTGCGTTTTTTGCCATTTTTCAGCAAGAATTGCAAAATTCAACAATGTTTGATGGTCTTTAGCCTTTCCAAATTTCAGAAAAATGGGCGAATTTGCGGTTTCCATTGAATACTCAGAAGCAAAAAGTGTTTCAGCTTCAGGGGGGGGGGGCTTCGCCCCCCTGACCCTCCGACCAGTGAATGGAATTTTGGCTTAATCTGACTAGTAGTGCCTATACGGTACCTGTTGAGACAACCGCCTACTATTTCATGCAGTGTATAACGAAAAGTCTTAGGCTAGATGTACGTTAATAATATTGTTATCGAAGAAAAGTCATACAGATATAGGCACAGTAACCGACACAACACGTTAACAAACCGTCTAGCACAGACGACGCACAGTCATCGTCAAGTAGGCCTAATAACAGAAAACAAACATTATTGTACCCTTCACAATGACTTGCCGGGAAAAAGGACTGCGTCGCATGCAGCTATACAGCTCTCGCAGCGTTAAACGATGGTAAAACTGCAGAAGCTACGTCGCTTCTTAAATACCGAAACTATCCTGGTAAATAACAAATTTTATCGATCAGTCTCAGTAGAACTTTTAAGCAATATTTAACGTTTCGTTTCAAAATTACTATCTTTTGTTTTCACCAGCGACAATAATTTTTAATAAGTGACAAAAATTACAACATAGAACTAACATGCAGCGCACTGTGTTGAGTAAATTGGCATTTTTGTGCCTATCGTATTTTGAACACTTCATACACTTCCTAAACTAATTAACTCGCCGCACACTCCTTACCTTACCTTACCCTACCTCCGGGGTGTACAGGCTCTTACACCTGCCCAGCGCTGAGGCCGTATCAGTTCGGCCCAATGCGCGTCCCTGAATGTAACCACAAGGTTACAGGTAACGGCTGTGAAGCCGTAGACAACTGTAAAGCCGTAAATAAACGACTCTGAAGCCGTAGTCGGCTGCGAAGCCGAAACCAGCACAAAAGCACTGGTAACGTGTAGCAAATTTGCTCTCACGGGTTTGGTCAGCTCTTTGTTAGCTCCTACCCTCCAGATTTTAGAAATTTTTTGGGTCATCGGTGCAAAGCCCCATCACCACGACAAGGTGGCTGACCACGGTGGGGCGCCGCACACTGCATTTTCATTTCATTTTATTAAAATGGGGCAGTATATAAAACACTTTAAAAAATTGCCGACAGTAAGACTACTGTATAATAGCTGCTAACACAGAAAGTTCAGAAACGGCTAAAAATTGAGACGTTATTTAATATTTACAGATAATCTGATTAAGAAACATTACTTGTCTACAGGCGTACAAGGTCAAGTACAAAACACAAATACACGCACATGAAGTCCCAAAAATAGCCTATAATTTGAAAACTGCAATTACTTTTGGCATTTCATGGAATTTACTTTAAAGCGTTAATATCCATGTATTTAGGGGCCTACTTGAGCAAAATGGTACAAACCATGTATTTGCTCCATGAAGCATCTATCCAGTTTTCCACGCTTCCACGCATATTTACCTAATTTTGCCGTAATTACCATTAGCCCAAATTTTAGGACATAAAGTTAAAATATGAATTCACCCAAAAGTTATTTTACGAAAACCTCACGAGTCCTATGCAATGCAGACGACCAAATACCGGTGTGATGTGGCCGTAGGTTACTGGAAGCAACTTAAGGACCATCGATTGACGTCTATAATAGTTAAAAATAAGGCGAATAAGGCTGGGCTGCATGCGTGACGACTGAACATGACAAAAATGCCGCTACTATGCGCTAAACAGGATAAATTAGATGCAAAATAGTTAATAATCAGGTTTCGTTAACTGTGTTAACTGAGTTAAATTAGCATTTTAAAAATATGATAAACAGACAGGCCTAACGTTAAAAAACCCTAACTTTAAGTGGCAACTTTACTTCAGCCTTAAGATAAACAATTGCCGTCGGAATAGCGGCTCGTTGGAATAGCGCAGGGCGACGTACAGTGTCAGTTCAGTTCAAGCCAGGTGGCCCAGGCCCAGATTAAAACCAGATTAGGCTCTGTTCAGTCAATAGTGAAGGGGCCCCACGGAGTTATTTCTACTTCCATGACGGAGCCCTCACATTTTATTGTTCAGGAAATAAATAAATAAGTAAAAACCTCGTAAATTCTAGATCTCGCAATACGGCGTACAGAATTTCTCCCCACAGACCAGAGAATGACGTGATGCACCAAGTAAACTTTTAAATGCCACAACACGCCACGCGGAGGCCGCATAATTATGCCAGAACAAACGTGCTGTCCAACGTCTTCTGGCAGGCCGACGAGAGGCACAACGGGGCCCGAGAAACATTCTGGCTGGGAAGGGTCATATGGAGTGGTGTGAGAAAAGCGGGCTAGAATATTAAATACATTTATTCGTTCAGGAAACAGTCGGATTTTTTTAAAATCGTCGCAAAATAACTGAATACTGACGTAAGCTCAACTAGGATGATCAGTTCTGCTGTGAAACTTATAGCAAATATATTTTTGGAGCCAAGACGTCCCCCCAAACATCGCGGAGACCAGAAAAACTTCCCCCTTGCCCTTTTTTGACGGGCCTGTCCTCTGGCCTGTGGGTCGCCTTATGTGAGGGCCTGTGGCTAAATGCCTAAATCGGCGTCTGATAGTTCAAGCGCTGATGTATCCTCGTCCACTCTCGTGCCGGTAGAAGTTGTTGAAGTTAGCGACGACGACGGGTACGGGTAGCGCTATGGTCAGTACCCCGGCAATCACACACAGCGTCCCGACCAGTTTGCCCCAGACTCCGATAGGCGTAATATCGCCGTAACCGACCGTAGTCATGGTGACAATAGCCCACCAGAACGCACCGGGGATGGACGTGAACTGACTGTCTGCCTCCCCGGCCTCGGCGTAGTACGCCGCCGAGCTGAAGATCACCATCGCTATCAGCAAGAAGAAGAAGAACATCCCCAGCTCGTGGAGACTGGTCTTTATTGTCATGCCGAGGATTCGTAGACCCTGCACATCATATATGACCGTATTTTGTTTACTCCTTAAATAAAGTTAATTCACATTGACTTTATTGTTATTTTTTTAGTAAACGGTGAACAACAGGTCTAGAAACGACGATGTAGATTCTCAAGATGTACCAATATTTTAGAGACAGAGATTTTTAAAGGACGGACAGCAACTAGAAGGTAAAAGAAAAGGTGCCATATCCCACAAAGGGCGTAGGCGGGATGCTCATCTCCCTTTCTATGTCCGTTGAGCCCGTGAATAGACCACCAAGTCCGTGATGCATGGTCAGAGCGACGCCAGACCTACGGTTACCTTCCCAGCCGCGGGGGCATCACCGCTTTTTGGCCGGTACCAAATTATACTGCTCGGTGAACAGAGGCACATGTGTGTGAACAACTTGCCCAGGGTTGCTATCTGGTAGTGCACGCGGCGAGAGTCGAACCAGCAACCTCGCGGTCACCGGTCCGATACGCTATCGTTTTACCTCTAAGCCACACACAGCTGGAAACGTAAGATTTTTTGGCATTTAGTAGCAGTTCTTTGTGAACAGTAGTCTAGCTTACAGTGAGTGGACGTTAAAGTCGTCGAACCAGACAGTTAAGTGAAAGGCCTAGTCTACCTGTGAATGTTTGGAGAGTTTAAAGATGCGGAAGACGCGTAGAACTCGGACGAAGATGAATGATCCGCTGCGTCGAGCGCTCTCGCAGTTGCCCTTCGTCTGCTGAACGCCCAGTATGATAAAGTACGGTACGATAGCCATCAGGTCGAAGAGATTCATGGCGTTCTTGATAAACTGAAGTTTGGACGGGCACGACGCCACCCGCAGCAAAAACTCCACGGTGAACCTGTGTACAACGTCGGTAAAATATCCTCCGTTGACCTTCGTTGCATTTTGAAATAACTCCAACATTCCTGGTTAACTATCCACAAATTTTAGTGCAAAAAAGCTTTATTCCGTCAGCGCACAGCGCGTTGCACTACTTGGTGCTTTGCAAGAACTGTTTAGAACAGGGTACATCTATTTGTTTTTTTTTCTATGGCATCCAAAGTAGAAGCAATTGCACGGTAAAACTCCAACGAAATAACAAGATTTGTCACGAATTTTAAAGTCATTTAATGTTATATCCAAACATGTTATGACCAAACCAGTGAGAGAAGATTGCTACACGTTACCAGTGCTTTTGTGCTGGTTTCGGCTTCACAGTCGACTACGGCTTCTTTATAGCCGCTACCTGTAACCTTGTGGTTACATTCGGGGACGCGCATTGGGCCGAGCTGATACGGCCTCAGCGCTGGGCAGGTGTAAGAGCCTGTCCACCCCGGAGGTAAGGTAAGGTAATGTAAGGATGTTATATCGTTAATAAACAGTTGTTATGAAAAGTTACAAAGTTTTTAGTTATTTTGAGCACTTAGTAATTTTTCATCCAGTTTTGTTTCACGTCCTTTGATGATTATCGTCTTACATAAGTCTGTCATCGTGATTACTTTATAACGCTTTCTTTTTGACGTGACTTTTATCGAAAATGTAGCAATTAAAATTTTATTGATTAGTGAAAATATTACTCGTTAATTTTTGCAACCCGTAACGTTTAATTATAAGAGGAGAAAAATAAATGATTAATAATGAACACCGGCTTATGGTGAGCAGGGACAATTTCTTCCCGTTCTAAATTTTGGGCTGCTGGAAAATTGTCAAAAAAATTTTGCCGAAAGATTTGAAGCTAAAAAACCGCCATTTTAAAACAAAAATTTAGAGGCAAAACTAATTTTTTTCTGTAGAAAATTCGCAGATGTCTGTCGGATAATTCCAACTTCCTGCCCCCGCCATCACACCACTGACAACACTTAACACGACGGACCAGATGACGCAGACGGTTTCGACGACGAAGAATGGGTCGCTGTAGTTAGGTCGTTCGTGGAACGTTCGTCCGCCGTCCGTGGACACGTTGACGCACAACGGGCGCTCGAACGTCGGCAGCGTCTCTGTGCAGAAGTTTGTGATCGAGATGAGGATGCAGACGACCGAGACGACAGCGAAGACTCGTGCTGTTAGCGAACTGTCTGGCTCCTCGCAGAACAGCCAGACAGCACGCTGCCAGCGCCGCCGAGGCAACGCACGCACCTGCATAGAACAACAAGCAACTGCTGGTAATACCGCGTTTACACGAGAAAGCTGGCTGTTAGAGCTGGCTTTAAGAGTGCTCTAGGAGCTGGTTCTAACAGCGCTAAGAGCGCTCTAAGACGCACGTCGTGCACTTTTAGAGCTGGCTTAAATGCTTGATAACGGTGTAGGCCTATATTGCAAAAAAACGTGTAGCTAGCTCTCGTGCCCTCCATCAGCTTCCTCGTGCAAACGGGGTATAACGATTAACAACATTTCAGTGGTAAACTTCTCAAAAATTAACGGTGTATTAATTGTTAATTTCGACTGAAACTAAATAAAAATGTTTATTGTACAAAAATGCATGTTTCCTTCAACTTCAGTCAATCGATAAAATATTTGTATAGCGCCAGTGGTCGAAAGTCGAATCTGAGGCGCTGGCGTGAGGGTGACTAAACGTGATTGCAAAAACGAAAAGGTAAGATATAAGACGAGATGCAAAAGTAGCAAGACTGTCAAATGAGTAGATTTGTAGATGTATTTATTTACAAACAAACGAATTTCGTTTATTTGGCGGAAATAGCCAGCACAAAAGACAGACTCCTTTCGGATCTCTGACCTTATCGATGAGGAATCCTTCCTTCACTTTGTATTCGAGGATCGTTTCCTCGCTGATCTCGTAGAACTGCAGTTCGTCTAAGAAGACGTCTTCGGGCACCTCGAGCGGACGCTTCAACCGACCGCCGCTCTGATAGTAATACAACACCGCCTACAACCAGCGTCATCCTAGCACAGTGAATTTCAGAGCATATTTTAGGAAATTTCCTGGACTCCGCAAAAAAGGTAACAAAAAACAGAATGTTTCCCAAGCAGGGCCCAGACGGAGCACTCTATACAATAATAAAGTTCCGTGTTTGAGAAACGCCCCCAAAATGGCAGCGTTACTATAAACTTACAGCAATTTTTTGTGCGACTTTTTACAGTAAACGTAAATTTATCTAACCTGCAACCATTGTAACAGTTACATTCCAACCTCAGAACTTTTCTCTTTTTCAAATATACCTTCCATAACATATGGCACCCCTTGCGTCTAATTCATTTCACCACGAATATCTAGAATTGTTCACGTTTTTTTTCGTTTTGCCAAGTTACTATGGTACTTGTTGCTATCATAAAACAAAAAGCCCAGCTGTCGCTAGGGTGGGCCGACCATATCACTCAAATCCGAAGACCAGCATCCGACTTCCAGTTGCGGGAAGAAAACGATTCGATTTTCCACAGTGACTGCAGTCTCGTACACGCTATGGTGACGCTGCTATATCGAACGCTACAATTAAGCCAAGATACGATACGGTTATTCAACGTACCTATAGATGATGGCTGCGGGCAGCAACTTTGCATTTAAGTATGCTGGCAAAAAGCTGCAGATACAGACATGGTTACTATTAACAGCCTGTAGAAACTCGTCATCGTTCTATCCAACGGTACCATCTCCGACCCCGTATCACGTACAGTTTAGCCACAATAAATGCGTTACGGACAGGCGACAGACAGACAGAGAGACATGCGGGATATCGTACCCAAGGCTTGACCTAACGGTCGGCCAACTATTGTCGTAGACAGCATTTGAGATAAACCAGTCGACACTTTCTTACTGTCCCACGGTTTCGACGAAGCACGTTCGGCCGTCGGGCTTTCGTTGCTGGGAGTCCGATGGCTTGGAACTCATTACAGGACAATCTCCGTGATCCATCGCTCTACAGCAGTAGCTTCAGGCGCGGCTGAAAAATTGTACTAGTGTATTCAGCGCAATAGAAATGCTTCATGATATTGCGCTATATAAATCGAATGCTGACACTGACATTGACATTACGATCGACTAGCCTGGAAGGTGGGCCGATGTCGGTCGAGGTAGAATTCGCGTCGTCTGGAGTCCCAGTACCGGCGTCGCTTGGCCGGGTTGCCTAGCAACGTGGTCGGGAACCTGTTGAGAGTACGCAGCTGGGTCTCGAAGCGCTGTCCGCTCACGTTGATGACGATGCGCTGGCAAGCGCCGCTCGGACAGCAGTCCTTTGATGTCGCCGACACCGGCTGACCAGGCGCTGAAACCTGCGCGTCATAGTGTCACGAAATGCATCAAATCCCTTGCTTCGAAGATACATCTTTCTCATTATCATCATCGGATTTCTACTACCCTATATAAAAAATAAATCTACACACAAAAAAACTAGTTTTACTTAATCAGCGGCATTTCGAACTTTTTACTTGTATATAATTATTGTAAATTTAATTACCGACACTTTTACACTAACCGTTCAACTTTTTAAACTCTAAATATAAAAAGTCAATATAATAAAAAACGATAAAAACGATAAAACGCGTTCTGTGTTCATTAATTAATTTAATTCAGAGAGCAAAGCTCATGAAACAGCACAGACAGACAAGAGCAATGACAAGATAAAACGTTGGCCTACACAAACTTAAAGAACACGGACAAGGTAGACCCTATAGCAGGGCCGGATTTAGTGGGGGCCCGGGGGCCCCGGGCCCCAGGCCTCCCACCAACAGGGGGTCTCCCACCAAACCCCTCAATTTTTAAAACCCGTAATTCTATGGGAGGGATTACCGCCCCCTTTTTGAAATCCCAAATACGCCACTGGGCCCCAGGCCTCCCACCAGCTAAATCCGGCCCTGCCCTATAGACAGGGATAAACTGCACAACAGAGCAAACATCGTAAGCAGAGAACATAGACAGCTGACGCAAATGCATACCTTTAAAATAATTACTACAAAATGCAAACTATAAAAGTTAATTACAACTCTGTATTCTACCTGGCGGCAGGGTATTAGCGCAGCGGCAGTGCTGGTGGGAACGGTGCTACTGGACTGAAGTGGAATGACTAGACGCTCCAAGGCGACGGTGTCGCCCCCTAGCGACTGATGGGCGGCGCTGACATCACGAGACAGAGGGGATAGCTCCCTGGCTGCAGACGTCGCAATGCTAGACGTCCCGAGCACCGGCTCGTATTTACTACAACAGACACACCGTTCAACTCAGCCTCCTACCCTCAGCGGATATAGAAAATCAGTGGCTTTTATCCCTCGCAATCTGGAATAAAAATCGGGGTCAAGTCCCCCCGCTTTCGACCTCAGTCTCTCTTCGGGCTCCTTCCCCTCCCTAGAAAGAAAGTTTTGTAATGGGTGTAGACTGCCGGATAAAAACTATGAGGACAATTATGTTAAAAGTGTGAATTCTTAAACATAACTTCAACCATATTTTTCTGGGCGCAAGCTGCACCCACCAGGTGAGGAGTTTTTACGGCGGAGTGTGGCTGATGGAAACTGTGGTATGCCTGCTGGATGCTCCATGGGTCCAGGGGTTCGCTAGCGCGGGCAATGGATGACCGTATAGTGCGCTGCGGTATCATTAGCTCATGCCAATCAGCTGCCACTTCGGATATCGTAGCGCTTCTGGCCACCAGTCTCACATTTGTAAGCAGCGCTATAGCGATTACCAGACTCTATGTTTTAGCTTTACAGGTTACAGATTGAATGCGTGTGCCGCGTCAACAATCTAGATCTATGGTAATGGTATAGCTCCAGCCACCCATGTCAACTTAGCCTGGCCATCCCTCCATGGGTAGGCACAATGAGTATGCCTACCAGCAAAAGACAGCAGCCAGCGTTTGCATTTTTACAGTGACACAAAATAACAATGAATAAATGTTACTACTACAGTACTACCGCAATGCTACTACACAGATTTGAAGTCAAGACTAACTCTTTCAACTTCAAGACTACATGTATGTGATGCAATGTCCGTTAGGGCTAAAAGTTGTTTTATTTCGCCACTTAAAACAACAGTTCGAGGATCAAGGCCAACCGGCATCTGAAAGGTCAGACATAAAAACGAGTAAAACGACACAGTGGCTGAAAACTTGTGGTTGTGCTTTAATGTTGCGGCTCTATTTACAATCTGTTGATTTACTACATTGGAGACTGACCATTGAGACTGTAGGCCTAGTGTCCGCAAGCTGACAGACAAACTGCCTCCTCCAGAGTAGGGCTGGGCGTATCTTCTTGTATAATCGTCTGAAGTCAAGCGGAATACTATATACTACGGTATACATTCTCATCTCAGTAATCCACTAATGACATCGTGCACTGCGGCTATGGGGATAAACCTTACTTGCAGCATATCTGCATGGGCATGGGTGGACGAAAATCTGTAGGCTTGCTATGAAAAGAGCGCTTGTGTAGAGAGTTAACGTATAAAGAAAAAGCAAGAAGCCCAGCTATCGCAAAGAAAAGCCGAACGTACCGCCTACGTCCGAAGCCCAGCGTCTGACTTCCAATCACCGAGAGAAAGCGATTTGTCAGAGGTGACACAGTTTCATGCACGCTATGTTAACGGCAAGCTGTCTGGAAAGGTACAATAAACGTTAACATAACAGACATTGCACATGGTCATTTCACCAAGCGATATAAATAGCTACAGTTCCATGCACATGGTCATCTCAACAGATGATATAAACAGGTACAGAGTAAATAAAAAAATATCGGACGCAAGTATTGCAAACATTTTTGAGAATAAAAACGCCTTGTTCGAAAAGACACGCTAAAGGCTATACCGTTTTTGTTGCAGTACTGGCCTTCAGGGTCATTCAAGGTTAATTTTTTATGATGTTATTTGAAAGCTAGTATGCCACTTCCTATTAGTGATCAATAGCAACCTAGGCCCTATCTTGCATCGTTTAGCCACAATCAGTGGCGGATCCAAAAATTTGTAATAAGGGCGAAAGGGTAGAGGGTGGGATCTGGGAAGGGGGCTATGCCCCCTCGGCCCCCTCCGCAGAAAATTTTTGAAATTTTTATGCAAAATAGTGAATTTTCGTGCAAAATTTTCGCCTGTTTTAAGATGCATTCGGTCAATAGAGGGGCGCCCCCTTTTGAATCCGCCATTGGCCACAATACATCTGTGACGGACAGACGGGAAGAGGAAAGAGGAAGGGAAAGAAAACGGGAAGGGAAATTGGAAGAGAGAAGGGAAAAGAAAAAAAGGGGAAGAAAAAGGGGCAAGGGAAGGGGAAGAGGAAGGTAAAGGGGAAGGTGGAAGGAAGATAGCTTAAAAAAAGTTGGACGGACAGACGGACGGACGCTCAGGTGATTTTACACTCTGTCCAATGCTATTGCATTGCATTGAACAGACAAAAAACGTAGAAAAAACTTGGTGTAAGCGTTTCCAAGGCAGGAGCTATACATCGGTTTTATTGTCGATTTTCAGCTCTAAAGGTCAAACGTCAAGGTCATCATCGGACTTCAAAGAGCTCCGGAAAGTGTACAATGCGTACAATGCTTCTTCTCAGCCGGCCTGCTCACGCGCCTCGGCGGCCTCGCCCACTACACACTGCAGGCTCGGTCGACAGCTAGGCCTACTTCACGGACGGCCGCATACACAGCGCGTCGACATTTTTGCTTGTCTACGTTCCACCCACGCGTTATGGTCCCCACCGCAAATACCACACATGACGGGGCGACTGAAAACGCGAGACCTGACATCGCGAGACCATCAAAATTGTGGGGACTGACATAGCGAGACTGGACAACGTGAGACCATGTAGCAAGGGTGGACATCGCGAGACTTGTTTCAATGTTCGAGTATCTGCTCACTAAGTTTTTTGTTACTATGAATGTTATACGAACTGTAGGTATCAGTTTGTTTTAATTGTCTTAGTCATCTGTGTATTACTGTATACCGTCTAAGCGTGTTATGTTTAACGAAGCATGTTTAAC
>Ga0209367_1005254_pt1 | contig 17951 bp, 9 predicted proteins | sample WorMetLIZISLAND2_FD_187412 | JGI IMG/M metagenome (GOLD analysis project Ga0209367, IMG submission 187412) | Marine gutless worms symbiont microbial communities from Max Planck institute for Marine Microbiology, Germany - Olavius geniculatus... ... | reverse complement strand
CTTAAAGACCCACTACTTTCAGTCAGCCTTTTCTGCCACCTAGCGTTCATCATCCTATGCGCCCTGATTCTTTCTGAGACTTTGGCGCTTTATAAATCATTTACTTACTTACTTACTTACTTACTTACTTACTTAATTTGTTTGAGGAGTGTTTAGTTTTTTTTGCAGCAATTTATGTTCAAGGGCTTTCTAACTATATAATAGATCTAGTGCATTTTGGCTTTCCTCAAACTTTTATTGGCTAATCGCTACCAGACAACGTCGCATGCTTAATACCCGGTTTACACGATCCAGCAAACGTCCAGCAAAATTTCAGCAAATGTATTCAAAACACGTGCTAATTGCTCGACGTTTGCTGGATCGTGTAAACACCCCATAAGAAGGCGGCGGCGGTTGTTGCTATGGTTGCTACGCCAAGCCAAGCATGCAGTCAGTCACGCTTTAGGTCGAATTGCAGCTGTGCTGCCAACTTTCTGTGACTGGAGCTAGGAGGTGGCCAAATATTTGTCGTATGAATACGCTTCATTAATTACTCGGTAAAGCAAAAATGAGATCTATTTTGGGTCAGATTTTGACACACATTTTAAAATAATCTCTGCCATAAACTCTACCATGAATAATCTCTACTTGTCAAACTGCCTTCGATTGTGTTAGATCTATTTATGATGACTCAACTTAGCCTGTTTGAAATTAGTTCGTATTGCGTCTGTCTGACGACTTTATGTCAATGTAACTCAAAGCTTGTAAATGCGAATTGACCTAGAGTATGTTTTCTTCTTTCATTTCATATGGTAAATAAAGTTATTTGTTGCTTCTTTGAGTGACTTTCCGTGATGGCAACGTGTGACGGGCCGGCGGCCGCTGCGTCAGCCAGTCACTACAGGGTGGGCCAAAAAATGCACCTTTTTGTACATCTTATAATTTCACCAAATATAAACCATGTAATCTTGACCAACGACCTATGACCTTGATATTTAGTAGGCTTCTAAAAGTTGTCAAAGTACATATTAGGACTGTCTCTGAGAACATGCACACCAAAGTGGATATCCAAAGCTTGAACTATTTTGGAGCTATTGGCATTTAACCTTTGCTCAGCACAGACAGACAAACAGGCCGACAGATAAACACACAATCAGATGAACACATAATCTCCATTTAATCGGCGTAGACAATAAACTAATGTGAACCATGGTATTCTGTTAACCCCAACTACTTTTTACGCGCGAAAGCAGCTACTGTTTTCAGCGCGTCTTAGCCATCGCAATTTTGTCCGTCCGTCCGTCTGTCACACGGGTGGATCAGTCAAAAAAGGTGCAAGCTAGGATCACCAAATCTTCACCGTCGGCTGCCTGGAAGACTTTATTTTCAGGAACCGTAAAGCTTTTCCATAAATTCGAAGGGGGTCACCCTGAACGAGAGCGCTAAATGAGAGGTGGGTGGGCATAATTTGCGATTTTTGGCCAATAAGTCGCTGTACTCAGTAACGGTGCAAGATAGGGCATAGGCTACTATTAATCACTAATAGAAAGTCGTACACTGGCTCTCGATTGGCGCCCATTTAATGACCTTGAATGGCCTTGAACGCCAAAATAGAGGGTTTTATGGATTTTTTTTGCGATTTCGGGCTCGACACAAGTCTATATTATTCACAAGGTGACGCCACGCTACTATCGTTATGCAATCCAAATAGAGAATTTGGTATTTGTATATTAACTTAGCGTGAACACTCGAATTTTCAGCTAAACTACTTGAAACTGCAGTGCTATAGGCTTTCGCGCGTCTCGTGATCATTAGCTCAAATTTCTTGTTGTGTTAGTTGTGGACCCAGTCTGACATAAAGTACCTTAGGATAAGTAGCTCAGTAAAAGAAAAATGCAATGTGTGAAATGTTGGAAATGGTGTCATGCGTTAAAAATATTAAGAACAAGAAGTTGCAATCTTCAGACAGACAGATGCAAATGTCTGACACGAGACAGGCCGACAGACAATTAATAATTTTAGGTGCGAAAGACTACAATATTTGCGCGAGCGAAGCCAAAAGCATCACACAGCAACTAGCACTAAAATGTTAACAACTAGCTAGATACAGCGAAGTCTGTCCATCAGAATGAAGGCTAAAAACGATTGTGAATCAGGTCAGGCACGGCGATACAGTTTCGGACTGTTTCAGTTTCTACAACAAACGTATACGTATTATAGGATAACACATGCATATGCGCGCATCAACATTAAAAACAACAACACACGGAACTGAATATAAAGAGTGTTGCTGTGGACAGTGGGGCACTTTAACCATTTACACACGAAAACATGTTATGGATAGTTTTTTTGCTCGAAATTTGGTGGCGAATGGCAGTGCAGTACTTAGCACTGCGCTACAAAGAAGTAACGTCTTTGTTCGCCTGAAACCTCACAGTACTGAGATAAGCCTATACTTTGCTGTAATGCCGCGTAATTTTACTCATCCCATAGACAAGTATTTTTGCGTAATTACCACTTTCTGTGTGCAGTCTACTGCTATAGGTCTACTACAATTTTTCTTTTTGCTACTTTTACAGCACGACGTAATTACATGTAATGCAAGCGTAGCACATGACTAGGCTATACTGCTCAGACCTGTAGTCGTGGTCCATCTAATTGCCAGCATACTGGTTACGCAGCAGATGCAGCAATTCTTTCTCCACAGCGTTCTCATTCCTTCTGAAAAACACACAGCACACTTTAGTAATTAAACACAAGTGACTACTGACTCGCACTGCTGTACAGCGACCCTGAAATTCAGGCAGCGTGTCTGTCTGCTGTCTGCAGTGGCTATTGTTCTATATAGCAGTCGAGAGCGGGTGAGCGGCTTCTTTTATCGGCTTGTACGTAACGTGGCTAAGCAGAATGCTGACTAGGTCTATTGATAAAAATTACGATAAACGTAAAAGCGCGTATACCTGACGAGCGGTGCAGCTGTAGTAGTCTGAAACAATGAAACACAGAACAAAACGATACGACGACAGTAATTTACAGACATTATACTAACGCGAGTTGTTAACGTCGCGAGCATTGATAGATTGTGTTTATTTTATTATCACACAGTCCAGTAATGCTTTAAGAACGCATTTATGTTTGGTATACTTGACGCGATGACTCAAAGCGTATCTTTTTTAGCTTCATGCCTTCATGTCTTGAAATACAAAATTCCGATTCTTGTTATAAACTGATCCAAACATCACATGGCCAAATGTTTTTCGATTAAATCGTATACTTTGAGATTACTATACGTCTTAGATTTTTAATTGCGTCAAACATTTAAAGAAAATCCCTTAAAGTATCACAGCTTATTTTATTTATTTATTTACAATGAACACACAAAAAGTAGCCGCATGACAATGAAACTAACGACCAGCGACAGTAATATAAACAGATAAATAAAAATGACATGAATATAAACAAAAATGCTATTTATAAGCCTAACACGTGCTTGTTAAATTGTCATAATTAAAATAATATTTTGGGCTACATTAATACTGATGAAAATGATGTATCTAGAACTAAACAACAATGTGTCAGAGCACAATTGTACATTGCTGTAAGTAAGCTATTTCGTTAACACAATTTTATGTGTTTCAAGTTTAATAAATAAAACAAAAACGTTAAATACCGGGGGCGGCGGCGGCGGACTTCGCCCGGCTGCAACAACACACGCCGACAATTAGCATTGTCATTATGAAACTACTCTTACTGGACACCGTTGTCGATATGTTCCGCTCGTGTCTTGAAATACAAACAAAGCTTAAAATGGTTATAAAATTGTCTTCACACTATCCTTACACGCGTGCGTACCGTAAACTAGAAACTTTTGTACTTAGACATTTTTTTGATGTGGCTGATTTTAACCAAACTCTTCGAAAGTTTGTTCTTGTGTTTTGATAGCTCTGGCGATCACTGCGCATGATCAGGCGATTCATTGAATACAGTCTATTGCAGCAACATAATTGCAGTCAATTCATCATACTTGGAGGTGGTGGTCTATCATCATCATCGTCGTCGTCGTCGTCGTCTGCTGAAGCTGACTTGTCGTCATTGGACAACGCGCGACGCAGCAGAGAAACCAACTTTCTCTCCGCTGCGTTTATTTTCTCATTTCTTCTGAAATTTAACACATGGCAGTTTCGTCAACATTAATATGTCTATTTACCTGCTATGCTGCCCACAACCGTATAACAGCTGTTGTGTCTTTGCTGCTTGTTATGGACATTTCCGCCGCAGTACATGAGTGCAAAACCAATAAGTGGTTTTTTCACCACATCAGTAGTTTTGTAGTCGACTGCCGACTTGGATTAAGCGTTACTTGTACTTACGACTGTTTCCCGGCCAAAGTATTACGCATATAGATAACAATAGATAAAGATAAATAACCAAGAAAACAAAACTAGGTAAATATTGTCTGTGGTCAAGTTTCAACCACGTAGTTTTGTCAACTAGCGACAAGATTACGTCAATAATAAAAGCACGCATACCTGGTTAGCGGTGCAGTCGTAGTAGTCTGAAACGAAATATACAACAAAATAATAAAGTACAGAAGCGATTAACGTAAAAACTAAGAAAGTTTACATCAGCAACATCATGGCCATCAGCACTATTTTTCCATTTCAGTTTGTCAAAATTTATGCCTGAATGGACAAAACGAAAATAATATTAATAATAGCTTGATTCTAATCATAGTTTTAACTTTTCACAAAATTTTCGGATGCTGTTTAATTGACTTTAAATCGCGTAGTGTCTGTTATCACCTCAGATTAAAAGAACGAAAACGGTCGTACCGGTGGCGGCGGCCGTGAACTTGGCCTTCCAGCTATAACACAGATTGACAGCTATTAGTCACATCTAGCGGCTAAAAAACTATCTTCACGGCTGTTTCGTCAACTGTTTTTACCAACTGTAACATGTATTTTAAAATACAAAATATGAACCTGTTGAAAATGTACACAAAATACGCTAATCTTACACGAGCGCACTGCTCTAAACTTTCCCAATAAAACAACATTTTCTCGACATAAATAACTGTCTCAGCAAACTTGCCAAAGTTCGTTGTTGTACATTGTTTTGATAGCTATGGAGTCACTGTATATCATTAAGTAATTCGTTAATTAGCGTTTAAAAGCAACATAGCTGCAGTCAATTCATCATACTTGGAGGTGGTGGTCTATCATCATCATCGTCGTCGTCGTCGTCGTCTGCTGAAGCTGACTTGTCGTCATTGGACAACGCGCGACGCAGCAGATAAACCAACTTTCTCTCCGCAGCGTTTATTTTCTCACTTCTTTGTAAAACACATAACAGTTTCGCTAGCAGCGTTTAGTTGTCAGTAATTGTTATGTAGCTATCTGTAAGCTCACAGTTTTTCAACATTAACGACGCAGTATATGAGCCTAAACGATTAAAATGCTACTACAACAGTGTAGGCTACGGTACGTTTTAGTTGGTTATCGTTACTTGCAAATAAACAATCGTAATTTACAAGCTTTTCTCGAATTATCACTTCTTATCAAGTGTGGTTTTATGTACATCGTCGACTATCGACAAAATTAAGGCAATAATATAAAAGCGAGTACCCGACGAGAGGTGCAGCCGCAGTAGTCTGAAACAACAAAACACAAAACAAAACGATAACGTACAGCAGCGATCCATTACACTGTAGATTACATGAACTCAAATTTTAAAGTCGTAGCCTATTAACCGTTTTGATTTCATTTTGACTTTTTATGAACAGGTCAAAAAATTTTACGTGACCAAATGTCTTAGTCTTTTAATTTAATTAGTCAGTCAAAAAATGATCAACCCGACGTTATGACATGTTAGTATCATTATTAGCACAACGCTGACTTACGTCTCGTAGCATCATGTGTTCGCTAAAGGGTTATGGTTACAAAAAATGTACAAAACATCAGTTTATACACTTGTTAACGGCGACATGCAATGACTGACACATCGAAAACAGCAAAAATCATAAAAGGTGATATCACTCACCATCACATCGCCTAACTGTCAATGTGCTGTTGAATAATATTACCTTTTTATGACTTTTGCTGTTTTCGATGTTCACTCATTGCATGTCGTCGTTAACATGTGTATAAACACTGATGTTTTGTACATTTATATTTGCTGTTTTATTACAAAAACGAAGTTTTTGTGTCGATGGTCAAATATAAACCATCTGTTTTCCACGGCCATGAAGACACAAAACCTGAAATATTTTAGGGTCACGATTTTGACCTTTGGGGGTCACGTGACGTCATCGGTCACGTGTCCATTGGACTCGGCATATGTGGTTTCCTATTAATGGTCCATTGGAACCATGCGTCTATCTTGTACCGTTACGGAGATATAAAGCCTCAAAGTTGCATATGTCCATGTCAAAGGCCAAAAGTTCACTGCGCATGCTCCGTGTCACGTAACCTGTAGGCAGGGGGTCCAAAATGACCACATATTTGGAATTTTCGAGGCCAGATTGTTTATTCACTATACAACTTTTATGGGCCTACGATGACGATTAGTGGCCGTTTATAGATGAAACTTTTATAGGTCTACAGGAGCGTTTTTGGCCGAAAATTTCCAAGTCCGTTTTTGGGCTCATATACTAGAAAATGTTCGTTGTATTTCACCCATCTGCCGAGAAGCCCCCAATAAAGAGATTTGCATGAAATTTTGCACAGGGGGTCGTCTCGCAGACGTAATCACCTGTTTTAAATTTTGTGTCGATCGGTTGAGGGGTTTCAGATCTGCGAGGGATCGAATTTTGCCATTCTCCATGGAATTAGCCGGTCGCCATTGACAGCCTGTGATATTTTTACAGTGTAGTACTTTAAAAATAAAAAATGTTAGTCATTGTAAGAATTGCGTGCTAAAAGTGTTAGTGTTGGTTAACGTTATATCCCATCCTGGTTAAAGGAAAAGAAAATGTTCGTACCGGGGGCGGCCGTGGCGGCAGACTTGGTCCAGCTGCAACGCACATTGACACGTAGTCTCTTTAAGTTTAATATTGCTCAAATGTTTACCCATTAGAAAATTAATTTCAAATTATCACGCGTGCACGCTTGTCTAAAATGTGTATACTGAAAATTTTCTTCACATTATACTTAAACGCACACGGCGCTTCTAACCTTTTGATCTTTTGACCTTGGGCGTTACCACGATGTGTCAAACCTTCTTTGCAAATGTCATTACTCGATCTGCGACAGCTCGCACATGTCGACAAACGCAGAAGCTCAAGCCAATCAACTGGCACTTCTGAGATTATAATGTTCACAAGTATGACTCATGTAAACAGCGCTACCGGCATATCAAGCACCGGACTTCACGGTTTCTACGTTTAATTGCTATGACTGCAACGACGACACTCACTAATACCCCGTTAACACGATGAACCAAACATAAAGCAAACTTAAAGCACACGTCGTGCACATGTATATTGAATAAATTTACTTTATGTTTGCTTCATCGTGTAAACGGAATATAACTAGGCTATACGCCTAATCACGTCGTGATGTATCAATTAAAGTCTAAAGGCGCGTACAGAGCGACTTAACTAAACTGAACTAAACAATAAGCCAGCAGAAATGCATTAATGCTCGCTCATCGGTGAGATCAGTTTATTTCAGTTCAGATGTGTCGCTTTGTACGCGCCTTAAGGAAGCAACATAAATACAATTCATCGTACTTGGAGGCGGCCTATCGTCGTCGTCATCATCATCATCGTCACCGTCTGGGGAATCTCGCTGTCGCGGAGGTTTCGGTGGTCGCCCTGGCGGCGGCCGTCCTGCAGCAGCACATCACCAGTAATACCCCGTTTACACGATCAAGCAGACATCAAGCAAACATCAAACAACCATCAAGCAAATGTATTCAAAATACACGTGCACGACGTGTGCATTAGGCCTAATTGCGTGATGTTTGCTCGATGTTTGCTTGATGTTCGCTTGATGTTTGCTTCATCGTGTAAAGGGAGTATAAACCTAAACGTTGCATGCATGTTCCTAGTCCGCTTGCTTAACTGCCAAAACAGAAAAACTGCCATTTTGTCTATGATTCACCCAAGCACAAAATTTCAAAATAAGCCCACAATGATGTGTAGATTTATTTTGGATATGGTACCAAGCTATAAAATTTTCGGAAAAGTTAAACTCCAACATGGCCGCCAAAATATCATAACACTTACTTACAGTCGGGACGACTGGTGCAAAAACGATGATAAAAGCATGAATTTTTGCACGAATGCCTAAAATAGCACTGTAAACATTCCTAGATTTAGTTCCATTGTAAATTTAAATAGCATATCAACGGTATCAATAGAGATTAGATAAGTGCTTTGACGAGCCTGGCAAGTCTTGCTCATGCAATGTTTTTTATCTTCAAACTTTTAATGATTCACGTGTAATAGAGCAAAATAAATAATGATTATGAGTCAGAGTATATTGAAAGTAATAAAACAAAATATATAGACTAACCTTGGCCGCGATCGAAAGCCCAGTTGAGTTTAAATCCGCCGGCGTTGGCTGACTGATCGGACAGAAATACAACAAGCACCGATGACGCGGTCGACGTCACTAGCGACGTGTCAGCACTGCAGTAGGTGGCCAGAACGCTCGAGTTCTCCGCGCGTCCATCGTACACAGTCACCGAGTCCGACTCACACCCAGACGACTCTTGCAGCTCCAGCGATTCCATCGTCAGATTTATTGTCTATACAACACATATACGCACACACATCGCCACTGACCAGACTAAGACCACCTACAGGGTAGGCCAGCTGAATTCCTTAAAAATTTTCCCTTAGAGATCTTTTGTCCATCTGTGGATATTGCTGGTTCTTTAATAATTATGTTTTACAAAGTAAAGTAGCGACATAATGAGTGTAATGTGCATGCCACTAAAAATAAATTTTTTACGATGTTCATAATTGGTTAAAAAAGTGTGAAAATTAGTCAATATTTAGCGAAGATATGGACAAAGTACAATAGCTTACTTTTTTGGCCCACCCTGTGCAAAATCACATGTTCACAACGAGCGACTTTCAGGTCGTTCGTTATTATGCTAATTTTTGACAGAAAAAAATACACCGACTGTAACTTTTACATAAAACACCATTCACGACGGTCCGTGTTGTTTACTGATGCCGTGGCTACACGAACCGATTTCCTCGTCCGAGATGTTGTCTGACGTCGCCGTGCCTTCCGAAGTTTTAAAACCTCGTCCGAGGAAATCCAACGAAATGCGCATGGTCATTCTTTCCGATTTCCTGAGATAAGGTTTTTTGCCTGCCAGCCAAGAAACGCCCAGCAGAACCTCGGACGCAGAAATCGCTGCGTGTGATCATGGCACGTGTTAATCAGCATCATTGGATTTTTTAGCCATAGAGCCTACGTAATAATTATACTGTAATTTATTCTATATCGCCAGTAGCGGCATGTTTAAAAAAACGTCAGAAACTTGATCCGAATCCTGGATATGGTACCAAGCTATAAAATTTTCGGAAAAGTTAAACTCCAACATAACTTGAGAATAATGGATAACTAAACAAACCCCCGGTCCTCGGCTACCGTTAGCCGGCGAAAATGTTTAGACAAATCCAACCTGCATCTTGCTACGATCGTGGCTAGCTGCTCGAATGCAATTTGCAGGCCTACATAAAATAGCCTATACAGCGACTCTTAGTAATTATTTACATTTCGACAGTAATGACCCATAAACATTCTACATTGATATGCAGACACAATCGAGAGTGTAAAAAGTGTTAATAAACTGCAGTGAATCGTGCCTTGCCCGGTGGTGCCTGAATGAGCCATCGACAGTAAGCATCGTTCGGATAAGTCCACTTGTCATAACCGGGCGAAAAAATTGAACCCGAAGGCGTCCTCAGCTTCACTGGCTTGTCACCCCCGCATGGATTCACAACCGCATCTGCATGTGCACACCGCACGCCTTTGACTCTGGTCATAGAGATCAACTCGCCGTAATACAACGATAACACTGGGTTGGTGGCGTGGAGTAGCGGTAACGCGTTGTGTCCGATCAACGAAGTTACTCTACGCCAGGTGGGGTTAGTACTTGGATGAGTGACTGCCTGCGGAGAGGTAAACCATCTCGATATGTAACCAAACGCCTAGATCAACTCAGCCTTCCATCCCTCCGGGGTAGGTAAATCGAGTACCGGCCTAGCGGAATGCGTTCACCCGTGTCAGGTGGCAGACCAGGCAGGTAACACTGTGTGATCCCATACGGGAAGCGACGCTCCGTAGCTCTGAGATGGGGCCTCCTATAAACAGCCATAGGGCTACCTCACCTTCTACACTTCGTGAACTTTTTCAAAACTCTAAACACATTTAATATACATCGAAGTCGTAAAGTGTAGAGGGAGTGTAGCACGGGTGCAGAGAAGAGTTAGGACAGACTACATCCGGAGTCAGTGTAAAACTCTTCGCACATTGTGCCGCAATGTTTAAGCTACAGCTGGGTTTCCAGTATAACGACAGCGACACTCGTATATATAACTTTACTGAGATCGTGCGCAATACGATCACCAAACAATTGGACACACGTCAGTGATGCTGATGCATCTCGACTGGGCAGATAAATAAATGAGTTCCTAGTGAAAGCAACGACAAGCCGCGCCGGGTTTGTGACCGAGTCACTTAAATTTCCTACAAATTTCCTCCAATTTCTTCAACTCTTGCCCCAACGAGCTGGCCCATGTGAATTTGTGTGACTAATTTTACTTTTATCCAAAAAATAAAATATCTGCATATCACAAACAAAAATGGCCACTGTTTGGCAGAACTTTTTTGATCAACATTTTACCAGCGATTAAATAGATTAACAGAAAGAGCGCGTCGTGGAGCAAGATAAAATGTTGAGTACTGCGGTACGTCACCTAGGCGTACGAGTGAAGTTCGTTGTTTGTCAGCCACCGGAGTGCGCCCAGCAACTGTTTGTTCCTGCAACAAATGACTCTGGCATACACGGCAACACTAACCTATACTATTCACAGTTTAACAATATGGCATACTAAACATTATCTCATGTTTTCAGAATATGTGTAACAATTTATTGCCATCGCCAGCAGAGCGATGCACAGACGTCGGCCTGCATAATTCCTTATTCAAAAATTCTCCGAAAAATTTTAGTTTTATTGTCCTATATATTTTGCACTAATAACGCGCGATGGCTGAGAAAATATCAAGACAATACATTCGTATACTCATAATCAGCTGCACTACAGGTGAAACAAAAGAAGCCTTAGGCCTATAATACTTACATGTGTGATGTTGACTCTCCTTATACTAGCTAGCAACTTACCTTGTTGCCAAGACGACGCAGCAACTGAATCAATTCGCTGTCTACACCTGCGTTGCTTCTCTTTCTATATATACACAACACCTGATCACGTTTTTATATCGTTGAATCGATAAAGTTAATAATTTTTGGCTTTACAAAATTGACGTCAGCTTAATTTAACGTGAGTCTTCCATAAATTACAGTGTATCGTCGTTGAACTGTTCGATGCATCGCGTAAAACGAAAACCAACTTGCAAAGAAAGTTCACTCCCGCAGTATTGAATTAAATCCATCGAAAAATCGCAACAAGCATGTATAATCTGGTGATAAACAGCGACAGAATTGAACAATTGCGTACTGCCTGATGGGAAAAATGAAACAGTCGCAGAGATGCAATGAGCTCAGTATCACCACCAGCAGCTGCAGCAGCGCGAACGTCTTCATCCTGACTTCTTCTCACCGATCAACTAAAAGCACAGCGAAAAAAAGTGACAAAACAAAGTGACGTAACTGAACTGAACTAAAACTAAAACGTAGGCCGCCGACGTCGTTAGACGGTGCCTACTGTAGTGCATTACTGCTTGCCCATTGGCCATTTCGTCAAAAGCTAAAGCATGTCAGTTCAGTTCAGTTTAGCTTTATCGCTCTGCGCGCGCATTCTGTGGAGGTTCTATCCGGCAATATCTGGGGGGGCACGGTTCCATGGCGAACTCGGTAACGCGAGCCTATAACGGGGGTCTGAGGGCAAAGCTCCCAGCGGGGCCCAGGGGCAGAGTCCCTGGTCAGGGGGTCAGGTCAAAGCCCCTCTGAAACTGAAGCACTTTTGGTTTTTGGACATTCAATAGAAACCGCAAATTTGCCCACTTTTCTAAAATTTGGAAACGCAAATAAGTCCGATAATTGTGTTATCTTTGCAAAAAAAATCATGGGTTGCCACAAAGGCCCAGTTTTAAGCCCAGGCCTAAAACCGTCACTGTTTAAATATATGTCTAACTAGACTTTAAAAATGTGCACAAAATTTGCACATAGTGAGCTTAGAAATTTTTTGCTGAACCAACAACAGAAATTGTGTTTTTGCTAATTACCTGCTCAGTGCAGTGTTGATGTTCGTCGTCAGAACCAGCGGCCAAGGCCAGTGAACACCGCGACTTGCGTGTCTTTATATAAGTCTTATACATATAGCTATAGCATTACGAAGACTACTCAGAGTCTTTGATGAGACGGTTTAAGATCGCTTGCAGATTTTGTCAGCCGTGACCGTCACCCATGGTTACACAGGGCACACCAATAAAAACAATTCCGTAAAAAAATCGATATATCCAGAGTTGTAGCAATTTTTTAACACGTTTATAATGCTCATAGACAATAAATTTCGTAAATTCTATTGTTATATTTAGTTTTATCGGGTATTCAAAACTTAGAATCTAAAACAATGCCTAAGAGCTATGCATTCTAACAGAAACTGAAGCTTAAACACGTTATGGAGAAACCTTTGAACTGTTGACGAAAAGTTCTACAAAGTTTGATTCGGTTTTGAGACTATTTGTGGCGCGACGGAATGCATGTTAATTTTCACAAGTAAGCCATAAAATTTAGACTTAGATGTTTAAGCAAAATTTGCAAAATATGTTGTACGAATTCGTATATAACATGTAAAAGTTAGGCTTAATATGCCGTTGCTGATATAAAGCAGTGCTTTTATAAAGAAGAGGGGGTTATTTTTTATAGGTGCATCATATAGTTGTCATAATTGAAGCGCGCATAAGATCGGTAATCATAGTACAGGTACTTTATTTGATTTTTCCTTTTACTGGCAAGTGCTAATTAGTAACTAAGCTGCTCTTATGTTCACGCAACTGCAGAGTACGTCTTAAAAGTTTGAAACGCAACAATCTGTGGGGCATAAACGAACCATCTGATAAAAATCTTGCGGCGTCTAGGCTTACAAGTTGTCTATACACTGCACTAATTGTAGCTTGGTTCCCAATTCGCGTTCAGTGAAGTCTATACGGTTCAGCAGATACAAGAGTAGGCCAATGTGAGTACGTGTGACTGTGAACAATGCTTGCCGGTTGATTATCTGCTGAAATATTTTTACGCGCGAGAGCGTATTAGCTATGGTAATTCTGCTTCTCCGTCTGTCCGTCCGTCACGACCCAGTATCGATTTAAGCCCACGTCAGATAGAGAATTCGGGTTTTCACCGCACAATAGCCTACAGTCTCTAGCATTATGCGATAAAATCTCACGTCGCGGGGTTTAGGGGGTCTCCACGAACGAGAAGACGAAAATGGGGCTCCCACCTTAAACGTCGTTATTTTACCGCTATTGGCTCGTCTGCCGTGAAAATTGTTGTAGATAGGAACAGATATACTGCTTATCATAACAAGCACTGTTGACGAGCTTCTTAAGAATGTCAACATCGATGACCTTGAATGACCTTGTACCCCCAAAATAAGAAATTTTAGCGAATTTTTTTTTGCGATTTCGGACTGCGGTGCACATTTCAAGAGTGAATTGCTCCGAAATGGCGGAAGATAGACCAAGACAAACTAGACAACCTGCACATGAAATTTTCTGCATTGATCATAAATTTTAGAGGTCTAGGTCCCAATCTTTTATGTTTAACGAGGCTGGCGCACGCGGGTGTCAAAGACGGGTGCCCATTTTAAAAAACGGTGATTTTTGCGCTATTCGCTTGTCTAGCCTGAAAACGCTTGCGGATAGGCACAGACGTGCTACTTATCATAACAAGCACTGGTAACCTGCTTTTTAGTGCTATATTAACATCAGTGACCGTGAATGACCTTCAACACCGAAATAGGAGGATTTTGGTGAATTTTTTTGCGATTTTCGGCTGCAGAATAGTGAACTGAGACAACATGGATGGACATAGACTAAACTTACCTGCGAACAGGAACTGCTATATGGACTCTCGCGCGTTTCATGAGCATTAGCTCAGATTTCTTGTAGCTTACGCCGACAAAATAACCACTACAGTAATTGACACATCACTGCGATCAAGACCTGGCCAAGTTAGTGCGTCACAGTACAGATGACCCCCCCCCCATATACTACTTTTCTTACGCGGCAATGCAGTGCAGCAAGGAAAATGTCCTAACAGTGGCGCATTTAATTTTAAGGGGAAGCAGTCTTCCATGCCCCATCCATGTCACTAGCAATTATCCTCACCCGAACGCACAGTTCAGCCATGCAGTTAGTTAAGCTCCTGTCAATCACGGTCAAACAAAACGAACCCGTAGACCGTTATTACGACATCTACCGTCCATCTCGTCCTCTCCTCTCACTCTCAGCTCTTTGCCCGGAGTTCTCAGCCTGTTCGGATCAATATATTCTGTGGACGATGACAAACTGACGTGCTATAATCCTACAGCAATGCGTAATTGCGTATATAGGCCTACACGTTTACACTGCTGTGTCAATGCATGCAGGCTTATTATCTCGCGACTAGAGATTTATTGAATGAGAGGCAACGTTTGTATTCGTAGTTTGTACAGCGGTTTGTATAGTTTGTCACGAGTCACGCACGACCAAGCAAAACACAACACACATTAAGTAGTTGCCGGAGCTTTAACTTGCGAAAATTAAGTTGCGCTGGTCAGTGTCTATTTCTGGTAATGGTATAAACATACGGCCACGAAACACGTCAGACGTTTTTTGCACATTTATTTAATTTTAATCAAGTAAAAATACACCCACTGTGGCTACATATATGCACTACTTATTTTGGACACCAAGTTAATTCAGCATGTATAGATAGCATCGCCGATGTCACAGTAGGCCTAGTTTTGAACAAATCAAACTATAACGAGGTTGTCAATAGGCGATCAGTGAAGTTTTAGGTCTGGACTCTATACGTTAAAATGTAGCACTTGATGCGGGAATTTAAATAAAGCAACAACAACAAGAATGGCGAATTTTTGCATGCTGATATTTTCTTTCAAAAAACCTGGCTAGTTACATTTACAGAAAAAAATGTTCGTCATATCGTATACTATAAAATGTTTTACTTCCACGCAGGCTATAGACAGACGCAAGCATTTTGATTAGGCCTAGGTCCCCTAAGACATTAATAGCATCCAACGACAAAACATCCGTTCAGTCTAAATGTTTTACTAGAATACAGACTATTACAGTTCATTTTATGCATAACCGTGCACTGCGGCTGCGGTATCTGTTGCGAAAATGCGCTAACTCCTCTTTTCTGAGTTTTAAAGACGTTTTGCCAAATGGCGTAATATAGACTTATATTTTCTTTCGTTAAATGAATTGGTGAGCCTAGGTTATTAGTGGACCTTGTTTGGTCACGTTCATTTGCGCATGGCTTCCCTATGACAGACAGCGCTGAAATACATTTTACATTAAACTTGTTTTGATTAGGCTAGTGGAGCATCCATGAAAACAAAGCAGCCAGGCCCGTGGAGAAAGAGGGGTATGGGTAATAAGTTAGCCCGAACCCCGCGACGTTTGGGGCCCTACCGTTACTCAAAAATATAAAGTTCACTATCATGCGTCATTTTAAAAAAAATCGAAAATTTTTCCCCAGAGGAGCCTCGCAAGATTGTTTTCCCGGGCCCCGGTGTGGCTCTCGACGGGCCTGAAAACAGCAAACCGCGAATTAGCGAATTATAGCTATATATATGCTTAAAATGCTAAAAAAAATCGACTGCTGTGTTATTGTAAGGGATCGCTTCTTGAAACTAGAAGGCGCTCGTAAGAGTGCATATCTCCGGCAAGCGAAGTGTACACAGACAGACACACACACCGACAAAAGCAATCTCAATCTCCTCCAATTCACTTCGTTCCGTTGGCGGATATAAATATACTGCAAGCTGAAAGCAACGGGTTGCGTGAAGAGACAGTTAAACTAACATGTTCTAGTGGTACTAAAAATTCCGTTACTGCGAAATCAATCAATCAATCATTTTATTCGTCCAAAAACATATTACACGTAAGAAACTGCAATTAAACATTACACTGACAGGAAAATTTAGGCATTAAGCTCTTACGGTAGTCCATAATAGGCCTAACAAACGTAGGTACGAACACAATTCACGAACACAATTTGTATAGGCCTATAGAATATCCAATAACTAAGATTTAAAACACATTAGATAATCATTTAAATTTATACTTATGAACTGTAATTAGTTAAATTTTTTTCTTTCATTTTGTATTTGTTTGCTACCTCTCATGGTGAATAAAGATGTATATAAAATGCTTTGCTTAAACTCATTTAGAGAAATAAAATCCACACTGTCGGGCAAAGAATTCCAGACGTTAAAAATTCTTTGACTAAAAATGTAGCTCTACAGTTATGAGTGAAAGATGGTTTATACAATTGATGACCACGAGTTCTAGTATAACTACTTAATTGAAAAGGCTCAGTGCTCAGACATGTTGTCATTAACACACTCAAGTACAATTTTGTAGCACCAGATGAGATCTAAGTGCAGACGCCTTATTTCCAGACTTTGCAGTTCGAGCTTTTTAAACCTTTCCACATAGCTGTAATTACACAATCCAGGTAGCCTCTTACGCTAGACACTGTTATTATGCGGCCGTCCTATAATAGGCCGCATTACGGGTCTGTCTGTCTTGCCCGTCCGTTCAGGTATGTCCGTTTGTTCTGCATGTGCTCCGAACTCGAAAACAAAATGGCGCCGAAAAAACAAAATATGCGCTAACGTTCCTCACTAGTGTGCTAATTTTCAGATTAAAAGGTTGCATAACAGTATGCGGCCTGCAAACAGCCACATAATATGTCAACATTGAGCCGACATACTATAATAAACCGGATAAACGCCTTATTAGTCCGCCCGAAAACGATAGTTTTCGGAAGGACTTATGTTTTACGCATGATGTTTTTTTTTCTTGCAACGCGAGATCTCCGAGATGCGCGGGCCGATTGGCGCGAAATTTTGCACGATGGTCAGTACTTGGCCGAATTTTACAATGCCGGTCCAAAATTTTGGGGGGCGTACCCCAAAAAAAATTTCGGGGGCGAAAAACATGCAAAATTTGGCCCGATTTCGGACGACTTCGAAGTTCGGCGGCGAATATCTCCGAAACGGATGAAGATATTCAAAATCGGATAGTCATTCCGTCTATGGCGATTCCTCCTGCGTTAGGCGAAACAAGTCCGGTGAAGTTTGGTCCAGTGACCTTGGAGATGTTGATGTGAAATCGTACCCTCCTAAAGCGCATATTTCGGAAGACCATATTTCGGCCCCTAGGGGGTGCTGCGCTTCCAAATTTTTACACGCGCTAGAAAATGACTTAAGTCTTACTAGCGCACCCCGCACCGTGGACGGGGGCCCCTCTTACAACTTTTTTCAAAGGGGAGTCAAAAATTGGCTTAAAATGCAATAAAAGAGCGCTTATAACTTCGAAGTTAGGGGGTGTAGCCCGACGAAACTTTGGCACTTGACGCGGCTATGGGTTTGGGTGTTAACGCAAGTACGAAATTTGGGGGCACCGCTCCCCTTAAAATTTGGGAGGGCAAAAAACGTCCAAAATTTAGTACGTTTTACGACAACTTTCGAGTTTGACCGCGAATATCTCTGAAACCGATGTAGATAGCGACAGAATCTAAACGGCGTTGACGAG
>Ga0209367_1005253_pt1 | contig 17952 bp, 10 predicted proteins | sample WorMetLIZISLAND2_FD_187412 | JGI IMG/M metagenome (GOLD analysis project Ga0209367, IMG submission 187412) | Marine gutless worms symbiont microbial communities from Max Planck institute for Marine Microbiology, Germany - Olavius geniculatus... ... | reverse complement strand
CGAGACCGCGTCGTTTGAGCCATCGCACGCAAAAATCCGCCGAAGGGTCTGACCTGTAGGTGAGTTTCTGAAAAAAAGGTATATGGCTATAAAAATTTTTGCGTATATTTCACCCATTTGCCGGGAATGCCCCCCTTGGAGGGATTTACATGAAATTTTGCATGAGGGGTCATCTCGCCGACGTAATCAACCGTGCCAAATTTTATTTCAATCAGGTCAGGGGTTTTGATTTTATGGGGGTCGAATTTTTGGCTTTCCCATAAGAAAGAGAAGTCGCCGTTAACACAGGGCTTGAACTACCGTTCAGCCTGTGATACAGACGACAGTAATCTGAGCCAAGGCGTCACAGCAGACGTCGACATCAGAAGAACTGAAATTTAATTTGAAAGAACATGCGACAGAAGTTAGAACGCCGAAAACAATGTGTAAGAAAGCGCCACATCAGCTTATAAACTCTTCCCGCCGTCGCAGAGTATACGTTGTGTGTTTTCAACGTAACAAATCCATGTACGATAGCATGACTCGACACTGATTGTGTTGCGCCTCGTTTATGGAGTCTTAAAGTTGATTTTTAAGGGAAAGCGACAGATTGGCTTAGCACGCCGTGGGCTGCATTTCGTGAGTTTGTTCCTGTCGTAACATACTTTTCTGCGTAGGTTGTACTCGCATTTTAGCCCGTATCTTATCTTTAGGCCCTACAAATGCAGTGGTAGCGGAATTCGTTACTCGTCGAAGGCTCTATGATAACTGGATAAATGGCATTCCGTAGAAATATCAGTACGCTGATATTGAGTTGGCGTGTCGGCGCCAGTCGTACGTCTGTGGACGGCCGATCGTCGGTAAACTGTTTACGACGAAGTCAGCGAGAAATCATAGAGAAACAAGCAAACACAGCGTTATTGAGGTGATATTATAAAAACTAACTGTGGTTGTGGATATCCCGTTGTAGTGGATTGCATTGTGGCTTCTGTAAATACCAGTATATATGCCTATCTTTGACTGACGCCGTTTCTCAAGCCGCAGCATGCGCGATAGCCATGACAACAACAGCGCCGAACAGTGGCGTGACAGTGATAAAAACAGGGGGAAATAATTGACGTTCAAAATTGTCAGTGGAAACTGAGGAAGGTATGAACAGTGTATATCGCAACAGAACTAAAATCCCCACTTTATTGCTCTGTTTCATCATACAGTTTTAGTAATCCTGTTATTTAGTTTACAATGTACACTCGTGACTCCTGATGTACGAGGCCTACATGTACCATTAGAGAATCAGATTGCAGTTTGGTTTAGTTGGAATCCGCGGCAATTTCAAGGACAGGAAATGAATAAACTCATACGTTGCATGCGATGCTGTTTCTCTGTAGCGGAATGATGAGTTTAACGGATGTGTGTGTGGACTAGAAAGCGTGTCCGTTACTGACTTGATTAAAGGAGCCACTCACTGCAAACAGTGGATGCATTGTTTTTACGACTGACTGTCGAAGCCATCATCTCCGCAGCTTGTTAGTTCAGTTCATTATGGACTGCACGTAACGCAACAGAAGGTTGCACGTTGGTTCTGTGCTATACCTCGGTCAGTTCTCAGTGGTGTGATACGATACTCGAGTCGGGCAATTTCATCAGGCTCTATAGTCAAACTCTAATTCTTATTTTTCAAGACTCAGGCTTAAACTTGGACCTACTGGACTCGGACTCTGCGCAACTCTACTTGCAAGTATAGTAACTGCGCCGAATTGGTCTTTGTACACACAAAAAAACTAAATAGTTGAAATAAGTTTGGAAAATGTACTTGAATGCATTGACTTGTATCAAGTAAATGTACTGATTTGGAAGAAGTGTGCACATACTTAATCTGAGTATATACTACGTCTTACAAGTAACTTAGTTATTTATGCATACTTGCTTCTAGTAAGTAAGTTTACTTGAAAATGTTTGCTTAATTCAAATACACTGCAGTTGCAATAAATATGCTCATACTTTTGTTAATCATATGTGAGATAAGTTATCGTCGTTTGTTAGGAGTCGCCACCCGTTATTTCCGCATTTTGTTCGCTATAAAACGCATGTATTAAATATACCATGTTTATATATTTTCCCTTTAGTTTACGCCACGTTGCCCAGCATTTGGTATAAGTTTCAGCGCAACTTGTTTGAATTGACAAAAAACTGAATGACGTCAACTTTTAACTCTGATATTTTAACGCGTTCCGATGGCGTTATCGGTATAATACGCATTCTGTAAGCGAGTGATCACGGGATCGATTCCGGCAGCAGGCGAATAGATTAATTCGGTTTTGGTTAAGTGCGTATGTATGTAGGTATACTCAAGAAGGTAGCTAGTACGTTAGTAGTTAGTAGATAGGTAGTTAGTTATGTGGGCGTAGTTATAGATATGCGAGTTAATGGTGGAATCGCGTTTTGCGCTATGCACCCTTACAAACTCATTTTGTCCTGACTTATATTCACACCAAGAAAATAACTTAATTTAAATCAAATACAAACTTTTATCTTTTATCTTTTTTTTATCTGATATAATATAAATGAATTGCCATGTGCATTAAAATAAGCATACTTGAAGTAAGCAAATAACTTATTCAGTTTAAGTATATACTTTACTTGAAACAAGTGTGATTTAACTCTTTTCGAGTATTATTTTTTGTGTGTATATTCTAACTAAATGTTTCGTTAACAACGGACAAACGTTGCCAGATTGTTGACATTCTATATCGTACAGTTTTTAGCCGACCGTGAAATTATCGTCTGTCGTCTGCAACGCATTTATTGTGGTTAAACGTTAAGTCTTACAGGGGAACTGTCTGAAGAAACAAATAGGGTTACCCAATGGTTACCCTGCGGTACCAAGTCAGCCCTTTTGCAACTTCTCATTCTTTCAAACGGGCCGTATTTATATACTATATAACGTCTGGCGAGATGACCGCGAGTGACGTGTTATACCAGCGTTGATTGTAGCGTTAGAGACCAGCGTTAACGTAGCACCTAAGCGCCTATAGAACTGTATAGTCGTCTTGGGGTAATCGCTTTCTCTCCGATACCGGAAGTTGGACCCTGGTCTTCAGACTTAAAGCGGTACGGACGGCCTTTCGTAGCGACAGCGGGGCTTCTTATTTACTGTTGTTTCCCACTGAGACTGTGAATAGCAAAATTTGCGTAGATTCTGTCTCTTTGAACTCTTAGACTCGGACTCTTGACTATAAGTGGACCCGACTGCTTCGCTGATAACATAGCAGACAGCGAAGTGATATGCCTCCCCATTCTTAGAATGTGGACCTGCAGTGATCCGTGGCTGTCTGCAGGATGACTGATATTAATACTGGGCTCGTTTTTCTGCATGCAGTGCTCGGACAGGCGGATCGTGTTCACGTCTTGCTAGACGACGTTTCTATACTTCGTTGTTTGTGGCGCAGCCGCCGAGCCACCAGCAACGCTCGCCGGTCAGTTTGTGTAAAAGTACAAGTAATAGATATCCGCGATGGTCATCGCGAGATGCTGCATGTGGTCGGTCGCTGGTAAAGGCACTCCATGCTGCTGCTGCTGCTGTTGTTGTTGTTGGATACTGCTGCCGGTGTCGGCTGTCGTTTCGCGGATTTGCGGATTCGCTCATGCACTGCAGCTGGCTCTCTCTATATACCTGCGAGTAGCAGTTTTGCAACGCCGCAATGTGGAACATTAACACGACTGATGGCCTATATTAGCGGACACTTCTTTCTTACAGCAGTCACGCCGTTTTACTTTTTTTCCAGGAGAGAGTGCCGTGTAAAATAATTACACTTTACTATTAATCTACTCCACTTCGAATACCGGACTTTAATTAGCTTTATTTCTATAATCGAATAGAATTGAAATGAAAGAGGATTACAGTGTGCAATGAAAACAATATTTTGCTTACTTCACTTTATTCGACCACTGCAGTTTTTGCTAATTCACTTTCGTACTTTACTCTAGGACAGATTTCACGCTTTCGCATTTCGCAGTCTGCGCTTTATACATGCCCTGTCTCACGGCAACGTTCGATCAGGGTACTGACGGGTCTGATTAATTGCCGTTGGCAAACATCGGAGTTCGTTTAACGCTTGCGTTGTCGACCGTCGTGTGTTTTATAGGCCTAGTCTATCTATAACCTGCAATCTCGTTTATTTATTTATTCATTTACTCATCTCTATTGTTGTCAGCTCTTCTTAGGCTTTTAGCTTGTGCTAGTATATACCAATCCTTGGCTCATACGATCTTTTCTGCTCGCTTTTCGACTACCGGTGCGCCTTGCTTTTTATGATCACGTAGGACTATTTGGAGTACACCTCTTCCTGCAGAACTCGGTAAAGGCCGGGGGCGTCAGCTTTCATTGACTGCAGTCCCGACGCCGGACAGACAGACAGACAGATAAAATACGCTTTTGCTAAGATTTGCTCTGCTCGGTTTTAAAGAGCTGTATCAGCGACAGCTCAATATGCTAGGATTCCCTGTATGAGCGTATGATGTATGTACGCGAGTCCATGCGGAAGCAAACTGGCCTGGAGCTCGGCGCCGACTTTTTTCGCGTCGCGTCAGAAATGCATGTTGCTTCTGTGTTTTCCCGTTCAGCATTTCACGCCGGCCGCCTGCTTCCAATCAGCTGCGACCAGGCGTAGTTGCAGCTCTCTCGCATCTGACGATAACTGACAACTGATGATGATACATTAGGGAAACGATTACGCAGCAGCCGACTTTCTCTTCACTTTTTGTCCGAAAATATACAAACGCATAGCTCATTTATCACTTTTACGCTGTAATTCGAGCATAGACTACTATTCTGTATAACCTTTTCTCTATAAGCAATGTGCAGTGTTTTGACGCGGTTGATTGAGTCAATTTGCGCGTAAATGTAAATAAGATTTTGCTCCAACACCAACAGTTATAATCTGCAACCAGTTCGGTTTCGGGAACCACGGCCTAGCTTGCAGCAACGCCGGAACAGTCGACCGGTTACGCAAAAAGTCGAAAGTACGCTGCAGTAGTAGTATACCAGTAGTATAGTAGTAGGCCCCTAGTAGTAGTAGCAGCAGGCTCAGCAGCAGCATCGTTTCTATAACATGACGGGAGCGAGAGAGAGAAATTCTGTAGGCCTACTAAGCAAATTGAACGACGCTGACCAGACATAGACGTAGCGTAGGCTAAGTGGTGTGTAGCAAGTGCTATCACGGTTCGTACGTGTGCATATAGAATTAGATAGCGAATTTCGGCACCGGTGTATAGGCGGCTACAGTGGCGGTGCAGTTTCAGTTTTAGATAAGAGCCTTGGCTGAATGCTTATCAGAGGAGACGTCTTTTCGTGCATTGCACTTGAAAACCTGGCTTTACTGGGGAGGCAGGCCCAGGCAAAATATGGAGTCCAAAGGGTTCTCTTGGCCTTTGACGAGACTCTGGTGCCACCACTGCAGTTAGGCTGAAGTTGTGTATGGTTGGCTACTAGGCTGTTGCCTATCATTCGGTCAGCTCCTGCTTGCAGGTTTATCGGTTTCCGGTGAAATATAAACAGCGGATAATCGGCCGTTTCCAAGTGACGACGAGCAGACGCCGTATAGGGGCCTATTTGCGTGGATTAGCTGCATGTATTATGGCTGCCGTCCGTCTAAGAGACCACGATGCGCATTACTCGTTGTCTGTCCGCCGTCCGTCTGCCCCGTGTGCACTGGGGAATCGAAACAAGTGAATATCCTGGAAACTGTGTAAGATAAAGTAAGTAAGTAAATAAGTAAAAAGTTTAACGAACACGCGTCAGAATGCGAAAGTGTCCAATGTCAATTACGGTCGTTTAAGGTCAAGACACGAAATAAACGCAAACTTTGGTAGGTAACATTATATTAGATATTGTGTAGGTTTGCAAACTGAAAATTTGGCAACTTTTTGATGTGGATTTTTTTGTGTACCAGTTTTGTGTACTATAGTATTTGACTCTATAGTGCGTTTTTTCTACATAGACGGCTAATATTTTGCTCGTTTTCTATCTGTAATTTTGCGTATGCTTTCTGACCGTCAGTTACTTTCGTGATTGGTTTCTGTAGCCGCGATGCAAAAACTCAGGCAGTTCAGCGGTAGAAGTTGCTGATAGAGGCGCAAGAGCTGAGAATCGCTGCTCGTGCGTCGTGTATTGCTGTATCATTGCCAGGCGTATAATCCGTTATTGAGCAAATATATGGCATCCAGTTAACCCTTTAATACTAGGTTGAGTACCAACAACTCGCACAAAGAAGGTTAGATGTGATTTGCACTGGCCTTTCCTTTCCGTGCTTAGCATTTCAGCCATTTGTCAGTGACCGGTGTACACGCGTTCGTTAGTTGTGATGCTTTCTTGATAAATTAGATAACAAACGCTAACAAAGCCGTATACTTGATACTCGACGGGATAGAAGGCTGAGTTGGTCTGGCCTGCCGTTAGGACGAGTGAACGTGGCCCAGCCGTGGCAGAGACGCTGAATGACCGAAAGACGCGTTTTGACTTCTGAGTCGACTCGAACTAACACTCAGCTGGTGCTCACGCCTGTGTGTCAGTTTCAGTTAAGAGTTAATTGACTAGCTGTAGGTAGCAATCGTACGTGGACGGGCGAGCAGCATGCTGGCAGCTGATGGCTTACCTTCCTGCTTCTGCTACTGCTGCTGCTAGCGCGTGTCATCATTCATCATCATCATCATCATCATCAGTGCATCAGTTACTGCAGCTGCGCTGCCACGCTTCAGCCGACACGGCGCCGCGTGCGCGCACGCTTATACACTATGTGAGTCACACATCACTGCCGCCATAGGCCTATTCAGCCTCCGCAGCAGCAGCAGTGCCGTTTACTGGCCCACTAACACTTAGGCCTACTTCGTGTGGCTTATTCGACTGCTGCTTTCGTGACGAACAGGATGATTAAAGAAATGTCAGACAGATTATACCAACGGGCATAGACGTAGTGTTTGTTTTATAATGAACTGATTGAAGATTTCATATCATGAATTTACTAAACCGTTTGCTTTTCTTTGATGTTATAAAAACATGTATAAAGATTTTTTTTAATTTTTGCAACGTTTTATTCTGACAAGTCGTTGCGGTAGTAATTGCAGTAATTCGGTAATGCACATATATTACGTTAGTTGTAGAGTTCGTGATTAGGAAACTAAAATAACTGGACGTAGGTACACTTGGGACTTGGCTTTGCTGTGTGAAATACTGTCTGCTATCACGCGATGTGTTCTGTGTGCAGAAGATCGGCGGCAATAAAACGTTTGATGCTTGTAGCTGCGAGCTAACGGCTATAGAGTTTGACGCGTCGAGTGGATGACTGCAATGTAGCATTGTCATAACGAGCTCACGCAGTCAGAAACACGTCCCACCAGCGTGCTATTGTAGACCTTGTGTATGTGCTCATTGAAAGCAACCGTGTCGTACATACAGTATATAGCCTAGCATCGCTATTGTTGCCCTGGGGACACGTGGCAGCGATTGATTTGCTTTTGGCGGCTCTTGCAGAGCAGATACAACCCCGAAAAACTCATTTGTTGGTTTGTCAGCATCTTTGATGACTCGGACTATATGGATATTATATTCGTTCATTCTTCTATTCAGTCAGTCGTTAGTTAGCTCTGCTATACTTATGCCACAATACGACAGTTTCTTAAGCTTTTTACCATTCGCAATAATATCATTAAGTTGAGGTTACGTTGTGATATGACTGAGAGTACGAACTAGAAAACTACGTCGGTCCAGTGCCGACGTATTGTGCGGCCGTTCGTCTGACCTTTGACCTTTTGATGTGCAAATTTAGACACAGTTTTTTTAGTTCAGCGAACGTTTAGACGCATTTTATTGTTACACTCCCAAATGTTTCTATATACCCACAGAAGTGAGGAAAGGCGCTCAGAACGTCTCCACTCACGCTGGCGACATCCTGAGACTGCGGTCAGTCGCTCGTTCTCACGCTGTGATCGAATTCCGCTGCAGCTGCGCCTTCACTGCACTGCAGCGGCGCGCGATCGTCCGGTCACACAGCTGCCTGCAGGCCTTTAGTTTAGTGTCGCAACTCGCAAAACAGCTCGGCGGCAAATAATATTGGAATTCCATATTACAACTGTCGTCTCGACACTCAACACAGTCAGGGTGGGATCCAGCCAAAAAACAGTGAAAAAAAATCCGAACGTCGCGCTTTCGTTAGATGTGCACCTTGTGGATGAACTGATTGGGTGTTAGAATTCAAATGTCGAAGGTCAAGTTACCAGAGAACACTCAGTCACTCAGCTTCACAGAGGCATACATAGCTCGAATTAGGTGAGAAGCTTAGCTGTCGCCAAGAAATCTTGTGTCTCATTTTCTGTGCACGTTTGAATATTTTAAAGCTATTTTTACGCAAGTTGATACTAGTACAGTAGTGAAGTTATCCGTGAGTTTGGTTCCCGTGTCGCCCTATTCGATTGATACTAGCCGTGTCAAGCGTCGGCGCTTGCAGCGGTATAATGACGCGGTGTTAACGACCTTGCAAATTAACGTCCGCTGCTGTCACGAGTGACTTTCTGCTGCTTCACTGCAGCAGACGACGCGTGGGAAGATTCGTTACGAGTGACGTGACTGCAGTCCATGACTACGTGCGCCGATATTCTCATCCAGTTGATTGCATGCGGCACGCCGTCTAGCGGCTGGGTTATAGTACCTGAGCTCTAAGGAGGCTGATTTGCGCTGCCAGAGGATAGTTTCTCGACTGTCGACTGCAGAAAAATCTGCGATAATCACCAAGACAAGGCAGTTGGTGCTTATAGACGGAACGGATTTTCGGAGTTGCAATTCTGCTGCTGGTGAAGGAGAAAAAATTAATATCATTGAGAAACCTATGCCGTTACTGAGCTCAAACAGATCCGTATCGGTTGGCCACTGGCCACTAAAATCTAATGCATGTAATTGGCCATCACTCCAAAAACTCATCAAACTCTGCCCATATCTTGTTGATTAAATGACTGACAAACTGAAATACAGAGACAAAGATGAGCACAAAACGCGCTTTTTTCGTCAGAGATAGCCAACAAGCAGTCTGACAAAACGTGAGTTGAAGCTGAATTTTTAAAAACTGCGGTCGGCAGAGAACGAACACATCCCAGGGTACGTTAGGCGCAAGCCAGCATCTGTTGTGTTTGACGTAAGCCAGTCGTTGTCAGTCATCGAATTAGGCAAGCAAAGGTGTGCAACTAACACCTGGCTTTTGTTACGTCATAGTGTTAGCTACTGAACCAGCATCGACCGCGTGCACTATGGCTAGGCTACATCACATCGACAGCGCCGGAAGCAATAGAAAACCAGACTACTTCGAGGCCGCAGCCAACTCGGTCAATTTCGGTGTGTAGTGTTGTACCTATAGACTGACGGCGTGTGGGGCTGGGTTATCCTAGTAATTTATTACACAGTAGCTTAACGAGTATTCAGTGCCGCAGTGAAATCCGATTTTTGCTGCATTTACTCACTCTGCGCTCTGCGGGACAATCAAATTAGTTTCTGATTTATTCGACTGTAGATGTAATGTAGCGCTGTGCATAGCCAGTGCGTTAGAGTTTGGGGCTGTAAAATGACAGTGAGAATTTTAAAAAAAGTCTTAAGAGTGGGCAGATGCCGTCACACAAAGTGAATGTGATCGATTAATTCTGATTAGCTTGAGCGTTGGGTCGACGTAATTTGCGTATAAATAGATAGGTCAGTCCGTGATGCACTGGTGTGACGGCCGTGAGATTGCTGTACCCAGATACCGGGTATCCAGAAAATTTCTTCCTGCAGCTTGTCTGCACAATCTTCCCATCTCGCCATTAGTTCTCGTCGGTTCCACGCCGTATCTTCGGTGCCACTAGAGGTCCACGATTCCGCCCTCTTGCCGCCATTCCTCTTGCCCTCCGCGGACAAAATGACTTCTGCTTGACTGACTACTGATAAATCAGCCGCTGCGGCAGCTTCTGACGTAGGCCTACAGTTTGTCACGAGCGTTGTATCGCTGCATGCATGGTGACTTTTCGCCGCTGTTTTATTAGCCTCTGCACGCCCGAAGAAGTCTTAGCTGCAGCAGCGACCGAGACTTCCTCGCGTGTTTTAAAGAACTGTCTGAACTGCGATAATGTGTTGATAACCCACCGGTGAACTCGTGCGTGACTGACTGTCGACCAGCCCCAAATTTTGTATTTTAGAAGATAGGAAAAAATTTTCGGGGAGGGCCGGAAGCTGAATTTATGGCTAAAAAGCACCAAATTTAATTTTGGCCAGGGTTCCGTTCGAGACCCTGCAGAGGGAGCTTATGACGCTCCCCAAATCCCTTAGTCGGCTGGGAAGGAGTACACCCTTTCCCCAGACTTCTCCCTCCTTAACGACTTGCTGGCTTGTTAAAGTTCCCCCACTTTTTCCACAACTTCTAAGCACTGCTCCAAACGCCAGACATGCAGCTAATTCCGCTGCTAGCATGTTCCCTGCAGTGCCCGACGCTGCAGTGCATGTACGTGTGCTGTGTGACTAATACAGACGGCGCATCTGGGCGGCGCCCGTGCAGCAGTGACGTAATTATAGGCATACACAGCACGCTGCTTCCTAGGCGCCCGCGTAAACTGGGGAGGAAACGGTGGGGGGAGACGTTGTCCCCACTTTTTACCAAGAAGAGGAGGCAAGTACATGTAAAAAAAGATGGCTTAAAGTTTCGTCTGCCAGCTGTCATGTTATTATTGCGTTTAAAATTTTGAACAGGTTTTGTTCTTGGTCTATCTGTGTCTAATTGTTTGCAATCTTGTTTCTTGGTAGTTGCAAATTTGCCATAACTTCAAATGTATAGCACTAATTATCTTTATACACCTTAAGGTAGCAGTAAAACAACATAAACGGAGTAACTTAACGTGATACGCACTTCAAATTTTTCGGATCTAATTTTATTGCGTTTTTTCTGCAAACTTTAAAACAAAGTGCAAACGTGAAAAAATTCAACCAATATTTTGCCTCACGCGCCCCCAGTTTTTAAGACTAGATCCGTGGGCGATGACGTAACGCTGACGTATGTGTCTGTCTGTGCACGCAGGTGCGAATGATGATGATGATGATGATGATGGAGTCCAGGTGTTCAGAGGCAACCCGACGTCTGCTGATCACTTCAACGAGTTGTTCGTTGAACGGTCTTCTCTACTTCTCGGCGCTAGGTCGGCCTATGAGCAATTTCACGTTTTACCTGCGTCAGAAATTCAGACGAGTCTGTCATTATTTCTAGCTACCATTTTCTGATGTAGAAAGTGCTACGTGGGCCATCAGAAAACGTGTCATCAAACTTTCACCCACATTGTGATATTTAATAATCGTCCACATAGAGTGCGACAGTGACATAATTTTTCAAATCGGTCAATATTTGGCGAAGATATAGAGGAAAAGTTCAGCTGCACGTTTTTGTGACCTGCTACTATTTAAGGGACACAGAGGTGCGGCTTCCAGATCTTATGTCTTAAAAAAGGTTAAAGGTCGCATATAGCTCCTAATGAGCGAACCCATCTCAGAGCTACGGAGCGTCTCTTGTCATATGGGATCACACAGTGTTACCTGCCACCCGACAGAGGTGAACGCGCCCCCCTTAACTCCAGCCAGATAGGCCGGTACTCGATTTACCTACCCCAGAGGGATGGAAGACTGAGTTGACCTAGGCGGTTGGTTACATCCCGAGACGGTTTACCTGCCCATCGCAGTATTAACCGGGCCCGGCGTACAGTAACTTCGCTGATCGGATCAGACTCGTTACCACTACACTCTTATCTCATAGCTGTAATTTTGTCATACGTATGTTGTTTTACCAAAGTTATTGACTGTATTTTTATATATCCTGTTTCAGTTACGTTATGCACTTGTGATCTGTCAGTTGTTTTATTAAAGAAATATTTGATTTAATTTTTGTGAGTGTCAGATAATTGCATTATTTCCTGTATAGTTAGTAGTTTAGATTGCTGACGTGATATTGTGTTGTTTTCAGGAATGTCGTATACAACGTCAGTCTGAACACACTTACTGAGATTAGTGTAAGTGCGATAAAATTCCGTAATATCAAGTGCATGATTGTGTTTATTAGTTTGTTTGCTTACCAACTAAATTGAAGACTTTTTATCGCTTGGGTTGTTTGTTTTTGAATGTTTATGATGAATTTTTAAAGGTTTTGATTTAGTTTTAAAGTCACACTTTTCATTATTTTGTGCATATTGTGTCATAATTACACTTTTTACGCGCGAAAGCAGCTATGCTATAGCGCGTCTTAGCTATCGCAATTCTGTCCGTCTGTCCGTCCGTCTGTCCGTCTGTCACACGGGTGGATCAGGCAAAAACGGTCCAAGCTAGGATCTCCAAATCTTCACCGTCGGCTGCCTGGAAGACTCTAGTTTCTAGTTTCAGGAACCGTAAAGCTTTTTCGTAAACTCGAAAAGGGTCACCCCGAACGAGGTCGCTAAATGAGAGGGGGGTGGTCAAAATTCGCGATTTTTGGCCAACAACTCGCTGTATCTCAGTAACGGTGCGAGATAAGGCCTAGGTTACTATTAATCACCAATAGGAAATCGTATACTGGCTTTCGATTGGCGCTGAATTCAGTGACTTTGGATGACCTTGAACGCCAAAATAGGGGTTTTTACGGATTTTTTTCGCGATATGAGGCAGCGCAAGTCTTTGTCATTCACAAGGAGGCGCCACCGTCGCCAACGCCACACGCGCCTATGGCTGATGTGTATTAGGGTCCCGATGGGCCGAGTCCAAGTGATATGCAATTTTCGAAACTATAACTACTGAACTGGAAATGCTATAGGCTTTCGCGCGTCTCGTGAGCTTTGCTCAAATTTCTTGTAACTTTTAATGTTATAGTTTATTGTAGCCTAACATTCAAGTCAACCTGGTATAGAGTCAAATTCTGTTCTAGATGGGGTCAAACTAGCATGCTGCGCTAATAAATTTCAAGTCTACTGAAATTTATGAAATGCAGACTATTGCATTTTCGTTGCAGACCATGTTTCAGTTGAATCTGCATAAAGATTAGAACCCAACGTGTGATGGCTCAAGCAACTGTTCACATACTGAACTGTATATGTGGGTCTGTGAGGTCGCGTTGTAATTTTATTCTTTACTGTGCGTCGGATTGTCTTGAGTCCACGAGTTGGTGAGGACTGAGAAGGGTCAAGAAAAATGAACTGTACTAAAGTTCACTATAAGTGCTACTTGATATAACAGCGTTCAGTGAGTAATGATGTTGTTATTGTTGCAGAGGCTGACTTGGTTTGCCAGCGATGACGACATTCAACGGTGTCTTCAGCGCCAGAAGACTCCAGTGAGTAGCTCTGAATAGACGAAACTAAAACTATGGTGACACGATTGCTTTGTAGAAATATTCATTTTGTCTCGCCTCGAATACAGAAATAGAAAGCCTCTCGTTTGTGCAAAAAATGTTGAAACGAAACGCGTGATTGCGATTCACACATGCGCAAATGGTGCCACAAAAGTTTCTCGATTTGCCAGAATATTTAATTTTTTTAATTTTGCGATTATATTTCGCTTTTAATAATATGCAAAAGTGAACAGGTTAAAGATTGCCTGTGCCAAAAATATGCGTACGTTCTATATAATACTTCTAATTCTATCTCGGCAAAATCTGCTTAACAAAATCGAGCTGCTGTGCTATACTGCTATTCGCTATTGCGCTCAGTACACCGCATGTGTAACTTTTGATTTTTTTAAACCATTTGTAGAACATATTAGGCCTATGTTTAAAATGTTGCTAAAACTTCAAAGCGTCATTTGACGTGGTGTATAGGAAGAATGTCAGAACTACATTCGAGTGATCGCACGACGTCAGGACGGCTTTTATCTCGTCTGTGGCACTAACGCATATCGACCTCGCTGTCGGACCTATAAACCCGACGAGGCAAGTTTTGCCCACAGCCAATACTCCACTACTTTAATTTATCGTGGATTTCTTGTACAGTTCGTTGTACAACATGTTGTGCAGCAAATGCGCAGCAAGTCGAAGAAAGTGGATATTAAGTTTTGGTGTTTTTGGAGATGATCCCTGCCAGGGTTTTTGGCGTGCATCGTTATTGCTGTTGCAGTTTTGTTCGTCTGGCTCTGTAACTTATAAAGTAAGTAAGTAAAAGGTGAATCTATGTGCCACGTACAATAAAGAAGGCTTTAATATGCTGGCCACATTACTAATAGAGGTTAAACATGATTGTTTGAAAAAAAATGTTTAAAAACTGTCAGAATCACACGCCCAATTGTCTTTATTTAGACTAAACTGGCAGCTTTCCAGTTTTCCAGTGCAAATCATTCGTTATTATGATCCTGTCTTCATATCGTATAGTAATCAGTTACAGAACGCCGGAGCAGTATTTGAAGCAGCTTTGACATTTTTCTATCTATATTGTTTATGTTGACAAATTCCATTGAAAGGCAGTCGTAAAGTTCTAGTATCTAGATTTCGAGTAGACATCACTTTCTGCAACATATAATCTCTAATGCATAACTTGTAGCCTTTTTGTCGTTTCTGTGTTTGTGTGCCAACTGACTGCTGTTTTTATTCCAAATAAGCTGGATAATTGTATCCAAAACCATGTTGCTCATGGATCTAATTGTGAGAAGTCAGCATTGAATTAATAAATTTTATTATTTGCGAAGTAATTTTTTGTTATTTTATTATTGCACGTGGAAGTGACAGCAGTATTGTTTCAGCATCACGCTGTGCTAACATGCTCGATAACTCATGAACTGCAGCACTTAATTTGATGAAATTTTGCGTAAACATGTACCTTGATAACCTGTAAAAGCGTGTTGAATATCAAGGTCATAGGTCAAAGGTCAAGATCACACAGGAAACGTGCATGATATTGCTTGAACCAGTTGGTTCCGCTGATTCACGCAATGTCACAATGTTATTCGCTAGGTTGTGCCACTTTATTACTGCCCGTGAAAGCAACTGTGGCTACCCGCGCTCAGTACTTAGCCTTCTGCAAGGCGTGACGATCTTGTTTTCGGTTAAAATTATGGACGTCAGATTCAATTCAGTTAGCTTGGTATGTACGTAGGCGGGAGATTACAGTGTGGTGGAAATTGAGAGTGGGGTGGCGCGATGTCCATTCGACCCTCTTCACAACAGCACCGCCCTCTACGTCGGTACGTTGTTAGTCTCTGATGTGCTTACAGCAGATAATTATCTTAAATTTAGATATTAATCTAAAAACCGTGCACTATAATGTAAAATTTTATGTACCGTGAAGTCAGGAGATACTGGGTTGTTACGATAATTAAAGTCAGTTGTGGCAAATGCTGATAAGTACGGCTTATAAGTATGCATTTTAAAATGTTCTCTTTAGAAATGGTCAGAATGCTATTAGACTCGGTAGATAAATCGAAATATTCGATTATATACTAGGTTAAAAGTATAAATATCTGAATCAATGCACACGATTCTCCCTACAGTCTAACGTCTCTTTCTATAAAAATAGCTTTTTTAATCTTAGGCGTTTTTGCTACGAGAAGATTTGCAGTAGAACAGAAGCTTCAAGTTTAATGCTGTTGGTCTTTTGAGTATTTCTCAGATGATAACACTTATGTGGCGTTTGCCTGTGGTTCAGACGGTCAGCTGTACTCGGCTACGGTTGCGGATTTCAGTTCGCGGGATCCGCTCATTTACAGCAGACCGCTTCGCAGCGAACAGCTCGACTCGCAGTGGCTCAACGGTCAGCGTTATTATGACTATACATTTGTCTCCGGTTTGCACGTTTATTTGCCAATTTATCACATGCTAAACTTAGCTTAACGCCGGTGTTTTTGAGCCGCAGTTGGTTGGGCAACAAGAAGCAGGTTACATTTGATGTGCTGCTACAGTTCGGTGCAGAAGTTTAATTTTGACGGTCTCTGCCTAACGTGGAACAGCGCCGGACAAAAATGACTTGTTAACAGTGTAGTGTTGATGAAATCACGTTTGGAAGAACGCCCCGCATGTAAGTCACGGAAAGCGAATGGTCAGAGGTCTGTTGGGAAAGGTTTATCACAGTCAACTATGGGGCTACGGCTGAGGCTGGCTACGCGATGATGATGATGATGTCTATAGGGGGTTTATGGGAGCGTCGCCATTTTCATCATCATCTGTACATTTCTGTATATAGTTAACGTTTCTCACGATTTTTTCAACTTATTTCGTTTGTCTTTTTTTCCTATAACTTTTAAAGCAGATAACTTCCTTTCGCCCTGCACGCATTGTCCGGCGTTCTGTTCCGGACGTCACGTGTTCGGGTCTGCTTTTACTTATCAAATTTAGGCTATACTTATTGGTGTTTTGATGTTTCATTTGACCTATTTTTGCTAAAAAAAGAACGATAGGCTTGATGGGGATACAAAGAGCTGAGTATATTTTTTGTACAGATCCGAACTTCGTGAGCTCGTTTCATCATGATGGGATGGTATATTTCTTCTTCCGTGAAACGGCGGTGGAAAATATCAACTGTGGAAAGGTACGTAACAGACGTGTGAAACGGCTGTTTTCTGTTATATTGCTATTTAACCGCATGGCTGTCATCGATTCAGTATAGCATTTGAGAATTTGATATTATATACCATCGCCGCCAGGTGGCAGCAGTATGAATCGGGGAAGAGCAGCTAAACTATTGAAAAGCATAAAGTTTTTCCCTAATTCGTAGGGCATGTAGGACGGACGGCGCTGATCTTCGTTTTCTCGACCCTCAGCCAGACTCCAGCTTACACTGCCAGACCACGAATACGGTGCTAGTGCGTCGCGCGGTGTGCCTGTTTACGCCCCAGTTTTCGCTGGTACTCAGTTACGCTCACCGAGGGATGGCCAGACTGAGTTGACTGGATAGTGGTTACGTATAAAGCTCTGACCCACCCAAGTACTAACCGGGCCCATCGTAGGACAGCTTGCGGAATTGGATGTGAGTCTTCCCAGTTAAGTGGAAAATATCTTTAGCTGTGCCAGAATTGCATTAAAGTCTGGACCGAAAAACGGTCTATTCTTGTTTTCCCGTTAGAAAACAGTAAAATTCTGTTTAGCCACGTGCTTACGTGTTTACGTACCTAGTTACTGTTCTGTACGCCATAGTAACCAGTAAGCGGTCATTCTGTCCATTTGAAGCGTTTATACAACTGTTTGGTGTGTGGTTGCAGGCGGTGTTTAGTCGCGTTGCCCGAGTCTGTGCCAGTGACGTCGGCGGAGTTCGAGTGCTGAGAAACACGTGGACTTCGTTCTTCAAGGCGCGCCTCAACTGTTCCATACCTGGCGACTTCCCCTTCTACTTCGATGAGATCCGTAAGCTGCCTGAATCGTAATGTATCGCACTGCGTTGTATAGCGTTGAAGAAAATGTCTATTGTCGAGTAAATGTAGTGCCGTTTTTGGATATGTTTCTGTACTAAAAGTGAGATTGGGTCAGTATTTGATGACATTGTGTGCAGAGTCGACGTCGGAGCTGGGTGAGGGCAGCGTCTTTCCAATGCTGTTGTCCGACGACCGTGTCTCAATGCTCTACGCCGTCTTCACAACGCCACGGTCAGTCAGTCAGTCGCCATAATTAAGTTGATGACACATTGAGCATTTTCTGGCGCCTGTTTCCGGCGCCTGTTTCTTGGAAACAGGCGCCAGTTGTCTGGTGCCAGAAACCATGACACACTTAGCCGGGAAATGATACCGGCAGCTTGTCAATTATGCTTTTGTTTAAGATTCTGTCATAATAGGTTTTAATGATGCATTAAACGGAATATTTTGTGTGGCCAGATTAATAACGTGTTATGTTACTTTGGCAAGTGTCAGTCTGTTGTCAAGCAGAAACTGTTGTACGCATACTGCTACAGCCTATATGGTAGTGTTTTGTGGGATTTATATAATCAACATGTTGAGTCTGTGTGCACTACTTGGCATAAGGGTATAACGCGGGCCTGGTG
>Ga0209367_1005252_pt1 | contig 17952 bp, 11 predicted proteins | sample WorMetLIZISLAND2_FD_187412 | JGI IMG/M metagenome (GOLD analysis project Ga0209367, IMG submission 187412) | Marine gutless worms symbiont microbial communities from Max Planck institute for Marine Microbiology, Germany - Olavius geniculatus... ... | reverse complement strand
TATTACCGATCGCTATTTGAAGCAATATGACTCGTATTCGCCAGGTGGCGCCACTGTTGCACATAATTAATTTCAATAACTTATGTTTTCGTGTTGAGAATGAAACGACCTTGATTTCTGCAAAAAATCGTGTAGATCTAAGCAGTATTTCTGAAGTTAGAAGCTATATAACAGAGTGGCCCCGTTTTTTTGGGCCACCCTGTATATATACCATACATCGTCGTTTGCTGTATGCATGATGCACGACTGCAGCCGAAAGTACAAAAACAGTACCAGTGTGAGCTGAGTGTGGTTAAGGTCTAAATATAATTGTTGTAGTGTTAATGTGAATCTGTATTCTTTACATGCGCAGGGTCTGATAAACACATTCCAGCTGAGTAGCACGTGGTTGACCGTGAACATGGCGCTGGGACGATACATCGCTGTCTGCCACCCTCTGCACGCGCGCGGCTACATTCGACCGCGTGGAACACGTGTCGCGGTGATCGTCATCCTACTGGCGTCGTGCGTCTTCAACACGCCGCGATTCTTTCACTATCAACCGAGACAGACGCCCTGCCACTGGTTGCTCATGACTGACAACACTACGTCTGACCAACCCTTGCTGGCGCCCCCGCCTGGCTGTGATTGCTTCTACTACTCAAAGGTGTTTTTTTATTCTTCTGGTGTTTTGCTGTTAGCGGTAGGTCAGTGCTTCTGTCGCTCCATTTGGATCTTCATTTTGATACACCTGTTTTCTGCAACACTCTTTTTTTCTCTCTCATTCCCCGTTTGGAGAGGGCAGGTCACCGCCCCAATCTTCTACTGGAAACTCCTGCAGTCGTTGTGGATCGGTTGAAATTTGTGGACTTGGTGTGCAACGAGCCAATCCTTTACGCGCCTAGAGTCAGAAGCAAATATTTACGCCACATATGCCGAATTTTGCGATGCTTGCTATTTTAACTTTTGAAATGAAAATTGGCACATTTTGGGGAACGTTCTCACTAATTTCGGTGCAATCGTGGACGACCTCTGACATTGCTGAGTGGAATGCGGAGTTGCAACGGCAGCAGCAGCATACATGCATCGATGCATTTAAACTTGGTCTGACGGTCTGAATGTTGGACAGCGATATATACTACACTGTGCCCCAAAAAAGCATCCCCGACATTTTCGACTGTAACTTGAAAACCAATTATTTTTGGTATGAATATTCCTGACCCAACTTGCCATCAAATGCATTACTGTTCAGTTTCGCACCTCACCTTTTATGCTTTTGCACTACCTATGAAAAGCAGATCAAGCGAAATATGTGTCGAAATATACAAAAATCTGAAAAAACAGGCAGTTGAAAAACGGACAGCTGGATTAAATGTCATCCAAAGTGTCAGAAATGTAAACAAAATGTGTTTACGCGTTATGTTAATTAAGTAATCATATCGCATTGGATAAAAAGTGATATTTCGCTGGTTGTGTTTTTCCCAGGTAGTGCACAAACAACGTTGAGTAAAGTGGAAAACTGAATGACCATTTGATGGCAAGTTGTATCAGGAATATTTATACCAAAAATTATCAAAATCTGTTAATTTGTTTTCAAGTTACAGTCGAAAATGTCGGGAATGTTTTTTGGAACACAATGTAAAAGTGACCCGCTAAGCGCAATTAATTAGCCATTCTGCTTGCAAATTGTGTTAAAACTCACCGTGTACAAATGTTGCAACATTAACTGACTTTTTAGAAAGTTGTTGTAATATTGATTATGGATATGCATTTAGACTAATGCGTCTGACATCGCCCGCTTTTTCGTCACAGTCGCCAACGACCTAATGGCTCTATACACACACAAGAGATTAATGAAGATGCATTGTGATTGTGAATGAATGATGTGTGCATGGTTACGTGCTGCAGGCTATCGGCTGGCTGTACAAGTCGGCGTCGTTCCGTCTCGGTTACAGTGTCGCCTGTGCTCTGGTTGAGATCTTTCTGCCGCTGCTTCTGCTCAGCTTCTGTAACGTCTGCCTCATCAGAGCTCTGCGTCGCTCTTACCGCATGCAGGTATAGTCGTATACGTGTACACATTGCTTAAAATGTGGAAAAAGAAGTGAGGAGGAACTCTAACAAGCGAGCGAGACGCCGTAGGCGCCGAGATGGAGTCGCCGAAGGCGTTGAGGGGAGAAGTCTGGGGAAAAGTGTCCCCTCTCTAGTTAACTAGCCTAAAACTAGGAGGTCAAACTCCCCTAGGCTAGCGGGGTCTGGGGCGGACCCCCAGCCGATATTTACTTTATGTATTTTAGGCGTAAAATCCGGCTTCTGGTGACAACTTTTACGAAAATAACGACAGTCAATTTCACAACAACCAGAGTTTTTCGTCCACGTTTCCCAGAAGTAAAGGAATGCTGTGGTCTTTCGGAGAAAGTGGGGAACGACGTTTCCCCGCGTTCCTCTTTAATTTAAGCATTGTACATGCACATAGCCACCTATACAACCAATGACGCGTCACTGCAGTTCATGTGCACATAATTTCACGGCAATTCTATCAGTGTTTCGATGTATCTGCGATTAGGGCTGTTTGTCCTAAAATGAAGTGAGAGACGTTACACGCCTGCATTGGAACTTAAAATCTTGCTTAAATTTCTGCATCTTTACACTTTGTTTTAAAACTGTATAGAGTACAAAATACAAGAATATTTGTGTCGTTGTTGTCGTTGGCGTGCAGTCTCTGTACCGAAGCAATCAGAAGCCGGTGGACTCTGCTCACAGGGTCACGCCGACGTTGATCGCTCTGATCGTTCTTTTTACAATCCTCGTCACTCCTTCTAACGTCATCACGTTCGTGCGGACCGCTGCTCCGGGCGCCTACCGGACGTTCGAGACCGCTGCCAAACTCGCCAACTTTTTCCTGCTGTCGAACTTTGCCGTCAACTTCGTGCTGTACCTGGTCATCAACGCCGAGTTCCGTCGAGTGACGCGCGACCTTGTGACGTGCCGTTGTACAGGGGGACAGGGGGACACGGCCGGGGGTGCTAGCGTGGGGGCCCCCGGCCGCAGTCAGCGCTGGATGTCTAAGGCTGAGGGGCACCGGCGCACACTGAAAGACGACGAGCTGCGTGAGGATCACGACAGGGTCGCAGTGTGTGATAGTGGACGCATGGGCGGGCCTGCTAGTCGACGCAACACGCCTGACATTGTCGTCACTGAGGACACGAACCTCAACAACTTCTCTGACACCGAGATCGCACTCTGACTCACTGACGAGCTGTCGATGTGATGAGACGTTAGGGAACAGATGAGAAAACAACACTAAAAACGCGTCGTTTTATGAAAAAAGAGCAAAACGGCTTTTGTAAACTTCGTATGCAAACGTATCGGCCAAAATTTGAGACCAGTTTTTTATATGTATCAAGCGTTTCTCGTCGTACAAAAGTACGTTAGTCTGAATTAAAATTATCATTATCCATTTATCAGCGTCACTATAATTTTTATTTATAAATATTTTAATTTTTAAACTGAAGTTTTAGTTTTAAAAATGCATTATTGGCATAGCAGAATGTGTAATGACTCTTCAAGGTCATCCAAGGTCGATAATTTTTGTCAGTTAAAAGTTATGTGAATTTCTAATGGTGAATAGTGATCGATAGCAACCTTGGCCCAATCTTTTACTGTTTCTGGGATACAGTGACTTATCGCTTGAAAATCGCCCATTCAGCCTACCCTGCCCCACTTCTGTTCAACCCCAAATTTGAAAATGTTCCTTTTGCACTGGATCACTGAAATATTCGCTTGCGTAGTGCTGTAACCCGGGGTCAATAAATCGTGTAAAGGCGCATACAGAGCGACGTAACTGAACTGAACTGAGCTGAACTGACATGGTTTAGTTTTTGACGAATTGACCAAGCATAATGCACTACAGTATGCAACGTCTAACGGCGTCAGTGGCCTACGTGACTACGCTTACGTACGCGTCAATCAATTAGGCCTACCATGGACTCGCCCTACTTGCCCATTGGTCAGTTCGTCAAGAAACTGAACCGTGTCAGTTCAGTTCAGTTTAGTTACGTAGCTAGGCCTATATAAAATCCGAGGTAGCCTAAACTAACCTATATGATCAGTATATATATCATCAACGTCACACCAAATGATCGACGAACGGACGGACAGATAAACAGATGGACAGAGAAACATCTGGCAATATTACCATGAACTGTTAAATGTTGTCGTCTTGCTATAGACGACGAACCACAGTAAGCTTATTTGTTCACTGCAACAATTGGTGGATATAATTAAAAATGTTATGGGCAGCATGTACACAATAAACTTATGACAGGTAGGCTGACAATAGCAGCAGATAGACAATATGTAGGCCTAGGCCTGCATAAAATAAGGCCTAAGCCTACAGATAGACTCAGAGAGATATTATACGAAAAGATATGAATTTTGCACTTGAAAACGGGCAGAAAATACGTCAGTTTATTAATGCGTAATGACCGTTTAAGGTCACCCAAGATCGATGATTCACTTTTCGTATTAATTGAAAACGCTATTATGCGATTTCCTACACTACAGTGATCACCGTTTCTGATATACGCGAATCAGGCGTGCTTTTCACGAAAGGTCGTACGCAAGAAATCTTGCGTAGGATGTGCGTACGCAAGTTCTACGCCTGACGTAGGCTATTTTCGAAACTTTGCGTAAGTACGCCGTGCGTAAAGTTTGCGTAGATTTTGCGTAAAATACACGAAACGATTTAAACATGCAGACAGTCAGTCCGTAAACAAGCCGATCTTTTCAGTTCTTAACCTGTCCAGCTGGAATGGGACATGCAAAGTGGTTTTAGTGTCGGGACTCGGGAACCGCAACCGAGCCACTTGGTGCATCAAAACCGGTATGGAGGTCACTCATTCGCCGATGATCAAACACCGGTCTCGTCAACTGGTTGGTACTAGTTTGGTACTGCGCGATGTTTACGTGGATCAAGTACAGTTGTTTACTAACGGCGTTACTACGTTTAGGTTATTTTCCCCTACATCTAGTTTTTTGCTGGTCGTTGGGTTTTTGGGAGTATTTTTGGCTAAATAATTTCATTAAAATTATCTTAAATACCTTGTTTATTTTTGCTGAGCGGCATGTTTTCTGCACCAAATTAGTAGCTACTATTTTTTAAAACATTTTTATTTTTTAAAGTGTTAATAGCAGAGGAATAAAGTATCTAGACTTACTTTTGTTTCACACATCTGGGCGTTTCTGGGTTTTTCAGTTTTGAAATGTGTGTTTGTCCTGTAAACTTCACTGGTGTTTACGTACGTACACCATATTGGATTTCCTGGGGTATTAGTTTGTTAGTTGTCTAGTTATTTGATGTCGCAGTTGTTAGGTTAGAGCGGTGTTTGTGTTGTTGGAAGTCGTTCACCAATGTCGCGCAGAGTGTGCTTGGGTGAGCAATTTTTACGCAGTGTCCTTTCGTCGTCAGCGACTTGGTGCACTCTCTTAGATACCTCTGACATTTTCCCCTACGTTTCTTGAGAGGCTATCACAAATTGCATAATAACTTCTGTCGCGATTGGGAACGTCTTGTTGTGTGAAAATTGCAGTGGTTGTCTTGTAGAGTCAATATGTCTGAGACAGATATGATGAGGCCAGAAGTAAGTTGGCTAAGGGTTAGCAACTGGTTCTTGGATCGTTGTGTTCTAAATTACTTTTTTGCATACTTTTTTGTCTTATGAGTCAATATCTGAAATAAAATTTTTGTTTTTTATCTTTACAAGCATTTCATTTTGTGTTTAGCTCATCAGTATGTTGGCGTTGTTAAGAGGATTTTTAGTGAAAAATGAAACATCATGTTCGAGACTTGACCTAATGAATAAAACATGCCCGGGTGCATTTTAGTAGACAACGACCAGTTGCATTGTAGTCTGCATTTGGAAAATTTGAACTCACAGAAACAGTTGTCTGGCAGCAGAATAATCTAGATTTAGTGCATTTAGTTCAGTCACAAACTGTTATTGTTACTGCTTAAAATCGTCATTAGTTCTAACAATATTTGGCAAATCTGCAGTTCATCTTCCTGTAGTTCATCTGGAACTCACCATACAAGACCTCACCAGATGACCAAATCAGTCTCCGTAGTCCGTAGGTCTAGCAGCATTAGGGTCATTCTGTGTCAAATCAGCCAGATATGGGAACCTGACCATCTCAGATTTTCACACAGAAATTACTATATGCACTGGAATGTGTCCTTAGCATACTTGCAAAATTTCATCTTTCTATCTTGTATACTTGGTTGGGATTACTTGCTGTGATAATGAGCTTTTTACAGGGGTGGTGTCAACCCATTTGTGTGTCGCGTAGTATTTTTGAATGATTTCAGACTCAAATATCTCAGCCATTTGTGGGCCAAATGTGTTCATTTTTTGTGTGCTGTTTTATAGCTGCATAGTCTTATCAGAATATTATGTTACTTCTGTCCAGTATTGTGTTTTGTTTGAAATAAAAAATGCCAAAAATGCTTATTCTGCACATCTGGCAATTTTTTCCCCAGTTTTGGATATGTCATAGCAGCCCTGTAGTAAGGCATTCAGTTGTATAATTTTGTCTGTTTATACTATTACCACAGTAGTATGTGCACATATAATATTGTGCTTTTAAACTTTATGATGGCTGCTCTAGTATGGGGTTAAAATCTGCCAAAAATATTTTAGTGTCAAATGTGGGGCATATTTGCTGCACTGGTTAACACTGTGCTACTAAATTCAGCTGCCTAAAAATTTCACCATTTGTTTATCTATACAGTCATCAAATGACAGGATTTTCATCATGGTGTCTTATCTAGTTCCTGATATATCAATTTTTATCTATGCATGGGTAAATGGCACATCACAAAACACAACACACAAAAGAATTCACACGAGATGCACTGTAGGACAGCTGGGTACTGTTTTTTTGTGTGTGAATAAGGTGTTTTTGCTGTAGAGACTTAATGAAACTTTTAGGTTTCAATTTAATTGCATTAATACAGTGAAAGTATACTTAGTCACCACCAGGGTTTGCCATTTGAAAACGAGATGCAATTGAAAAATCGACCTTGCAGCACAGTGTAGGCAGTCGACAAGTGATCATGACTGATTGCAATTATTTTTGGTTCTTACATTTTGAAATCTCATTTGTAGCTTTGCTTCTGTGTAATTTTGTTGTCTGTTTTTTCTGCTCGTGTATCTGTATAAGCGACTGAACATTCACTGAGTGCGAACAGTGATGTTGGTGGTCCTTAGTGCCTGGGGCATCCACTCCATCAACAAATGGAAGCTGAATGCTTCTTGGAAGAAGTTGAAGACTAAACTGGGGAAATTTTTGCAGTGCACATGAATGACTTAATATGTTGCCATGAGATACGTAAAATTAGTTGCCAGTGGAGAGGAAACAGCTGAACATCTGCTTTTTTTCTGCCTAAAGTGGGCAGTAGAACGGCAACAGTACTTCGGTGACTCCATCGTCGTATTAGATGTGTTCCAGGATGGTGACAACCTGGTGGAATTTCTCATCTCTTTGGGGCATCTACCCCCCTCCCCCCATATAGGCAGCACCTGACAGGCTCACAACATCAACAACAACAACAACAACAACAAGTTGTCAGTAAACAGATCTATTTTTCTTGGGTCATTTTAGCAAGGAATTCTTCAATCTGACATACAATGTTCACTACTGAAGAATATGAAACATGCAGGGTTCACTTATTGACCACAGTGCTTTAGTGGGTAGACTTTGCCATAGTGCAGTGGGTAGGTCAAAAAACAGATGTGGGTTGTCTGCTGTTGACATTCCACATTCTGTCAGTTGTTGAAATTTGTCTCTACATTAAGTTGTAATCAGCTAGTTGAAATACTCTACTGGTAGCTGTTTTTGTATTGTTTTAGACAATACACTTTGACAATGATACCAGATGGGACTGACACTGTAAATGACAGTACACCAGAGAAGAAGAATACTAGTTTCATTTGCGGTGTTGTAGAAGGTACTTCTGTTATTTTTTATTGTACACGATAGTGTGAAGTGAAACAATATACTGTATCTGCCATTAGCACACTTAATTTGTGTGTTCTTCTGTCTTGGCTGTTTCGACAATGGGCGACTTCACTTTTTGACTGAAACTTTCGCTGAGCCAAAGCTAAAGCTGAATGCTAAACCAAAGTTTAACTAAACGATTAAAAATGACGGAAAATCGGTAAACCTAACAAGAAATAAATCAACCAGTTACGCTTGGACTTGCTTATTTAATTGCGCCACGCATGCAAATGACATAATTACGTAACATCTTACGTCATTGTGTAGCCATTATGGCGCTTATTTTTGGTACCAGATTGTTATAATTTACTAAACTCTCCGTGTTAGTCGCCATGTTTTCGCTCAGCGAAATCACTTCACTTTTTGACTTAAGTAGGTACTTAGACTGAAGTTTAGGCTCAGCAAAAGTCTCAGCGAAAGTCTAACTCAAAAAGCGAAGTCACCTAATGTCACCTTTTTGGCAGATTGAAGATTTCTATTAATGCATGTGGTTTTTGTAGGCTAGTAGCTTAATGTGTAGTATTATATTTTGTGTGTTTTTTTAGTTTATAGGCCTAGTAAACTCACAATTTTCAGAGTTACTCCAGTACTATGGTTCCAAGAACAACATTTAGCTATTGCTATATAGCAGGTTTTTTTGCATTCACTTTAGATGCCCTGCTTCCATAGTTTTGAACTGGATTGTTTTTACATGGGACTAGTCTAATTTTTACTTTTAAAACTTATGTTATGACAGTAATATAAACTAAATTCTATCTGCTGAGTTAACTGCTTTTGGTATACCGGTATACTGTTTTGGTAACGTAATGCTAGGGAGCGAGTTGCCAGTTGGATTGCTATTAAGCAGTTACTGCTTGGATTGGTGACTATCTAGACTCTAGAGACAAGTAAACGGTCTTGGTATACAACCAACCACCTAGGTCATTTCAGCCTTTTAAACCTCCAGGGTAGGTATGTCGACTACTGTCCTGCCTGGCTGGGGTTAAGATGGAGCACATTAACCTGTGTTCAGTAACACTGTTATTCCATACGGCAGCTAATGCTGTACAGCTTTGAGATGTTTTCGCATGCAGATTTGAGGCCTTAGACACCTTTAACCTGTTAGTTGTGCATTGCATGTTGCAGGTTTCTATGGGCAGCCATGGACAATGGAGCAGCGTCGCAAGCTATTCACTCGGTACTGTTGCTAAGAGTGTTTCTGACTGGTATAAAATGGGCATGTATTTAGATGACATTAAGTTGTTGTTTTAAAAAATATTTTTAAGTTCATTCAAGTAAGAAGAGATGTCATGAATGAGGTTGAACATGGAAAGTTCGGCTGTCCATTCAGTTGCCATGTGTCTAAGACATTGAGAGTAGTGTTGTCAGTTAAAGGTCCATGGACACCAAAATAAACACACACACACACATATTTTTTATCCATTTTCTTAAAACAGCATAATTTTGTGATAATTTTGATATTCATATCGGCGACCAGCTTTTTGTCAACGCGAAGAAATTTACACTTGACATCGACGATCTACGAAAGTGCTGTAGAAAACAATCCACCATGTTGACAGGCTGATGACGTCAGCAACTGTACTTGTCGTCAACATAAATACATATAGAAACATAAGCATTATAAAATCACATTTTTACATGCGAAAGCACGAACTGCTATGGCGCGTCTTAGCCAGCACAATTATATCTGTCTGGCTGTCCATCTGTCTGTCCTTGAACCGTCCGTCACATGGGTGGATCAGTCAAAAATGGTTCAAGCTAGAATCACCAGTCTTCACTGTCGGCAGCCTGGAAGACTTCAGTTTCAGGATGCATAAAGCTTTTCCATAAATTTGAAAGGGGTCATCCCAAGCAAGGGTGCTAAATGAGGGCGAGTAGGGAAAATTTGCAGTTTTTGGCCAATAAGTCACTGGATCTCAGGAAACGGTGTGAGATAGGGCCTAGGTTACTATATTTCACTAATAGTAAGTCATTCACAGGCTTTTGATTGCCACCGAGAGCAATTACCTTGGATGACCTTGAACACTAAAATAAGGGTTTTATGGATTTTTGGCGATTCTGGGCTGCAAGCCACATTTCAAGAGCGAGTTAGCCAAAATTTACGGATAGACCATGACGAGCCGCGTGTGAAATTTTCAGCATTGAACGTAGATTTCAATGGTCCAAGTCTTGACCTTCTAGGTTCAAGGAAACCTGCCATGAGGGCATCGAAGAGTGGTACCCCATGAAATCATTATTTTACCCTTGTTGGTCAGTGTACCATGAAAACGGTTGCAGATAGGCATGGATATGCTGCCTATCACAACAAGCACTAGTGATGCGCTTTTTAGTCATATCAACATCGATGACTTTGAAAGACCCTGAACTCCCAAAATAAGTGGTTTTATTGTTTTTTGCACTCTTCGGCTGTGCTGCGCATTTCAAGAGTGAGTGAGGCTAAGGGAATTTGCAAACGGAACTGCTATAGGCTTTTGCACATCTCGTGAACATTAGCTCAAATTTTTTGTTACCTGTGTACTGTTGCAGTCGTCATGTGGCACAGTATTTTTTGTCATTAAAAATTTTAAAATTGGGTACAACCAGTGACGTCACTTCTAGCCACTTGCCAAGATTAGGATTTTTAGCATAACGTAATGCTTCTTATTATTCAGACATTAATTTAGTACATTTATAAAGCTTTTATCAATATATTGTATATGCAAGGTGAAATGTCCAATTGAGGTCTACATAAATTGCACAAGTGAGTTTGACTGTGGGCATGGATCTTTAAACTCCTCGTCATTGTCTAATACTATAGCCACTAATGGGAATCCCAGTATCAAGTAATTTTTTTGCATACCATCCATAGTGTGCAGCTGGTACGCATGCAAGACACAGGCGAGTGTGTGAGCCTCCTGTTTGTTTAACTATACCCACAATTGTGAACAGTGTAGAAAATTAAAGATTGCACTGCATTGTGACTCTGTAAATATCACAAAATAGCATACATACATTACGTAAAATAAAATTGCAATCAGTTATCAGTCGTGTGTGCCATACGATATGAAAGCTGCATGCAGCATACTTTCTGCATTGCAGTAAATGGTTTCCTTTAGCATAATGATCATATTTTTATTATTATGTTCTTATAATGTTGTGTACAGCATGGCGTGGCTGGATATGAATACGTACATATATGCTCCAAAAGATGACCTGAAACATCGTATGCACTGGCGAGACCTTTACACTGTTGATGAAGCAGGTATCAGCCTACTGATGTTGAAGTACTACCACTGTTACTACACGGTGTTGTTACCATGGCTACGACCACCGCCAACTAGTTTATTGTTAACTGACTGCTTTTGGACTTACCTCTGGTTATCTTGTTTTTCACTGAAGAGCGTTTGTGTTTCAAGTTTTACTTGCTGTCGTTTGCTGTAAAATTAACAGTGATTGTATTTAATCATACTACCTGGCTACATTGTGGCAGATCGAGCTAATTTGATGTGCAGTATTAGTGTGTACTGTGCATGTGGCAGAAGCACTTGTGCTGCAGGATGTGATAACTAGCTACATATTTCTGTGTGGCATGGTCCATCTGTCACTTTTTGCATTTTGTTTAAATCGTTTCGTGTATTTAGATGCTATTTGATAGTATACTTGTTTTGTTCAGTGACTCGTTGTGTTAGATGGGAATCCCTCAGTCACCCCACAGGGGAAGGGGAGGTTTGGGAGTGGAACCCTTGACAAAAACTCTTGCCACCTGGTGAATATTATCGAGGAGCAACTCCGCCTTTTTCCAAGTTACTCTGGACTTGTTGAATTGTTGAATGCATAAGGTTAGTTGACATTGCATTCTGCGTAGAAGCAGTGAAGCTAGAGGTGTGTGAGATGATAAGCTGTATGTATGTATTGTATGTGTGTACATATCATGAATGTCTGCACCGGTATGTCTATGTATCTGTTACAGAGCCACTGACGATGCTGATAGATGCGGCTCGTGACTCTGGCGTTATGTTTGTCTACGCAATCTCTCCTGGCCTCGATATCACCTACTCCAGCTCCAAGGACGTCAGCTGCTTGAAGCACAAGTTGGAGCAAGTTGCCAGCTTCGGCTGCGAGGCTTTTGCAATACTGTTTGATGACATTGATGTGGAGCTGTGCGATGCCGACAAGTCTCTTTATCAGTCATTCGCCAGCGCACAGGCATGTCATCCATTTTACACTGCACACTATGTAGGTGTGGCAGTGAGATATGGTCTCTATGAATGGTGTTGCTGTGAAAATGCATTTGTCTTGATCATTATTTAAAGTTACTTTACACCAGGCACAGTTAGTACATGGATGGGTGCCTGCTGACAGGTATAACTGTCTCAGTATTTTACCAGCCACTGGGTCGACTCAGCCTTCTACCCCCAGTGAGATAGTAAAATGAATAACAGGTTCTAGGCTTATTTACAGAATAAATGGTGTTGGTAAATAACCATAGCTGCCAGTTTCGGTGGATTTGTGGCTCAAATTGATTGGCTTTGTCCAAGTTGCTGTTCTACATTTGTGATGAGGACTGGGTGAACTTTTGAGTTCACAGCATCATAAACATTATTAGTTATTACTATTACTTTCTGTTCACACCATGTGATCAGCATGTTCCACATATATTAAACCATACATGCATGTTACTAGATCAGCTGCTGACATCTTTTTGTCATAAATTACTTCCTGTAAAGTGTACCGGTACCTTTAATTATTTATATGAAACATGTAATAATTAAAGTACAAATTTGTTACAGCTAAAATCAAATTTACACAAATTGTTGACAAAGTTTGTTCTTGAAAATAGTTTAGAGTTATGATAATTTAGTGTTAAAGCCGATACTGTTCTCCTAGTTATCTTTCAAGTTGTCTGTCATAATGTTCAGGTGTCGGTAACAAATGAGGTTTACCAGCATCTTCACCAACCGGCCAAGTTTTTCTTCTGCCCGACTGAGTATTGTGCATCAAGAGCTGTGCCGTCAGTCTCACAGTCGGAATATTTAAACACGGTCGGCACGAAGCTGCTGCCTAACATTGATGTTATGTGGACTGGGCCGAAGGTCATCTCAAAGTGGATCACAATCCATTCCGTGGAGGAGATATCCAGAGTGCTGCGACGACAGCCGCTGATCTGGGACAACATTCATGCAAATGATTATGACCCCAAGCGACTATTTCTTGGCCCGTATGACGGACGATCTCCGCGGCTCGTTCCTTACATCCGAGGTGTTCTGACAAACCCAAACTGTGAGTTTGAGTCAGACTTCATTGCACTACACACTCTGGCGCAGTGGAGTCGCGCCAGAGAGGAGAGCAGCAGCCAGGGCAAGAAGGATTTCATTCTGCGTGAGTTCACCAACTTTGTCTGTTCATCTGGCATTTGAGAATCGCTTTTAATATTATAGCTCAACTGTGTTATTTTGCTGTTCTCATTTAACCATTGCATCAGTGGTGCTGTTTTAGTTCGTAACTGTTGCAAATAATCCGGATATTTTTAATATTTTTGCTGCAAACAAGTATTGCTGTGAATTGAACATGCCTCTGTCCTGCAGACCTAAACCTTTTCAGAGTAACGAATTAAACTATTGCAGTCAAGGTTTACAGAAAAAACTAAGGCCAAACACAAATGCTTGGATGATGCTACATCAATAACGTGCCCCAGCAATAACACGGCCGCTACAGTTCAAAGTATAATAGGTAATCAGAAGAAACTGTAAGTGTACATATAATACTGACTTGTCCGGAAGTAGGTCGACATACTGCATACACAAATGTGAGCCATCAGCACCGTCAATGTAAGTCTTCTTACACACATTGTACATGCTCTCCTGCATTGTCACCAGTCTATGAGTTTTTCGTGTGCAACTGTTTATGTGAATTGGTGTATGTTTTGTTCGAAGTCAGAGCATGCTGCTGTTGTTGACTGGGCTGTGTATACTTAGCCAGTGTTGTGCTGTTATGTAGACGGCTGTCCCGGTAACGCTGATGTACGTCTGGAGACGGAAGGTAGCAGTACAGATGACGATGATGGTAATGTAATGGCAGATGAACCAGCTGACAATTGTGCTGCAGTGACATATGCACCACGCCAAGCTCTGCGGCAGGCCGTGATAGCCTGGCTACCTGATTTCTTCGTCGTTACTTCGCCAGGCTTTGCATCGTTGCGAAAGCCCATGCCTGGTGTTATGGTGCCACCACCTGCAGTGCCTTCTTCTATGTGTATTGCTGGCAACAAGGCCGTCAATCAGATGGCCATATTGGAGGTAGCCGATGCTTACATTCAGCCAATACCGGCTGCCATGCCAACGTCTAGTCTTCGGAAGTTGTCGGAGTCTGAGACTGAGTCATTGGTAGCATCTTCAGTGGTTGATGTTGAGCCGATGGACTGTGCAGTGACTCCTGGCACGACGCCTGCTTCAGTTGATTCAGTTGCTGATAACTGTTCATCTTCTCACAGTACTGGTGAAGACAATGACGGCACTGATACTGTTGTCTCCTATGACGATACTACGAGCACTGACAATATTCCTTCAACAGAAACGATGCAGATCGACACTGAAGTTCCCACGTCGTCTGTAACCGTCGACGATGTGATGACTATTGTCGACATGTTCTATTTGCCGTTTGAGCACGGACCACGTGCCGTTCGACTCTTGTCCGATTTCTTTGACATCAAGCTGCAGGCTGCAGATTCACTGGCTGAGAGGGCAGCGGCTGAGAGCAGTGATCTGCTGGCAAACTGCTGCCATGATTGTGATGATAGCAATTTGTCTGATAAGTTTTATAGCGTGGATAAAAAGTTGGCTGAATGGCACAATCTGGTTCGTACGTTTCTGGCTCGGCTGCAGTTTACCAGTGATATTATTGACCGCATACTAGCCATACCAAACAAATCTTTGGCATACGAGCTGTTTCCATATCTGTGGGACATCAAAGCAGTAGTCCGTCTACTGGATTGTTTCGTTCAGTGGCTCGGTAAGTCTAGCATCTTGTATTTGCAGCAAAGTGTATGTTATTATTACCTCCGCCAAGGAGGTTATGTTTTTGCCAGACTTTGTTTGTTTGTTTGTTTGTCTGTCTGTCTTTGTGTTAGCAAGATAACTCAAAAAGTTATGGACGGATCTTTCTGAAATTTTGTGGGAAAGTCGGGAATGGCAAAAACTACCAGTGATTCAATTTTGGGGGTGATCCGGAAAGAATCCTGGATTCTGGATCACTTTGAAATTTTCATTACCATTGCTTTCAATGGGGCATAAGGGAAACCGCTGCGAAACCGAAGATGGTGCTGCCACCTGGCAAACAACATGGCCTTGGCAGAGGTGTGCGGGCTCTGACTGTTTTCTAGTTTTTTATGTGGCCATCATAATAAGTTGCATTAAGGGTTAAACCTGTTTGTCTGTCCTGTATGTGCTCCTAACTCAAAAACAGAATGGCATAGAAAACCAGTGTTGGTGTGATTCTGTGTGAATGTGCCCCAGGGCAGGAGTTAAGGAGTTATGATCTCATATGGGACAGACAGACAGTTGGAAGCGCACGACACGTAATGCAGTCTGTTTGCATGGCCACATAAAAATAAATCACGTCACAGCATGCCTAGGTTCTAATAGCTATAGTGCATGAAGTTGCAAATCATGCTGGAACGCAGCATAGTCGCTATATTTGTTTCTCAGATTTAAAAGCTACTGGGTGCTGCTTGAAATTGCTCTTGGTAGATGGAGTAATGGACATTGGTATGGAATAATTTGTCGACTTTGCTAACCAATGGGTAGCAATGAAATTAGCTGCACACGGTTTATAGTGTAAGCTGGCTATATACAAACTGTCCAGTACACTATTTGCTAGTTCATAATGTCTACTATTAACTTTGTGCACTTTTGTAAATCACAGTGTAGCACGGTAGTGCGTAACACTGTTGTAAGGGCGACTTATCAAAGTCAATGGGAAACCCCAGATTTTGGGCACCCGTAGCCCTCAAAGCCCTGAATCAATCAACTTGACTCAGATGATTATGTCGGCGATGCGACCCCACGTCAAAAATGGTACAAATCGGCCCAGCAGGGCTAGCGCTGCAAAGGGGTGAAATATAAGCTGCATTTTGGATCACCCTAACAAGTTAGGTGTACCATAGATAAATATATTATAAATATGCTAAGGATAATAAAACTTTTAAAGTTCTAATACTTTTAGCTAATAGTTCTAATTTCTGCTGATGGTATGGCAGACGGAAAATTTGAAAGAGTTTAGTTTTGTGGTATTGAAGCAATATACTAATAAATTTGTTTTTTATGCTCTGGCATACACTATTTAATTTGACACCTAACATGTTAGTAGTAGGCCATCCAAAACACAGCTATAATGTTCAAAAATGGGTTATTTTTCTTTTTTATACTTATCCTGCCAAGCTCTGGAGAGCACATTTTGGCGAGTATCGCCATACTTTTTGCACTGGATGACGTGTTTCGGTGGGGATTGATTTCCTAGGGGGTCTCAGCTTTCATCTTTAATATTCTCTCTTTCAAAATCCCCAAAACCGCAAATTTTTGGCCCATTTTCGGACTTAGAAAAAATACCACTGAAAATGCTTAACAGTGGAGATGCTCACCTACAAACTACCCTTAATCGTCATCGTAGCCCCACCAAAGGTGGCATGGTGAATAGGCAATATGGCCTCGGGAATTCCAAATATGCGGTTATTTTGGACCCCCTGCCTACAGGTCACGTGACACAGCGCATGCACAGTGAACTTTTGGCCTTTAACATGTGCAAATGCAAGTTTGAGGCTTTATATCTCCATAAAGGTGCCAGATAGATGCATGGTTGCAATGGACCACCCATAGGACCACCCACTGCGAGTCGAATGATCATGTGATTGGGTTTGGTCACATTATTGCTTTTAACTCACAATTAAATTTGCTGATAAAAAGCAAATATAAAATGTAAAAAACTTACCAGTTTACACTACTGTGTAAGAGCGATCAAATCACACATTCAAAACAGCAGAAATCATTTTACTACGACACAGAGTGATAGAACGACGAACTGGCTGCCCTAACAAACCCATGTGACGTGACCCCATTTAACCTTTTCCACTCGTGCATTGTCTCGTAAGCTAATGAGCATAGTCAATGCAAATGTGATACAGATGTTTTCCAGCTGATTAAATGTACTGCTGGTCCGTAACTAAAAGAGTCAAATTGGAAACAGTGTTGAATATCTTTTGGAAGACTGGTTATATACGGGCATGTAAGTGTACGGTACCTTAATCACCGTGGCTGTTACTGTAGGTCATTCATAAATGCAGGTTGCAGAAGTCATGATTTCTTCAGCTTATCCACACACGCATGCCATGAATCACTTACATTTAACCATTATCTTATCAACCTCAAAACTAACAAACAAACATTTTAAGATTAAAAATGAAATTGATCCGCAATGTTTCTTGCCACTAGTGTGCGCAAAGGCTCTGTGTTCAATGCTCACTTTGCTTGAGAAAAAAGGAACACGTCATTCGGCAAGTATCGAGGGTGAAAGCCTTTAAGCTCAATATAGGGGCCTATTGGGTACTGGTATATAACACATTTACAATAGATAATAGATGTATCTTATTAATATTGCTGTGTTCAGTGGCGAGTCAAGGGGGGCCCAGGGGACCCAGCCCCCCAATCCTCCAGACAAAACATAAGCATACGTTTAAACTGCACGAAATTGGCCAATTTGGTCAGTTTAAAATAATTAAAATTGATGCCACCAGATCTCATTTTTAAAAGCTAAAATGCACCAAATTTGATTTCGGCTGGGGCTGTGCCCCAGACCCTGCTAGGGGAGCTCACAGCGCTCCCCCAGACTCCCAAGCTGCATTTTAGGGGTCCTACTTCTAAGGGGGAAGGGAGGGGAAGGAGGGAGGAC
>Ga0209367_1005251_pt1 | contig 17953 bp, 15 predicted proteins | sample WorMetLIZISLAND2_FD_187412 | JGI IMG/M metagenome (GOLD analysis project Ga0209367, IMG submission 187412) | Marine gutless worms symbiont microbial communities from Max Planck institute for Marine Microbiology, Germany - Olavius geniculatus... ... | reverse complement strand
CCTCGTTTTATGAAATATCGTAAGCCCGTAACACACTACGATATTGAGTACTTTTTGACGATTTTCTCAGCTAATCATTATTATTATTAGGCACAGTTTGTTGGAGTTATGTCAAAACGTAATAGGGGTCTGGTTTTTTTTGAGACACAGTGTAGTACTAACCATGGTACTTTGTGATCCCATATGACGCCATTTGAGTATTGATTGCAGCACTATTAGGCAAAAAGGCATATGAATTATGATGTTTTATATGCTGTCAGAGTTGGATGAGATGTCAGAGCAACATATCCTTGCTGCATCCGCTGATCGAGTCTCATCGTGGCTGGCCCTGGAGACATCTCGTGAGAGCCGCCATTGGCTGCCGTGGCGACCGAACTACGACGTCGGCGAATCATCAGTTGAAGACTGCGAGGATCCTGAACGTGTCGTTGTATTTGACGACCTTTCCGGTGCTTTGTTTACCATTGAGTCTACTGAAGACCGCTTCCGCTTTCTGTGTGCATTTCTGGATTTTGTTGTTGGCAAATTTTTACCATCAGTGACTGGTGTAGAACATTCCGATTTCTGTTTCTCGGAAGAACGGATTGTTGATTCCAGCCTCTGGTGGAATGTCAATGAAGCCTTTCCGGATGCGGAGAGCTTATCTGCTTTCAACACGGCTCAGTTGGCACAGGGTCAGTTGGAGAAGGTGTGTACTTTTGTTGACAATGTCTACACACTGATGATTGGGGTGTTTGAAGGGGATTTCCGAACCACGTTGACGCTGCGGTACATGCGGTTCAAGATGGCTACAGTTTTGTCGAATAACTCTGCTGATCGTCGCAAGCGAAAACATGCCGAGAAGGAGCTGCGGCAGTTTTTCAAGTCGCTGCTGAAGCAGGAACAGAACCGAAGCAATCTGTCCATCTGGGAGCAGTACGCATGCTTTGAGTGGGAGGTCGGAAATACCGACGACGCCCAGAAAGTTTTTGAGACTGCGCTGGCGATGGCCAGCTCATTGGCAGTTAATGAAGCAACCGTCGACAGCAGCAACTCTTCTGTCATTCACCTTTACAGCTCTTATTCACGGCTTGAGCTTGGAATAGATTCATCGGGTCCGTCAACCTCTAAGGCCATTTCGGACAGCAGCCGGAAGCAAAGGGCTAGCCGGGCCCTGAGGATCTTAGCCATGGCGGTTAACGGGTACCAGGCAACGAGCATGGGCAAAGATACGGCTGCTCCCGAGGTAGTTCGTGCTCGGCATTTTTACCAGCGCCGTCTTGATGATATGCAGGCTACATTTGCAGCTGTCAATTCTTCTGACACAGAGAATATAAAGTGTTGCGGTCGGAATCTGTTAGACTGGTCCTGCTGCTTCGCCCTGTTTCAGCTACTGACTATCGGACTATCGGCAGCGACTTCAGTACTGCAGAATTTCCAGACATGCCTTTGTGGAAGGACCACTGTTTCCACAACCGACGTTGAGAACACCGCCGATTCTGATCGGTGTAAAAAGTTCGTCGATTTCTCCGAAAATTCCCATTTCTCTGCTTTGCTTCGGTTCACTGCCCGACTGCGTATACAGTTAGCGCAGTTCTGTTTGAGCAGCAGCATTGCTCCATTGAAGGTTGTCAGAACAGCTCTTTCCAATGCGCTGACGGAATTTCCGAATGATGTCTGGTTTCTCAAGACATTCGTCGACGTTGAGCTATCATCACATATATCCGGCCGCATGCAGGAGTATTTTCATCGAGCTGTGAATGAGGCTACCATGCCACTGCCAGTTCTGTATACCATACTTGCTGGGAGGAAACGTCTGCTTCGACTGTCCACGGATGCACAAGCACCTTGTAAGTGTCATGGTGGTAAATACTGAAAGATACACATTAAGTGATCAGTTTAATTATACATTTATGTAATGGTAATTTATGTAATAATGTAATGTCGTAGATCTGGGAGCACTAATGTTAGCAGGTGTTAATCTCAAAGCGTGCGTAACAATAATTGCAAAAGAATTTCTTGTTCTGGTAAGTAACTAAGGATAGTCATAGTGAATAAAAATACACGCATTAAATAGTGAATCTACACATTTGTGAATTACCTTAATGCCACGACTTGAGATGCACATATTATAGAGGATAGCATTAAACCCTCTGGCCTGTGTGAGAAATTTATCACAAATCATGCACAGAAATAGTAATGAAGCGGATGGAATTTTTGGATTGGTGGGTGTTAGATTTGAATCATAATCAGAATTGAAGAATTATGTGAACTTGCAAAGCAACATTGGCTCTCCATTCAAGTACTTATTCAAGTTAGTTTATTCACAATTTCTGTGTAGTGCAGTGTTTGAAATGAATCATAAAATTGTATTTTACTGAGCTTTTTGCGTTTTATTATGGATTTGTGATACTGTTTAGGCGGGTCTAGTGATTTTAGTGCTGCCATTCAGGACTCTGTTGGAGGCACTCTACAAAAGTTAGTGATTGATTGATTCTTTGACTGAATCTCAGCAGGGATTTGCTCATAATTTGAGTAAATTGTGAAAAAAAACAAAAAGGGGTCCTTTTTTATGAAACACCGTGTATACGGTAAAATTAAACAAGTCTTTTGCCTACTGCTTTGTCGTCAGTGTTTCAGGGTTTTGTCCCAGACTGCCACAGGTTTTCTCCCTCTTGACTCTACTATGGACATCAGTCCCCAGACACTCTGAAAATTCCACTTTGCCTACACCATTGGACTCACGGATCGTTGCATATGCCATGGGGTTCTGTGAGTGATTTTGACACCAATGTAGGCTTCCCCTGCAGCAAAAAGCTTAAAAAACACTGCACTAGTGGAACGTTCTTTTTCGTGGAGTCGGTTGTTAGTGAATGATAGTTTGCTGCATAGACGTTGAGACTGGGGTAACACATCAGCTGAGATCTTGGTTTGAACTTGCTGTTAACTCAGACTCTGCCAAGCACTGTGCCCTCATCTGGAGACTGTACATGTTCTTTGAGGTAAGTTTCGTTACTTTTGTAGTTGAAGTAACAATAGTATTAGTAGTTGCATTGTGTGTGGCATTAAGCCCAAATTCCATTACGCTGACTTTCACCGAAACTTCCCTGCAGCGAACGTCGTGGACACAAATCATGAAAGTCGTAGACACAAACGGTGACAAATCATGAAACCATGAAGTTTGGGTGAAAGTCGCCGACACAAGTCACGAAAGTCGCGGACACAAACCATCTTGATATGTCGAGATGTTTGCGACAAAGTCCGCGACAAACCCGTTTGTGTCGCTCTAGTGGAATTTAGCCCATTACGATGCACGGGGAAAGTCGGCGACAAAGTCTGGGACAAGTTCACGTCAAAGTCACGGACTTGTCGCGGACACAAATTCTGAAAGTCGGCGACGTGATATGTGTCACGGACTTTCGTGATTTGTGTCCGCGACAAGTCTGCGACTTTGTTGGGAACTTGTCCCGGACTTTGTCGCAAAGTCGGCGTAATGGAATTTGGGCTTTAGCAGCATTGTGTTGTGTGGCCGTCTGGTAGTGTTAACTGTTAGCACAATAGAGAGGTTGGGATTACTGATGGGTCCGCTTGTGGATTGGAATCCGCAGATTATTTCAGATCCATGGATGATGGCATGGCTATAATATTTTTCTCTGCATGAAGCTGGTCTTAGTTAGCGACCAGCTTGTCTCTTGTTTAGTATGATGATTCATTACCAAATGCATGATGCATGATCCTAGAGCTGCTTTATGCTAATTATACATAAAAAACCGCAAACAATTTATTTAATGTTGTATAAGCAATGATGTAAAACAGCAAAAATCCAAAGTATAAGCATGAAGTAATGTATTAGCTTAGACATTTAATCTGTCCTCAGTAGCCAGATATAAATGTCTAAGCTAATGCATAATGTTCGTTTAATGTTGTTTAAAGAATTGTTTAATTTTTCCCACAGACGCCATTGTAATTTTTTGAATAAATACATTACATATTAATTTCACGGCATGAAATTTTGTCACAAAATACTAGAGAAAACCCTAAGTCTCTACCGCCGCCATCTTGAATTTATTACTATTGCCACTTTTGGTCACATCGCCTATTTCCTGTTGTAGCTGGCTACACTCCTGCAACAGCAGCTGAGTTATTAGTGTTTGTGCAAAAATCCAAGATGGCGGCCGCCGCCATCTTGAATTATTATTTTGTAACGCCTGACCACTCACAAAGCCCGTTTGTGGTCCTAAACTTGCTCTTCAAATTTTGCATTGATTGATTTTATACTTTTCGAGATATTGTGATTTCAAAATTTCACAAATTTGACTTAAAATGCATATTCAGACCTCAAAAATCATGTTTTAGGGAGTTTTGACCCTTTAAACTTTACTTTTATCATCGAGACCCCAAAAGGCACTTCCTTATGCAGAAGCACGCGTTTTGAGCCCTCATTGGTCATGATCGGTCCTATGGTGTGATCTGGACGCGACGCGAAGGGTACAAAAAAGAAAGAACCAGAAGTAAGCCAAAATTTGCCATTTTTGCAGACCCTCTTCCCGTCGTCCCACATCAACCAAATTTTGCATGCGGGGTCGTATCCTGGATATCGTTCTTGGTTTTGAGTTTCAGAAAGATCGGTTGAAAAATGTGGGAGCAGTGGGGGGTCGAATTTTTGGCTTTCCCATTGACTTGGCATATCGCTTATACAACAGCTTGTTGCTATCGCACAAGCCGTGATGATATTGATGGGTCTTGTGTTGCAGGCAACGATGAGATCTTCTGATAAAGTTAAAGCTGTATTCTACCGCTCACTACAGCATTGTCCCTGGGCAAAGGTTAGCATGCATTTTTATGCGCAAGAGCTAGTGTAGCTAGCTATAGCGCATATTAGCTATGGTAATTCTGCATGTCCATCTGTCTGTCCTGGCGTCACGTCGTGGTACCATTTCAAGACCAGGTGAGATAAAGATTTCGGGTTTTCACCGTATGATAGCCTAGAGTCTCTGGTATTTTGTGACAGATTTGTAGTTTTTGCCTGACGTTGTTGAAGGTTTGGTCTTTCTGTTGTGTGTTAACTGAACTGCATTGTTGCAGGCGTCGTACGTGACGTCAGTAACCCAGTTTTGAGTAACTCTGCCCAGTGGCGTCGTGGCTTGGAAAAGTTTGGAGGCACGACATTGCAGTTTTTTGACAGATGGCTGCAAATTTTTGATGGAGAAGATTACGGGCGCTCAGAATTTTAATTTTTCCCAGACAGTCTTCCACCGCAGGGGATTTTCAGCCCCGGATTTTTGAATTTTTGAAAAATAATTTTTGCACGAGAAGGATATTTTCCGACAATTTTCTGACGGACATAAATTTAGGGAAGGGGCAATTTGCAGCCGTGACACTACTGCAGTAGTCCAACAGTGGCTTCTGTTCCCCAAATCTGGAGTCAAAATTGGGCAAAAGTCCCCCCACTTTCGGGTGAAAAATAGGGGGAGTTTTGACTTAACTAAGCTCCCCTCCCCCTATTTATTCTGGTCACAAGGTGTGTCCACTAGGTATAGGAATAGAAGCTGTTGTTGTCCAATAGATGCAGTGGGGTTAGATCATGCAGAGATTTGTACTATGTATGCGCATTGCAGTCGTTGTACGTGGACTGCGCTCGCCTGGTGCCGGAGATGCTGCAAGAAATCGTTGATCTGATGACGGAGAAGGAGCTTCGAATTCGCACTCCGCTTGAGGAGCTCGACTTGCTTCTGACTGGCTGTAAACAGACCGAGAGTTCCACAGCAGTAAACGACTCCGAGCTGCGGACTGACAGCATGGATGTATCGGACGAATTAGGCTCAACAGTGAATAGCTAACTGTTGCGCTAGCTAATCGCATTACAATCCGGTTATTCAGCGATTGGCTGGCATCCGGCCGCAATGCAATCCTGCTACAATGTGATTGGTTGGCGGTCCCACCGCAACACAATCCCGCGGTTCAACGCTGGCCTGTCCCCGCGTCGGACCGCCTACTACGCTCCCGTACAATCTGCTTGCACTGTACAAATACACTTTGTCTCCCCAAAAGGATCCCCGATGTTATTGACTGTAACTTGAAGAAGGATGCTGAGATTTTATTTAGTAGTCTGTGCCACGAATGTTCCTGATACAACTGGTTGTAAAAACGGCTAGATCAATAATGTTGGTGATCAGTGATGCTTTTTCAAGTTACTCCACTCCAGACCCTGCTGGGGGAGCTTGCAGCGCTCCTCAGACCCCTAGCTGGATTTCAGGGGTCCTACTTTTAAGGGAAGGAAAATTGGAAAGAAAAGGAGGGTGAGGGAGGGAGGAAATTGGATGGGAATAGGAGTGGAGGGGGGATGGAAGGAATGGAGGGAATGCGAAGGGGTGAAGGAAAAGAAAATACGTGCACTTATTATTTCCTACTTTGAGCATTGGTCGGGATCTGCCTTATTGTAGTCATCTTACCCAGCAGTTTACTGAACACTGTGTTCACAGAATGCAACAAATTGAATCACAATTGAAGCACTTTGCAGTAAATGAAAATAGTCGGTAAAGAAACTATGAAAAAAAGGAAAAAAGAGTAAAAAGGTGTGGTGCAAATTTTAAGGCAGTTTCCACCGAACTGTATTTAACATGGAAAACATTACACTATTCACTCACCACTACGTTGGGAGTGCGTCCCGCCATCGTAATTCTGTCCATCTGTCCGTTCGTTCGTCCGTCCGTCTGTCACACGGGATCTGTCAAAAACGGTGCAAGCTAGGATCACCAAATCTTCACCGTCAGCTAGTTTCAGGAACCATAAAGCTTTTCCATAAATTTGAAAGGGGTCACCCCGAACGAGGGTGCTAAATGAGAGAGAGATAGCACGAGCCTATAACGTGGGTCTTGGGGCAGAGCCCCCAGCGGAGTCAGGAGCAGAGCCCCTGGTCAAGGGGTCAGAGGGGCCCCCTGAAGATGAAGCATTTTTGGCTGTTGGACGTTTAATGGAAGCCGCAAATTTGCCCACTTTTCGAAACTTTGAAAACACAAAGACATCAGATATTCATGTTATCTTTGCGAAAAAATCATGGTGGCTACGAAACTGGGAGGGCCTGTGCCCCCCTCCCTCGGCCCGGGCCTAAAACCGCCATTGACGCTAACTATCAAAATACAATGCAGGCTACAGTGCACAGCGCGGAGTACTCTGGCGCACATAAAATATTTTATTCATCATCAGGCTAAAATTTTTATTTTTTTATTTATTTTTATTTTTTTTCATTTTTTATTTTATCATTTAACACGCAAAAAAGTAGAATTTTATCAAATTTTTGTAATCCCGAAATCGCGGCATTCAGAATTGGCGAAAATGGCCAGGCCCGGTATTGTAATCCCTAAGGTCAACTTTCACCGAGACTTTGAATTTTTCGATAGCCTACCAGTAAGCCTATATCAGGGACAAATAATTTACAAAGCCACTTACACTGTGTCTCAAAAATCGTACCGGACATTTTCGATTATAAGTTGAACAAAAATTATCAGATTCTCATCATTTTTGTTGTGAATATTCCTGACACAACTTGCCATTATACGGCCATTTAGTTTTTCACCTCACCCAATGTCTGCTTCTGTACTACCTGGGAAAAGAAAACCAAGCAAAATATGTGTTGAAATATGCAAATAACATGAAAAAAACATCCGCAACATTATTGACCGTAACTTGAAGCATGATTAGCAGATTTCAATAATTTTTGGCACAAGTACTTTCGACACAACTAGCTATTAAACGGTTTAAGTTACCACCTCACCCATTGTCTGCTTCTGCACTACCTCTGGAGATTAGATCAAGCAAAATACCCGTTAAAATGAATGAAAGAACGTTGTTAAATTCCGTCTATCCAGGCCAGTCGATTACAAGGCTTGATTGTCGTGTAGCAACGTGTCAAGCAGATGACGTTCAGAAATGTTTATGACTTCAAAAAGCGACTGTTGAAGTATGGATTAGTCTGGAGCATAACATTGCCGATACTGTTGTCAATGAATGGAGAAATCGTCTTCGTGTTTGTGATTAACCAACATTTCGATCAATTTTATTGCAGGCAGCTAAAAACATAACATTTGGATAAAGTGTCAGCCAAAGTGTCAAAAATTAAACAAATAAAATGTGTTTTGCGCATTATTTACATTAAGTAATAATACCACTTTAGGTAAAAATGCAATATTTCGTTGGTTCTGATTTCCCCAGGTAGTGCAGGAACATACGATGGGTGAGGCGGGAAACTGCATAATGACTTGATGGCCAGCTGTATAAGGAACATTCTTACGAAAAGTTATACCATCCGATAATACTTCTTCAAGTTACAGTCGAAAATGTTTGGGATGTTTTTTGAGACACAGCGTATATACCAATCAGTCATCCGCAGTAGGTGGCGTTAACTGATTTCAAATAATCTCTCATTTATTTTGCATTTAATATTTTGGTATTATATGAAGTTTAAGGACGTGAAAGTTCACGTCCCGCGCAAAAATTTAGAGAATAGTACGTTACAATGTCGTTTTGGCCGAAGTATTTACGCCTCACCGTGTCATTTGCGTCTGCCGAAAAGTTACTACAAATTGGTATTCTGCAACGTAACACTGTGTTTCTACAATTACTTTTCACAAGTAACAAATATTATAGTTTTTAAACTACATTTTGCATAATTTGTATTATGTTACGCATTTAGTTACTTCGTTTGAATAGCAGCAATTATTAATTGTTGACTCAAAAGTCGCACACCTGCAGCGTCACCTGGCGATTGAAAGGTACTCAATCACTTGTCACGCACCTCGCGTTGTTTAATTCAGAGATGCACCATGATGTCCATGTGAAGGAGTTTGTTATAGCGACTCCGCTCTAGTCTTTTCGGAGACGCCCGCAAATGTCCAACGGTTTCGTATGGGTTTTCGGCAAAAATTTAAACGTTTCTCTTATTCTTGCCACTTTTAACGTTTTTTTGGTTTTTCTTGCGACTGTTTTACGCGCGATAGCATAACTCGCTATAGTGCATCCTTTTTGGGACACACTCCGAACACAGTGTACAGTGAATAGTGTGACATTTTTAATGTTAAATACAGTTTGGTGGAAATTGCCTTTTGCATGACGGGTCCCCTCGCCGACGTAATCAACCGCGCCACATTTTATCTTAATGAGACTTAATCCGATCAAGGGTTTTGATTCAGTGGGGGTCGAATTTTTGCTTTTCCCATAGGAAAGAGTAGTCGCCGTTTACACAGGGCTTGAACTACCGTTCAGCCTGTGATCAGTCAGTCACCTGCAGTAGGCCTAAGTAGCGTTAACTGATGTCAAATAATCTCTCATTTATTTATCATTGAACTTTTTGGTATTACATCAAGTTCAAGGACGTGAAAGTTCACGTCCCGCGCAAAAAAATTGTCGAATGCGAATATCGACGTACGTTACGTCGTCGTTCTGGGCGAAGTAGATACCCATCATCATGCCATTTGAGTCTGTTGAGAAGTTACTGTAAATTGAGGGTATTCTATAACGTCATATTGTGTTCCTACAAAATTCATACTTTTCACAAGTAACATATATTGTAGTTTTTCACTGCATTTTGCATAATTTGTATTATGTTACACGTTTAGTTACTTCGTCTGAATAGCAGCAATTATTAATTGTTGCCTCAAGGGTCGCACAGCTGCAGCGTCACCTGGCGATTGAAAGGTACTTAATCACTTATCACACACCTCGCGTTACGGCGTAAAACCCATATTTTTACTTCAGCGTTGTAATAAAATGATTAGAATTATTACTGTCGTCAATTAACAGGAAAGTAGAGTATGTCACACATACAGTTTACAGAAGATGCGAAGTTACAATAAATCGATTTTATTTTGTGGACTGCCTGCGCCTGAAAATTCGCCTGATGTGTTTGTGGAAGGGTCAGCCTTGAACTAGTGCCCTTGGCCTGCAAGCTAGTGACGTCGTAGGCGTGACATTTGACTTGATAAACATTTGCAGACGGCGAATTTTTACACTGAAAAGGGTTGGTTTTTGGCTTAATTGTTTTTTGTGTCTTTTTTACTAACGTGGATCGATGTTCTTGATTTAATGTACGCAGATTTCAACTCGTATTCTGAACAAGTTACATGTGCCGGTCAATGTTGATGGTTCATGTAAACACCGTGTTGGCTCCATTGTATACGGGCACGGGTAAAATGCGGGGGAAGGTGTACTTCGCGGAATGCGGATTGCGGAATTTCGAAAAGGTGTATTCTGCGTAATTTAACCTGCGGAAAATCTTTGGTGTATTTTGCTGAATTAAAATTGCGGAAAATATTTTTGTTGTTGAGTTATGTCAATGAAGTAAGCGTACAATTCTACAGAGCGCTCGACCATCATGCTCACAAGCCTCGTTGTTTCTTGCAGGAGGATATAGTAGGCTAATTTTTATCATTGTTTTGGTAGGCCTATACGATACCTTGATTTAGTACTCAGGCTAATAAGTGACACGCATTGAATAACGCTTAGACACGGGCCGAAAACATGAACGCTATTGTAAGCTTATACACATTATGACACATCTCTCATTAGGCGTTTGATTGCGCAGCGTCCGCATTTTGGTGGTCCGCAGTTTACCCATTGGTTGGTCCGCAGGTACGCAAGTCCGCATTTCGGGAAGGTGTACTTTGCGGATTGCGGAATGTGGAAATTTGAAAAGGTGCATTTTGCGGAATTTCATTTGCGGAACATTCCGCAAATTACACCTTAGATTTTTGTTCGCATTCCACAAAATTCAAATAAAATCAAATAATCAAGTTTGCGTAGGTATAGGCTTACATTTGAATCTCCAATCGACATCGGCACATCGCATACGACACGGTCACGCAGTTGGTAAAGTAATCCCATATTGTTGTCTTTAACTTAACTCTTAAAACGCCTTGAAGTCTGTTAACTCACGACCGTAAGCCGGCACGTCACACACGAATGCAAGGTCGACTCAAGTAGAAGAAGAAGCTCATTTTACAGTTGACGTTTTTTGTTTGCCACCCAACAAGGTCACAGCATAAAGTGTCACTCATTGTTGAATATATGTAGCATTGATTTTGTGCATAATTTTACGACAGTGTTTATTATAATTCATTTGTGGTTGACAGGGCAGCATGTCGTCACCGCCGTCGTATGCCGATCTTGGCAAATCTGCCAGAGACTTGTTCAGCAAAGGATTCAGTAAGTAAAGTTTGCAATTTGCCTAGACCTCTCGACAGCTGAAAAATATTTTTAGCCAGCTGAATTTGTTAAAAAATTGTTTCGCTTTATTTAGAATTTGTTTAAATGGCTCATGTTTACGTCGGTAAGCTGGTGATGATGATAGCCACATTATGTTAATGATGCTGGTTATATGCGAATATGCAATCGCATATTTTGCCAAAACCGGTGTATCGCATATTTTTCCACATATAATGGCATTTTCAAAATCACGTAGGTAAAAATTATGTCGCATAGTCAAACATTTGCATATATTCACAGATATGCTGCATATTTCCGCATATGCGATTGCATTTTTCTTGTCAAACATTGTTTAAGATCGTTAAATATTTTGGGTAGCAAATGATTACTAGTATTTACAATTAGACGTTGAATAAATTAAGTCGAAAATGTCAAAAATGCAGGGATATGGTCTCGGTCGAAACGTCTCGGTCTCGAGACGTACTAATGTCTCGTCTCAGTCTCGTCTCGGTCTCAGACCGATGCATCTAGGGTCTCGTCTTGGTCTCGGAGCCATATGTCTTGGTCTCGGCTTAGTAGGTCTCATCCCAGTAGATCTCGTCTCGGGCTATTGCGTCTCGTTGAGACGTTTTGTTCAGACGCGCGCCGTACATACTGTAGCTGCAGTTAGAACCAGCATGACAATTGTGGCATAGACATATTCGTTTAAAGTGTTTTTACTCTTTCGTTTACTTATTTATCATAAAGCAGAATTATGCCATGTCAGTCTTTTTTCGTCATAAAATGACCTAGTCGCAATGAAGATAAAGTGTATGATGTCAGGATGAATACTATCAGCCAAATGTAGACGATGTATAATGCTATAATCAGCTGTAGTTTACTAATTTTAGTTGCTTGCAAATTGCGATAAACTTATTTCTTGTTTACAGTCTAATGTGTCTTTAGTTCGTTTTGTTGCTAGATTTGGTGTATTTGTGAATTGGTGTATGTCACCGTTAGCTAGAAATATACAATACTGTTGTTCTAATTTCGGCTGGAATTCTGAAAGGTTTGTGAATGGTGACATTAGTATGTTGAACAAAGTTTTTGTCAAGTCGTTTTATTCGTCAGTCAGTGAGAGTGACTGGCTTACTGTAGATGCCTTACGTCAAATGTTGAACCTACATGATGGCTTTGATTTTCTGTTCTTTTCTGATGGCTCCACATTGTTACATTCTGAATTGGACAGTCTCACTTTATATCTAGCATCAAGCCGTACTTTGTAGTCTATTTGTTGCTCAGTTTGTGTTGCTTTTTGTGTTCTATTGTCGTTTCTTATCTTTTTCTTTTTTTCTGTACTTTGTGTATGATGAAATAATAAATAATAGTAATAATGGCTCATGTTTACAGCAATACAGTTGCAATTCTTTATGGTGCAAGCGTTAATTATTCAGTGATAATTGTCAAAATAAATTGCAAAAACCCACAATATCACAAAAAAAGTGCTTACCATGGTGCGAGTTAATTAATCCGTATATTTTTTTCATTATCAATGTGTTTTACCATATGTCACGGCAAACGTCTCGGCGAGACGTTGAAGTTTTCGAGAGTCTCAGGAGCTTTAAGGTCTCGGCCAGCGTCTTAGAAACTGCAACGTCTCGTCTCGGTCTCGTCTCGGACAAAATTTTGAATGTCTCGATCTCGGCTCAGAAGGCCTCGTGCACATTCCTCCAAAAATGTGCACAATCGGCCTATTAATGATCATGATTATGATTCTTCGTCACTCAAAGTTGCATATGCCAGAAATATGAGAAAAAGTATGCTGCATATGCAGCATATTTTCTCGCATATTTTACCACAAAAAGTTCAGCATGTTTTAAGAAAATTCTCTGCTATAAACTATTATCTTTATATTGTATATCTCTCTCAGCGTAAAGTCTGTTATGGTGATGCTGAAGTGATGTCACCAGTGAACATTTTTTCCAGAACTATTGTCACTTTTTATTTGTAGAGAAATTGGTCTGTCTCGTTGCCGAGCAGAATCGGCTGCCTTTATCTTTTTTCAACATCGTAGGTTTATTAGATAACTCTTAACTCATCTCATAATCTGTTACTTTGAAAATTTTTTGGGAATTTTTTCATTCAAAAATGGTCATTTTCGTCTGACAGAAAACTGTTCATGATTTTGGCATTTTTTTTGAGTTGAGATTTTGTGCAGTGATCGTGAACGGTGTTTGATCGAATGTCGTAGACTATGGACTGTACAAGGTCGAGACTAAGACAAAGTCGACCAGCGGTGTGGATTTCACCGTCAACTGCAGCAGTAACCGCGACACCAAGAAATTTGTCGGTAGTCTTGAGACCAAGTACAAGTGGTCCGATTACGGTAAGTAATGAATCTTCGGTGACTTCAGACTTGTTGTTATGTCTTTTCGTGAGCCACCCAGCACCCGTACGTAGTAATTGGAGGCCTTGAGCTTTCGCTGTCTTTTTTTTTTTATTTTCTACTCTTTCTCCTAAATCAGACAGCATACCAGGAATAAAATTGGAGGGACAGATGACCCTTACCTGGAAGGAATTGCGGTCAAATTTCAGTGAAATCTGTCATGGGGTTTCGGCTGGAGGGGCACGTTTATAATCTAAAATGCACTTTGGATGCTGCACTGTATTGATGTTAGATGGCGCTGTGAGATCGCAAAGCTTGCTTGGCCAATCACCGGGAAACTTTGCCATGTGGTCGGAATATAGGTGCCTTTCATGATTTGGATCCAACACACTTTGGGGGCCCTCTCCTGGACTTAACCACACCGGGCAGCCACGCGTTGGGCTCTGGTCCAAATTTTTAGCTTGCATGTGTTGTACGTACGAGTATTTTCACTTTTGTTCTGGCAGCATTTTGCTGGATATTTTTATTACTCATAGATGTTTGTAGGGTATTGTAAATGATTGGTGCACACTGCCAACGCTATATGTTACAGCTAAATGCAAATTATTTGTTTTTCAGTGTTTTGCGTGTTGTGTGTCATTTGTAGGAATAACATTTATGGAGAAGTGGAATACAGACAACATGTTGGCGACAGAGGTGACGGTTGAGGACCAGCTGCTGAAGGGACTGAAGCTATCGTTTGACACGCAGTTTGTCCCACAGACTGGGTAAGTCCATCAGTTGGTCATATGCAAGATGTAATGGTTTTTTATTGTTTGATATCGCTGGAGAATTTGTGTGATGTATCTCTGATGGTACTTTGACACCGTTCAATTGGATTGGGTCACCTGAATGGCTGTGGGCAGTATTCAGAAGTTTTTCCTTGGGACCCACAACTTAAGCTGCCTATGCCATGCTGATCAGCTCTTGTCTGCCTTTTTATGTAAGCTCCGTGGTCTCAATGCAGGTGTTGCTTGTCTCCAAACATGACAACTCAACCTGGAGTAACTGACTCGAACAGAAATTATATCGCTGGCATTACCGGTACTATTTTTGCATCACTAAGGCTTTAGAAGTCTACTGTGTGTTACATGCTAGAGCCATATGCACAATGTCAGAACACCAATACTGTGATTTTTGATTCAGAGACCAAGGCCACATAATTTTGCGAGCACGTCCCTTGTGTCTGGTAGCAGTGAAGGAGTTCATTATTATTACGTAATCTAAATTGCGCTGGTTGATCTGGTGGAAACTGCGTTGTGAAATTGCAGAAAGAAAAGTGGAAAGATTAAGTCGGAGTACAAGCACGAATATTTTCACACTAATCTTGATGTGGACTTCAACTTTGCCGGCCCAACGATCTTTGGAGCAGTTGTCTTTGGGTGAGTTTGCAGACTTTGTGATGTTTTAATGAGCATATTTTGTTTGGTAGATTGCTGGGTCAGTGGCTTAGTGTTTAGTGGGCATGTGCGCCATGCGGTTTTCAAAATATTACTTTGGTTTGGTTTTCAGTTCTGTTTTGGAAAAAACACGGTTTTTGGTTCCGTTTTCGGTTTTTGCCGTCTGATGTTTAGTGTATGTATACTGTATTACTTTATTATTAGCATCTTTCCTGGTAGTCATTTTTCACTTTGCATATGACGTGAGGAATTATGCAGACTACTTTGTGTGCTGACTGCTGTAATGGTCCAACTAATCGTCGGTGAAAGTTTTTTGAAATAAGGCCTCGAGAAAGCTACTTTGACCGACATGAAAAGTGTAAAAACCATCATAAAACTGGCGGTTTAGTTTCTTAAAAACCGAACCGCGGAAAGCAAGTTTTCAGTTTTTAAAATTTAACATGGGTTTGATGGGTTTTTAAAAAACCGAAACCGGAATTTTTAACGGATTTCGCACACCCATAGTGGTTAGGCATTGAGGTCTTGGGCTTGACTGCTCCACCTTGTCTTGATTTGAGACTGTGTACTGTACACTCCAGATAAGTCCATGTCATGTTCGATTTTTGACAGTAGAAATTGGTTAGAAGTCCATAATATAAGAATCACTTAGCAGTTGTTTAGTGGCTAATCACCACAGAACAGAACAGGCTGATTTAAATGACTCGGACAGGTTCTCAAGAATCAAGTAAAAAATTAAGGAAATGAAGTAAGTTAGAAACCAATACTAGTGTCTTATCCTAAACAGAAAATAGAATGTATATAGTGTAATGGTCAGAAACATGTATCATAGAAGCAAGATTATTAACTGAAAAGTAACCTTGTTTTATATACACTGTGTCCCAAAATTAGTGCCCCCCCCCGCAGATATGTTAGTGTAAAATCGTTAGTGCCTGAAAGATTGTTACAATATTTGAAACAGTCATGGAGACAACCATTTTGAACTAGTCTTTATACAGTTCGAGCTTAAAGTGGGCACCTTTAGTCTCGACGCAAGCTTTAAGGTCCGGTTTTTCCATCGCCGATCAAATCAAATTTGATCTCCCGATTTACTGATGTCTGATAAACTTGATGTTCAGAATTAATCTTTGATCAACTGTGTTTCGTTTTTCCATGCATTTTCGATCTCATGATCGGCAATTAGCTGATCGGCTGTCAACTGAGCCTGCTTTATGCCAATCTGATTGGCTGACAGTGACCTCAGTTACCCAGCGTGCACTGCGAGTGGACGCCATAGCCAGTAAAAGTCGTCATAGTAACGATATCAACAATATCGTCAATATTGTCTGCTGTCAAAAATACATTGTATTGCAAATCAATACGGGAGCATCTATCCATTTGATTTCTTCACAAAACACTATGCACAGTATAAATTGATCAGTAATGATTGCATGGTTCCTACGGTCAGGGAAAGACATTTTAAGAAAGGAATTTTAAGAAGTCAGGGAAAATCCAGACGGTCAGGGGAAGTCAGGGAATTCAAAAGTACCATGGTGCAAAAGTTAACAAAGATGCAGAAAAAAACAGAACTGTTGCACGCACACTGCATACAGCAGTTCAAAATTTTTTCTGCTCGCTTCGCTCGCAGATTATTTATGCTTTTACTTTTTCATTTGTTCTGCCGCCCTTGTTTCTAGTGTTATTGCAAGTGATTGAAAGCCAGCATTGGTATTTCGCATGAACAAATTAGTCAGGGAAAATAATTCATTTTGTTCTGGAATGTCAGGGAAAAGTCAAGGAAAATGTATCCTGCAGAGTAGTAGGAACCATGTGATTGATCGCCATGCCTGGAACTTCATTTTAATGTGTGAATTGCCGTTCTGACCAGCGAAATGATGCAACGTTTTTGGTGCGAATAAGCAACGAACTGCAGATCGCCCTGTTTAATCGTCAGTTTTCTGACTTGATAAACCAATATTCGGCCGTCAACTTGACGGGAGATTTGATGGACGATTAATCGCTAATTGGTGATGGGAAAAGGATCATTGAGATGAAGTCCCAAAGTTGATCGGAGATCAATTTGATTGGCCATCAGATGTGCATGGAAAAATGGGACTTTAGCAGGTACGCGGCTGCTTGATCCCTTTGTCAGTAACAATGCATTGAAGGTAACTCTAATGTGAACAAACTCTGACGTGACGATGTTACACTGAGCACACACGGTAAGGTGTGTGCGTCATCATAAGTATGACGGTAAGTGCAGTGTACAGTATTTACTTGAAATCCGTAAACTACAAACTGAATTAGGTGCATTTGAAGCAAGGGGGTCGCTAATTTTGGAACACGGTGTATGTCAGTATAATGATGACATTTTAGTATGTTACATGAATTGATGATATGACTGCTGTTGGTTGCTGAACGGGTGCAGAGGTCGGGGCTGGCTGGCTGGTTATCAAATGGCGCTGGACACTGCGAAGACAGCCAAGTCATTGCTTTCACAGAGCAGCTTTGCCATCGGATATAGCAAGGATGACCTTACCCTCCACACAGCCGTGTATGCGGAACTTTTAAAATATTTATTCATTAGTTAGTCCACCCGGAAACGATATGTTTTTGCTGGAATTTATTTTTTTCTTTTTCTTTTTTTCCTCCCGTAATTTTCGAGCTCCATTGGCCGATCAGCTCCATGCCCAGAGCTGCATTCGATTATATAATCCCGGTTTAAAATTTTGGGGGAGCCTCCCCAAAAAAATTTTAGGGGCTAAAACATGCAAAATTTGGCCCGATTTTGGTCGACTTCAAAGTTCGGCGGTGAATATCTCTGGAAGGGATGAAGATATTCAAAATCAGACAAATACACTGTGTTTCCAAAAAACGGGCACCCTTTTTATTTCTTTCATAATTCACTCAAATGATGATCAATTTACACGAAATTTTTACCAGATGTAGCTGAAGAAATGCTAATTCAAAATATATGGACAAAATATGGCTGTTA
>Ga0209367_1005250_pt1 | contig 17957 bp, 11 predicted proteins | sample WorMetLIZISLAND2_FD_187412 | JGI IMG/M metagenome (GOLD analysis project Ga0209367, IMG submission 187412) | Marine gutless worms symbiont microbial communities from Max Planck institute for Marine Microbiology, Germany - Olavius geniculatus... ... | reverse complement strand
GGCACGGACCTGCATGCCTCAGCTGGAAAAAAGAATTTGGAAATCAGGCATCAGACTGGATACTAAAATTCGTCTCTATCAGACCTACATTGTGCCAGTCGTGTTTTATGGGTGTGAAACGTGGACCACTACGAAATACTTGTGCGCCCGTCTGGATGCGTTTGATATGTGGGCGTTACGCAAGATTCTGAGGATCTCATACACCCGCCACATAACCAATGATGAAGTTTGGTCCCGCTCGAATTGCCAGCCACTATCCAGCATAGTTACAAGCAGATGGCTCCGTTTCTTCGGTCACATCGCCCGCAGCTTTCCTGACGAAGATCACCATCGTGCCATTGCTGCCGCAATACGCAAGCCTTCTCCGGATTGGAGAAGGCCTGCAGGGAGACCCAGTCACACCTGGTTACGTTCAGTGGAGGCAGACCTGAGACCTCTGAACATTGGTCTTTCTTCTGCGTGGAGAAAAGCTTCTGGGTGGGCGGACTGGCGCCGCATCGTGGACACGGCCACGCTGTGGAAGAGTACGCCATAAGAAGAAGAAGAACTGACCACTGACTGTGACTAACTGATAGCACAACAGACATGGTCCGCTGGTTCTTGACATGCGTTAATGACTGGCACCAAGGAACCTCACAGCACAGATGGCAGGGAGACTGATATAGCTGCGCTCCGAGTCTCACTCGGGGTTACCGTTTTCATTGCATAACAACTGCCCCAAATAAAACTCGGGATTACCGCTGAGGAGGTTAAATAATGTCATACAGAGAACGAGAAAGTTGTGGCCAGGTGATGGTGATGATGGCATGTTGAAATGACACGCGTGCACATGACACATTGTAATTTTTCTGTAAATCTCTCCGTGTATTTTGTCTGGGGTAAACAGGCCAAGACTTAAACAAGTTGTCTATGGCATCAGGATAGGGAGTCGGCTGAAATTATTTAAACTAGAAAAAGTCTCATTTTCCGGTCAAGTTGTCTGAGCCGTTGTGTGAAGAGTGGTACTGTCACAGTGTTGAATGGCATTTCGATGTATTTTTCCCGTGATGACGTTAATGGTAACATGCTGTGCTTTGTGTGCTCTGCTAGAAACTTGGTCCTGGTATGGCGATGCAAGAATTCCCAGCAATTGGTTAGACTTATGCATCTGTAGTGATATTCATGTCGAAAAATAGAAAAGTGACAATGAATTGATTTTATTTCTTAGCTTTGCATGGTTTTTGTCTGTTGTTTAATAGTCAGAAGTAGTGATACTTTGCAATGTGAATTTTTTTGGTGTCAAACATCTGTTGGAAAAATAAGATTATGTTTGTTAGTAGTCTGAATGTGATGAATTTTTTTCTCCTATTTGCTCCAGTTTTACCCCATAATGTCTATATTGCGTAGTAACAGTAATGGCTGTCATAGTTGTTTTATATGAGATAGCACGCTGTTTCTGTATTTACAAGAAGTTATAAAGTTTTACGCAGAATGTTTATGTTCTTTTTGTTAGAGTAATCAACCGTTGTTTTTATTTTTTGTACTTTATGATATTATGTTAATCATATTATGCTATGGAATAGAATCAGTTTAACTGTCATTAGTTACATATCTAATATCGTGTGTGGTTTTTTTGTATGTTCCAGGCAGCCTGGCAGTGGGCAGCACTGTAACAGCACTACTGACAATTGATTTCAATGACACAACGCAGTCGGCGCTGTTTGATCTTTGCACTTCGTTACGCAAATATCCCGTCTCTATCTCTGCACCCATCGGCGAGCTTCTGCGACCTCACACGCTCAGTGAAAAAGAATTTATCACATTACAGAGTGAGTAGGTTTTGTTTGAGTTACACGTCTCTGCATTTATTGGCGATAACTGATTTGTTGATGTGCTGTGTGCCATGGTTTTGTTGTTTATAGGCCTATTTTTGTAACTTTTTTGTTTAATCAATATGCTATCATGAGGATTGTTACCAGTTAGGCTGAAAAAAGAAGTGGATTTGCTACAGCAGAAGATATCACAGACAGGGGCATCTACACCATATAAACCTTGGAGCAAATGCTCCAAGATAAAAATAGGGGAGAAGGTTTTTTTGGAAAATTGGGGGTAAGTTGAATATTAAATTTTGCATTTCTGACATTTACGATATCTTGCAAGCAGAAGTGTTCTGTGATGCTTAGAATGCACCAAATTTGTTTTTTGCCGGGTCTCTGCCCCGGATTCCACTGGGCGTAAGATGCCAGTATGAGTCCCTACAGAGCTCTGTCTTCAGCATCATACACCAAATAGGCTCACCAACGCTCGAGATATCACAAATGTTATTGACTGACAGTGCATGTTAATTCTTACTGTAACCAATGCTCAAGTCTGCTACTTAGTTTTCATGGCATACTGCACTTCAGCTTATAAGACGCTGTTAACTTGATTTACAATATCTTGCAAGCAGAAGTGTTCGTTGATGCTTAAAATGCACCAAAGTTTTTTTTTGCTTGGGCTGTGCCCCGGACCCTGCTGGGGAGCTCATGACGCTCCTCCAACTCCCTAGTTAGCTAGTAAGGGAGATACTCGCTCCCCATTCTTCACCCCTTGACGCCTTCGGCATTTCGTTTTTGGCGCCTGTTCTGCCTTATTGAGTTTGGGGGAACTTGCTGCAAGGACTTGAGCGGAATAGATGACCCTGTCATGAGAGCAAAAAAATACGTTCCTGAGATTTATTTGAGACATATGGCTTTATACGAACGTGTTATTGATCATATGGCTGATCGATTGATTGACTGGTAGATAGATTGCTTGATTGTTGTCTGGTCAACATCCTGAAAGAAATCTCAGAATTTAATCTGATCTGTTTTGAGACTTATCGTGGCAGTATGGTTGCAGAATCATCATCAATCCTGCAGTGCCCGAAAGTTTATTTTTTTCAAAATTTGAGTGAATCTAGAGTAACTTCGGAAAATAATTGAAGTCAAAGTTGCATCATTTCATGTAATTATTATAAAACGCTAATTGGCTTAATCAAAGGCTAATTTGTCAATATTCATTAATCTTCTGGTTGCTAATACATCTTAATACCCGAAAAATCAGGTTTAAAGTACTCACTTTTTTCTTTTCACGGCTTCGGACATTTTCGGAACTGTGATGTCACCTGCAGGAGGGTTGCTAACTAGCTTTATTGCCCTGAGGTCAAATGCAGCTTAATTTACGGCTAAATGGCCTCAAAAAGGCCAAATTTTCATCAGTAGTTAACTCACTAAAAACCACATTATTCCAGCTCATCGTTAATTTTACTAACTGAACACCTCTAGTAGTGAGCAAATAAACAATGAGGTAATTTCTGATGTCACATATGCGTCATTACTTGACCATACTTGTACTATACTTCTAACATTATTCTGAGAAAAATTGACGGATTTAGTATTTTCGAGTGACGTCGTCAGTATTAGTGGCACGTTCGAGTGTGTTCGGCTGGCACAACATATTACTCTGAAAATTATTTCAAAGCAATGTTTTCATTTCAGTTGATCGGCGAATTATTAATTTGTGTTACATTCTACACATACTTAGCCAATATCGTTTTTTTCGTGCAACTGGGCCTTTAAGCTAAACTACAGCAGTGGAGCATGTGTAAAGGTAAAGCTGATGCGTGCAGGTAAGCTGGGAGGAATGAACGAGAACTCAACATCGGTAGCGCTACCGGCGTCATGTCCAGGTGTGCAGGCCGTGTGCTGTCGAGTGTACGAGGTTGCTAATGTTCTGCTGGTGCCCGCGTCACAGCCAGACATGCTTCTGTTTGCCGCACAGTCAGCCGCCAACAGCTCAGATGTACTGGTAGAGGTGAAGGTCAGTGAAGGTCAACGCACTGCCGCAGTCAAAGTAAACTGCGATAAGATCGTGATAGGACAGATGCTGCTGAAGGAGCTTAAGACTGCGCTGGCTAGGATTTGATCATAGGAGTTATTACCTGTGGCTGTGCGATTTAATATAGTGTATTATTAATTAATGAATTGATATGTGAACGCCTTTAACGTTGTGCTTTGCCCTGTTTGTGGGATCAAGACTTCTTCCAATGTGCGCGAGCATTTAATCATAGAGAAAATTCATCAATTGTAAGAAATTGTTTTAAATTAGCTTTTTCCTTCTTACGTTCACATGAAAATCATCATTGCGGAAAAGGTAAAACCACTATGTTAGCCAAGATATTAGCATAAAATATAAATATTGTCATTCAGTGAATTTATATAGCATATCTTTAATGATCCTGAAGGATGATGGGCCTCCATTTTCTTGACATTCAGTGCCTGCAGCAACGCTGCTTTGAGCGCCCTTTGTTTCTAGGCTGCTTTGTGTCACTTTAGCGATTGCTGGTTTGTCCCCTAATTTTTTGTCGATGTTGATGTACAAGCTTGTAGGACTGACTGGCCTTAACTTATCATATTATTTTTGCCACCATCTTTTACCAAGTCAGTCAAAAGTGATCTATAGAAAGAAGTACGTTAATGTTATAATTTCGGCTCACATTTGGCGAGTTTCTCGCCGGCATTGTGCGCTTTTTAAATTAAATTTACTTACTTACTTTAGTTAGTAACAACACAGTAGTAATCATATTGGACCATGTCAATGGAATAGCCTTTTAGTAAATGATGCATTACTGTTATCTGTCGGTTGTGTTTTCACCGTTGTGTGATCGTGGGTCTTGTTCTGGAAGTGCTGCTTGTTGCTTATTATGTGCACTTTGCACATACTGTAGCTTGAAGTCATTAGTATACTGCATAATGCAGGTGCGCCAATGCAAAAGAATGTGTGAAGCCTGAACATGTAATTATTTTTATTGTTGTTTTTTGGTTTTGTTTGTATTCAGTTTTGTTGACTTGTGGCCAGGGCTTGCCATTTAAGGCAATTAATCAGTCAATCGCCTAAATCGATCGCCTAAACGCCCGCCAGGCGATCGATTTTTCGGTCGCCTACTCGCTGGCCACTCTCAGTGATTTTTGGTCGCAAGATTGACGTATTTGCGATCAGTCAATTTTCACTCTGCTGTCTTAGCAGTATGAAAACTCAAAAGATAGGCCTACTCGTTTTCTGGCATTGTTTGTTCATTACGTTTTAAAATTTCATTTGCAACATTTGCAATTAAACATCAGTTTAATTGTTTTTGTCAGTTAGTTTTCACTTGTGGATCTGTGTAAACGCTCATTGAGTGGGAAGAGTGACGGTATAGCCGGGGGCGTCCACTCCACTGAGAGTTGGAAGCGGAATGGATGCTTCCTGAAAAAAGTTGGCGACTAACCTTGGGGGCAATTTTTTTTGCACTGCATATAAGTCTAAATATGTGTCGTTACGGGATGTGTTTCCAGAGCCCAAAATTTTTACAAATGCAGTTGCAGCCAACAGACTGTAAAGGAAGTCCAGCTGGCGTAATGTCAGCAAAACCGGATGTCATACTGAAAAGTGTCTGTAAACTGTTTTCTTCAACTTTGGCCAATATTGCAATGTACGCTATGTCAGACCAACAAGCCGTATTAGCCAGTTTTGTCTCTGCATTAATTATCTGTGTTGTATTTTTTGCATTAACCTCGGTTAATGAAGCCAATTGTACTGTTGCTTTCTTGTATTCCTGTTGTTACTTATCATTGCCGAATGTGATTAAAGTTGTGTTCAAAGCGACGGAACTCAACTCAACTGAAATACATTTTTGTCATTAATTTATTAATCCGTTTTATGCAGAAGCAGGCTCGAAGTTTTACATTGTTAAAAATTAGTCAGCCGCTATACCATGACAATTACATCTAAGTACGTAAGAACCTCGAGCATGGTTTATGTGGAGATAATTTCGACTTGATGAAAGTCAGCTTGGCAAGTCTTTAACTCCGATTTTTTTGTAAATCTTGTGCAATACGATTACGCGTTGGCTTGATGTACTGACAAAAAAAGCATATGTAAGGTCAACTGGCGTATTATATGAACATATGTCGACATATCGCCACTTATTGTGTTGGGGGGGTCTATTGTGACAGGCCAAAAAACAGTACGCGACAAAAAGACAAAGACATATGTGAGGTCAACGAGTCTATTGTGTGGACATATGGAGACATAGGTCAGACATATGGCGGGCCAAAGTACTGAAGCAGAACATACACTTACTTACTACTAACGTTTTCTTCAAGAAATACAAAACTTGGGGCTGGAATTCTCTAATTTTTTTTGCAATTTACGGGCAAAATAAAATTTTGCACACGCAAAGGTACATTAAACTTTCTTACTCACTACGTCGTTGGTTGCAGACGAACAAACGTATTTTTTACTCCTCGCGCTCTACGTTCCTAACGTAGCGAAGAGGTGTATATGAGTTCAGTGTAATACTGAGGACCGACCGACGACCGACCTCTGTTTCTGGGAGAACCTTCCAGAAACAACTTCAAATGGCCATATCTCCGTAACTGTGCCAGATAGACGCATGGTCACTATACACCACCCATAGGATGTCGACCACCGCGAGTCGAATGGTCACGTGACGGATGAAGTCACGTGACCCCAAAAGGTCAAGGTCGTAACCCCGTTATCTTTGACGCGCCATATCTCGATAACAGTGCCAGATAGACGGGGAGACAATTTCCAATAACGACCTCGACGCTAGTCACTAGCCTACTAGTAGGTTAGACCGCCGTCTCAAATAGACGCCGGGTCTCTAATACAAGTTGAAAGGAAGGAAAAAGCACTGAGAAAAGTACAAGACAAAATAATACTCGCGAAGAGTACATTAGATTGGTCACAATCAATTAATATTTCTTGTTACCTTTGCACTCTTTCTATGAATTCGTTGCTGAATTCAACACGCTGCATAAGAACGCGTTCAATACCGGTATGCGGCGGTTACTAAGTCGTTATGATCAGTCCACACAACGGACGCTGACGAAATTTCGTACCCAACTTAGCAAGTATAGTCTACCAGGAAGTTATTTTGTTGCCGTCAGGAATGAGAAGTAAAAACATCCACTGTTGTACACATTACATAGCCATGGGTAGTTACCGTCGACAGTGGATAACAGGAAGCACAAGAAATTTGAGCTAATGCTCACGAGACGCGCGAAAGCCTATAGCAATTCCGGTTCAGTAGTTTAGCTGAAAATTGGCGTGTTCACGCTAAGTTAATATACAAATACCAAATTCTCTATCTGGATCGCATAACGATAGTTTCGTGGCGCCACCTTGTGTCATATAGACTTGTGTCGCAGCCCTAAATCGCCAAAAATCCACAAAATTTCCCTATTTTGTCGTTCAAGCTCATTGAATTCGGCGCCAATCGAAAGCCAGTGTACGACTTCCTATTAGTGATTAATAGTAATCTAGGCCATATCTCGCACCGTTACTGAGATACAGCGATTTATTGGCCAAAAATCGCAAATTTTACCTACCCCCCTCTCATTTAGCGCCCTCGTTCGGGGTGACCCCCTTCGAATTTAATGAAGAGCTTTACGGTTCCTGAAACTAGAGTCTTTCAGGCAGCCGACGGTGAAGATTTGGTGATTCTAGCTTGCACCGCTTCTGACCGATCCACCCGTGTGACAGACAGACATACAGACAAACAGAATTGCGATGGCTAAAACGCGCTGAAAGCAGTAGCTGCTCTCGCGCGTAAAAATGTAACGAAGGATGGGCGCGTATGTCGTGCAGATTTGGTTGTGAATGAGCCTATTCTCTGCTATCGTTAAAGGCATTCGTCGAAACAAACCCATTTTGGTAACGGCGTGGATTTTAGACGGTCATCCGTGAGGCTTATCGCTTGCCATGGCAAGCGATAATATACGGCCGATCAGTCGATGCAGTAAAACCTAACCGGATACAATGTACCGGTATAAAAGCCGTCGTACGTACGTAGGAAGCAATATTAAACAGCATAGGCCTACATCGTTTTGTCTGTATCGTGGTGTGAAATGGAAAGAATTCACTCCGGCTGGTTGACCAAGTCGCCGCCCGAACGCAGAGTTGGCGGAGTGCTGAAATGGTTTCGATCGGTGAGTGAGTGCTTACGCAACTTATGTACAAACTGGGTTTGTTTATTATGTCCAGCAGTGGCATAACATATAGAATTTTGAGGCAGAACACCAGGGCTGCCGTGGGTATGGGAATTCCTGTGGGATAGGTATGGGAACTGTGTTGATTTCTCATGGGCTCTGTGGGAATTCTGTGGGAATTTTTGAATAGATGTAAGATTAAGCGCAAATGCATAATAGTCTTCTGCTAGTCCCAAGCCGCTGGCCGGTACGTCACCGCCGCTGCAGCATGGTGACACAATCAAGAGTTAATGTACGTCCAGCCAGCAGCCGTAGCCCTCTAGGCGTTACTTTTACCAGTTTAACACTGTTGGTACAAATTTCACTGGCTATGCTGACTGACTTTCCATTAATAATCAATTTATCTGTTTTTCTTTTGACGATCCGTTTCATAACACGCAGATCACAGAGAAAATGTTTTGCCCCATAACGCTGTCACAACTCATCTGTTTCTGTACCTCACAACATGTGCCGAGTTGTGTCAGAAATACCAATTAGGCCCAAGGTTAAACAGTTCAGTTGTGTCGATGTTAGGGGGAGGGTAATTCAATAAACAGCAGTAGGCTTATAGCCTAGAGCCCACGACGTTTATGAATAGGCCTATCTTCTACAATGGACAACAAAAAAACCGACTGCACATAGAGTATTCAATGTCATAAGAAAAAGCAAAAAAGATGCATCCAACGAAAAGACGCGAAGTGTGGGGTATAAGTATGGAAGATTTCGGGTTCATTCCGTAGGGGGAGTCTATGAAAATTCTGTAGCAATTCTATGGAAATTCTCACAGGTTTTTTGTGGATATGGGATGGGTATGAAAATTGAAATCCAATTCCCACGGCAGCCCTGCAGAACACCGAAAAACCGAACTTTTTGCTTATCGGCTGTACGATATACATTGTGTCTCAAAAAACATCCCCGACATTTTCGACTGTAACTTGAAAACCAATTATCGGATTTTAATAATTTTTGGTACAAATATTCCTGACACAACTTGCCATCAATTGACTGTTTAGTTTCCCACCTCACTTAATGTATGCTTTTGCACTACCTAGGAAAAGCAGATCAAGCGAAATATGCGTTAAAAGAAACAGAAAACCTGAAAAAACATCCCCAACATTATCGATCGTACCTAAAATAAAGATTAGCAAATTTTAATAATATTTGACAGAAATATTTCTGAAACAACTGGCTATTAAATAAGTGTTTTAGTTTTCACCTCACCCAACGTCTGTTTTTGCACTACCTGGAGAAAGCAGACCAGGCATAATACGTGTTAAAATGAATGAAAAACGTCAATAAATTCCATCTGTCCTAATTTGTGGGCCTCAACACTAGGTCTGTTACAAGGTTTGACTGTTTTGCAGCAGTGTGTCCACCAGATAAAGTTTAGGAATGTTTGTAAAGTCAGAAGTGACTGGTAGAGCCTGCATTGGTCTGGAGCAGAACATTGTCGATACTGCTGTCACGTGAATGAAGAAAGCGTCTCCTTGCCTGTGTTCGCATAGTGGGCCAACACTTCAAGCAATTTTACTGTAGGCAGTTGAAAAATGGACAACTAAATAAAATGTCAGCCACAGTGCCAGAAATGTGAACAAAATGTGTTTTACGCGTTATGTTAATTTAGCAATCATATCGCATTGGATAAAAAGTGATATTTCGCTGGTTGTGCTTTTCCCAGGTAGTGCAGAAACAAAAGTTGGGTAAGAAACTAAATCGTCATTTGATGATAAGTTGTATCAGAAATATTTATACCAAAAATTATCGAAATCTGGTAATTGGTTTTCAAGTTACAGTCAAAAATGTCGGGGATGTTTTTTGAGAAACAGTGTACATCTCAGATAATCTGTCTTAAATTCAAAATTCTTTATAGGCTTACCACTTAGTTTCTACATGTAGGCCTACGACTATATCTCCGTCCATACTCTACGTCGGCCTATTGGACCTAATAGGCCTACTCGATCGTCATTTGTCGTCACTCTTGCTCGCCCACCTACTCACTCCTCCTTAAAAATTACCAGTCGTTCCTTTCGCTACGCATCACCTCATCTCTGAAATCAACTCACTCATTTCGTCAGCCACGTCTTGAATCTTGATCTGCTTCTTACGGATTCATCACTGTTTATTACGCCAGCAAGGCAGTGATCGTCTCACTTCACCAGTGTCATTCTCACAATTCTTGTCATCCCGGCTCATCCGTCATCCCGTCATTTTTTCATTCCAATTTGATAATTTTTTTCACAATACCACTTGGTGGCGTCTTCCTTTATGTCAGCAATACAGATTTACACTGTGAGGCATAAAAACACACCAAAATTTATCGATCGTAACTTGAAGATGAATTATCAGATGTTAATAATTTATCGATCGTAACTTGAAGATGAATTATCAGATGTTAATAATTTTTGGTATGAATATTTCAGACACAACTGGCTATCAGATGGCTATATATGCTTACGCCTTACTAGAAGTCTGTTTCTGCACTACCTTGGGAAAACAAAACAAGCAAAATAGTACATTTTTAATTAATTCAGTGTCGTCATGTGATTTATATAGCGTACGATAAGCACATTTTGTGCAAATTTTTAGCACTTTGGCTGACAGTTTATTCAACTGTCCAGGTATGCTACTGCTGACAGTAAATATTCGGAATATCGGCCATTTGTGTAAACACAGACACGCAGATGCATTCTCCATTCATTGAGAGCAGTGTCAACAGAGTTCTGCTCCGACTTCAACCAGTCGTTTCTTGATTTCTCTGATATTTTTAAACAGCATCCGATAAATTCGCTGCTGCATAACACTGCAAATATTTTCAAATTGACTGTGATCAGAGCTGTTAGTGGCTACATGTCTGGAGTGATGTTTTTTACTGATCTTTTTTTCTTTATTTTAACTCATGTTGCATTTGTTTCATTTTCCCAAATAATGCACAAACAGATCTTAGGTGAGCTAGAAATTTAAATTGCCAATTGTGTCACGAATATTCGTACCAATAACTAAATCTCGTTATCCTTTTTTAACTTACTATCAATAATGTCACGAATGGTTTTTGGCTTTTTTGGTTACTTTTAACGCTAATTTAATGCGTTTTGATTTCCCCAGGTAGTGCAAAAGCATATATTGAGTGAGGTGGAAACTTGAACAATTATTTGATGGCCAGTTGTATCAAAAATAGTTGTACCAAAACTTATTAAAATCCGATAATCCAGCTTCAAGTTATAATCGATAAATTTTGGTGTTTTTATGCCTCACAGTGTAGACCTATTTGTTACAATTAAGATGCTAAGAAAATGAACTGAGTCTGAAACCTGTATCGCTATGAAACAAACCGAATCTACAGGAATCCACAATCCAGCAACTGTTGTAAGCCAAAGCTTGGCTTTCCCGAGACTTCCCATCCAGGCCTCGCTTATGTAAACTTTTAGGACATTTAGAAGTAACCTTTGGTCATTGGACCTATCCCTTGTTTAACGTTATCAAGCGTGGTGACACAACAGATTTTATGATGTGCTGTCAAACGTCGCCTGTTTGCTATAGATAATCGGCTTAACACGGAACGGAACCAGCAAGTTATCATTGTACAGGGGCCCTAGTGCTAGCCGTCGTCATCGCTGCTGGGAAACCTGGGCCTGTACATACGCCGGTGAACATTTAGCTGTCATCTACCAATAGAAAATTACATTACGTGCTGCAAACTGCAAAGCGATAGTCTAACCCAGGGAGTTCAGTTCAGAAGTATACAGTAATCCCTGATCTAATCCGAGAAAATCTACGCTTCATGCAGAACAACAAGGTTCGTGCAGTGAAAACTGCAATTTATTCGAAAACTGAAAAAGTGACATTAAAAAACTCAAACTGAAACCAGAAGCACTTGGAGATTACAAACCTGATGGAGTGGGTAAGTACGTACGCGAATAAAATTTATCCCACTCCTGACAGTGGTTTGAGTGTTTGACATACTTATTACAGTTCGCGCAGGCTACACCGTCGTTTGCCGTGTTACTTATGGCTGCACCCGTAAGTTCAGAAAACAGTGCTACTGCGAGCCGAGCGTGGTTTAGGCTAAACGTACATAATGCATTCTACATGTAGAACGGATGGCATTTGTGTGGATGTGCACGGCAGAAATGGCGACTGCGCTACTTCGTGTTGTACGCGCCGCCGACGTCGTCTCTGGCACTGTGGGTCTGTGGCGACGAGCAGTCAGCTGCACCAGAGCTGTGTTACTACGACGACAAAACGCTGGAACGCCAGCGTGGCCGCATCACGTTGACGCGTGCCACCGAGCTAGTCGACAACATCCCGCTGTCCACCGTCCAGGCCTTCGAGCTACAACATCTCTTCGCTGTCAGGTAAGTCTATGAACATTTATCATAATTGCACCTACGTTTGTTTTTGCTTTTAACCCAGTATTTTATGTTTCGATGTAGCCATTGGTTAAAACAGAAAATAAAGACGTTTCATTAATTCGTTGATTTAGGTCTGCGGATCGAACTGGCAGTCGACGCACGTACTACATGGCAGCTGGCAGCGACGACGACATGACTAAGTGGATCGAGTGTCTACGGGGTGTTCTCAAGATGTACGGACACTGCGGTAATACCCCGCTTAACGCTACGTTAGCAGGATTCATAAAGCAGGATTTAGAAATTTAGAAAAAAATTTAATATTTATGTTATCCGTATCGTTGACCCAGCATAACTGTGTTCCTTTGCTCGTAGTAGTTATTGTAGTAGCCCGTAGTAGCTTGTGTGCGAAATTATGCTAGTATTAACTGTAACTTTTCTTACTAAAACCGGTTAGTTATCTTTGACTGAACAAGTCATTAAAATACCTCTTTTTCGTCAGTTTTCGACCCTGTTAGGCCTTGTTCTATTTAAGAAGTTTCTGCAAAACAGTGTCATATTTTCTTCGTAAAATATTCCGATGAGTTTTCCTGTGTGTTATTAGTAGATGTTTCGTTATCTCATAATTCTCATGATTATGATATAGATTGCAGTGTGGTTAAGTCAAAATGGTTGCTGCATGCACTTAACTTTTGGCATGGTATAGGGTGAGCGCATATCGTGCGTGCAGATTTGCTTATTGTAAGTTACTGTTTGCTGTTGGCCGGTTAAATTGAACATTAATTCAAAGCCGGACGATGGTTCTCTGTGCTTAGACGACGGAGAGATGTCGTCACCGAAGGCAATGTCTCCGCTCACGTTACCGAAGCGTCTGTCCATCTTCTCGCTGGGCGGTGGCGGTGACGGCGGTGGCAGAAGGGGCAGCTCGTCACTGCGGCGCATGGCCACCGCCAAGGTGTCAAAGAGCACGGACGCGCTCAGTTCGCTGGACTCTCCGTCCGTCTTGGCGTCGTCGACGCCCGTTGGCCTCACGCGCACTCGGGCCGGTGGACTGCGCTCGTCGTTCCTGAACCTGTTCCGGCCGTCGTTCATTGCTCAGCGTCGCCCGTCGTCACCGTTGATTCAGCCCGTGACGGCAGCTCCGGGCGCCGGCAGACCGTTCTTCTTTGCGGGCGGTCAGAGACGCCCGTCCAACTGCACGGCCGACGTCTACCGTTCCACACCCACTGACGACGACGACGACGACGACGATGACGGTGATGATGCGGACGATGACGCAGTTTCCTCGAGCTCAGGGTGGAACAGCTGCGGCAGGATGACGTCACCTGCACCGCCTGCTTTACCCCGCCGTCCGCCACATCTACTTTTGCACGAACCTCCCTCGACATTGTGCAACGACAGACCTCTACCGCTTTTACCTGATCCTCCTCCTCCTATTCCAACGCGTCAACCGTCGCCTGTTTATATTCCTGCCGTAAGTCTGCCAGCGTCTATTGCGAATTTAATACTTCTAACGCTTTAAACGATCACTTCAGCCTAAAATTTTGTTCATTTTACACAGTGTTCAAACAGTTAATTCTGTTCATATAGCTTCGAAGGGTTTTCTTTGTTATCTACAAGTACTCGTAAATTTCCGTGGTGATTCACAGCTTTGATGATGTGTTGTATGTCTGAAAATAAATATAAGTACAACCAATAAGTATAATATTACATGTAATTTAACAAATTGTATAGCGTATTAGTTACTGTTTTCATCGTTATGAGTTTAATGGTTTTATTCAAAGACAGTCATTTTTTGATTACGTTTGTTTGCTGGCAGTTGTGTAGTCGCTTTTATGTTCGAATTTCATTTAAGAAATATTCTGCGAGAAATGGTCATTGGGCCTGCAAAATTTGGAACATTATAGGAACATTTTGAACGCAATTCAGAGCTAAAAGTAGTGCGTTTCTGTTGGTCTGTTAGGGAAACAGTTCGGTTGAAGACAGTGACGCGGACTGCGCTAGTGACTATGATCATCCTCCTACAACTGCTGACATCGAACGATCGTCATTCACGTCAGTATACGAGATTCTTTACAAGACGTCAAGACTGTTATCAACTACGTATTAAGCCTATAACTTGTAGTAACGATAACTAACTATAATGTTATTTCTGTATGCAACAAACATGCGTAAAATGAAAGCAATACAAAGTCAAAACTTAAAAGCGAGCGCACAAAAACAAACAATATTTATACGTAAGATTGAAGTACTGAATAGTTAAAAACACCAAAGACCAAGAACAAAGTTAACTAGTCTTTTTAATACGGCAAAATTGATTTTTGTTTTCTTGTATTGAGACAGTGCATAAGTTTCAAAAAGTTCAATGGCTTCGTAATGGTTTATAAAGTCAGGGGTGTCTACAACATATAAACCCTGAAAAACTACTCTATCATAAACGTAAATAGAAAAGTTTTCTGCTTTTTAAATGGAGTTGGTAAGCAAAAAAGCTCACAGCGCTCCTTAGACATTTTGCTAAATTTAGAAAAGAAACGTGAGAAACGAAATCAGAACAGAAAAAAAGAAAAGGAAAGAAGGTTGGAAGGAGAAAAAAGCGGAAAGTAAAAAAGGTTGTAAAACTTGCTCCAAGGGTTCAATGTGAATAAACATTTTTAGTAGTATTCAGGTCAGGTCAGGTAGTCGCGTAGTCGTTTGACCGTAGCGTCGCTCTTCCGCCGTGATCACGCCTGATAGCCAGCTTCCATTGATCAGCAGGTGGGCGGTTGTTGTCTCTTCGGAGCTGGTCTATCCACCTGCCACGTGGACGACCAGGACGACGTTTCCATGTAGGGTCTGGGAGGCGTCCCTGAGACAACCTGACGCAACTGTGTAGTGCCTTGTGAGCTGGTACTTTGTCGCCGAGCCTCGCTAGGTGTCCAAAGATGGCTGAGCGACGACAACAGATGGTGATAGATAGGGAGGGGAGACCAGTGCGAGCGGTAATCTCTTCATTCCGCACGAACTGGTGCCATGATATACCTAGGATGCGAAGCTGGCATTTCATGTGGAATGCATCTAGTGTTAGTAGTACTGTTACAACTACTACTAGTAGTTATAGTTGTTGTTGTTGTTGTTGTTGTTGTTGTTGTTGTGATAATAGTACTGCTGGAATATAATAATGATAATAATGATAATAATAGCCATAGTCGTTCAGTGATGAGGTAGTTGCTGGTGACCTGTCGTGTGCAGTTCTGACGATCGGTCGATCGACTGTCTTGATGATGACGACGACGATGATTACGACGTTCCTCCAGCGTTCCGTCTGGACCTCAGTGACGTCGCGCGGCTGTCGTCAGTAGTCGAGACCGAAGCGTGGACGACCGGTGACAACGCTCGCGACAACGACAACGACAACTACGACGACGATGACTACGACGTACCTCCGGCGTTCTGTGTCGGTTCAAGCGACGTGACGCGACTGTCTGACGCGTTTACGACGGACGGACAGGACACAAACAACGACGACGATGATGAAGACGACAACTACGATGTGCCTCCGGCTTTTCGTCTAGATTTACGCAACGTCGAAGGACGACCTTCATCGTTCGTGGACGCCGACCTTTGCGATGCCAACAGCCGCGACGACGATGACAACAATTACGACGTTTTGCCGAACTGTCCGACGACGCATAAAGTCGGGTGTCGATCTCACACACGGAGTTCCGACGTGGACGAACTGTACGACTACCTGACGACAAAGACTTTTCCCGACGACGACGAGTTGAACGATTACATCGCGACGCACAGCGACGACGAACGACGGCAGCTGCACGGAGATGCTCGTCAGACAGCTGCCAATAATCAAAGGATTGCAGCTGACAGTTCCAAGCCAGGCGACAACGAGCTCTACGACTATCCGCCCCCACGGCGTACCAGTTCTAACTCGTGGGTGATCGGCAGCAACGAGGCCGGCGACCGTCCTTCGTCAGCAACAAGCGTCCTCGACAGACAATTGTCAGCCGACGATGACCTTTACGATCTGGTTCCACATCACCCAGCATTGTTCTCCAATCAGCTAACAACCCACAAGTGTAGCAGCCCTCACTCTGTTGTCGCTGCAGTAGAATCTGCCGACGAGAATCGCTACGACTTGGTCGCCACGACCAAAGACTCGACAAAAACCGTTTGTTTAAATACTGGACATCCCTGTCCTCCAAATGTTATCTCAGAGCCGTCTGGTGCTTCCACGGACCACACCTGCGATGACTTCCGTGTCAACAGACGCAAACAGTCAACCTCCTCTCAGTCTTCGGACGACGACCACTACGACGTTCTTCCGTGTGGTCTTTTGGATGCGTTGTCGGTTCGCAAGACGTCAGTCGCTACGACCAGAAGTGCGCAGCCGCTGGATGTAGTGCTGTTGACGTCATGTTCGACGCTGCCACGCAGTCTTCCAGACAGACTCAACGTTGACTGCAGTTCCATGCCGTGCAGTGACGCAGTTGGTTACAGCGTGGACACAGTATCTCCGTCTACCTCGGAACAACCGCAGTCCTCTTGTGCTACATTCGCTGAAAACAGGCCGTTGTCCGGCGGTATGCTAACTACAGTTGCTTACGATGCTTAATGCGTAGACTATGCTACGAAAATTTTACCTTCGCCAAGGTTATGTTTTTGCACAGCTATCTGTGATTTAGTATTTATGTTTTTGATTGGTACAAATTTTTCAGCTTTGTGAAAAAAATCCTGATTTTTTCCCCGTGGATTTTGGATTATTTTGCAGAGTGCTTTAAATTAGCACATAGGGCGTAAACTGACATTTTGCATTGTATATCAGCTGTAGGTAAAACGAAATTTAATTAGACTTCGTGGTCGTGAAATATAGGCAATATTTAATTTGTAAATCCATGCGGTATTAGCAAGATCAAGGTCGCTGCAGGGTGAAATATTTGATTGAGTTTTCCACACACACATTGTGTAGTTTTCCTGAAATAATTGCAAAACTTGCAGACAGTATTTAAGTGAGCCTGAGAGTGATATCGGCGGTAGACTAGTACGTAGACTGATCTGTCGTGCAACGTTGACAGTAGTCACGGGACCGACAGCTATAGATAATGATGCCAGCTAACAGCGCCTGCTTGACGAATGTAAAATGTAGGTGCATCCGCCAGTCACGAAGTTTCCCATCACCCATTGCAGCGTCATTGCAGCTCATTTGTGTGGACTATCTGTATATTTTATTTGTATTTTATTGCAGTTACATCGTTCATTAGCCAGCAAGGTCAGTGCATTATAGTTTACTAGTCTGCGATGATCGGTCTGCTGAACGCCGGAAAAGGATCACGCACGCGAAATAACGATATCACAGGCTGAACGGTAGTTCAAGCCCTGTGTTAACGGCGACTTCTCTTTCTTATGGGAAAGCCAAAAATTCGACCCCCCACAGAATCAAAACCCCTGACCCGATTAAGATAAAATTTGGCAGCGTTGATTATGTCGGCGAGAGAACCCGTCATGCAAAATTTTATGCAAATCCCTCCAAGGGGGGCTTCCCGGCAAATGGGTGAAATATACGCAAAAATTTTTCTAGCTGTACATATAC
>Ga0209367_1005249_pt1 | contig 17958 bp, 8 predicted proteins | sample WorMetLIZISLAND2_FD_187412 | JGI IMG/M metagenome (GOLD analysis project Ga0209367, IMG submission 187412) | Marine gutless worms symbiont microbial communities from Max Planck institute for Marine Microbiology, Germany - Olavius geniculatus... ... | reverse complement strand
ATGAATTCAATTCTTTAAACACTATGCTAAGGAAAATTAAAAAGGCACGCATCTTTAACGAGGACGTCCACATGATAAATTTTTACAGTTGGTATGGCAGGGGCTGAGAGGTCGTTGATGACCGCCTCGCCCGTCGTGTTACGTTAAATACGATAACGTACTGCTACCTGTTAATGTGGTCAAATTTAATATTGGTCATCTTTGCTTGCTTTGTCGTCCTCACAAGGGCTTTGCTCTGCTAGGGAAATGAGTTCGTAGACACCCTGTAGCTTCAACTTCGCATACGTCGCTGGACGCACGGATCAATGCATGGGGTTCCGTGAGTGACCTCCACACTTGTTCAGGGTTCCGCGGCAACAAAAAGGTTGAAAAACATTGGCATATGCGATGCCGGCTTTTGCCAAGTCAAATTGGTTTTGTTTTTAATATATTAATTTTAGGGAAGTTGGTATTATTCTCTGCAGGGATGTATAAAATAATCCTTGAATCATGTGAATTGGTGATTGGTGTAAGTGACCACTAAGCATGACAGGTGACATAAGTGGGCCTCAGTCTTATCGTTTGCAGTGATGTTCAAATCCCGTCATAATTGATCGCTTATCGATCGCCTACCTTGCGTGGCGTGATTGATTTTTCAATCGTCTCCCATTTTCAAATGCCAAGCCCTGTATTTAGTGCTACCTGTATGCTACAGTTCGCATAACTTCCTTACTGGTCTCATTACCGAATAATAGCATATCAACATATTGTCAATTTACAGGTGCAAAGCTTTGGAGATTTAGAGACATGTTTGGAATGAATACTTTGCAAGTCGGAGTCATACTGGGTCTTTTGATCACTTTCTTGAGTCTAAAATTTTAACTATTGGCAGCTTTTAGCTATATATGTGGCCTGTACCGTGCTGCTATATTAAACAAATTTCATTAACTATTACTTTTGAATTTACTCAATATTTCATACTAGCAGCCCTGCCAAGGCTCATGCATCCTGTGTGAGTCTCATGCATTTTCTTTCAACTCGTGCTTTTTTGTTCACATTATGTTTTTCTTGTTTATTAAAGTTCTTAAAGAGTACAGATGGTGAACATGTTTCTGTGTTAGACAGATTTTGTTGTTGAGACATGCATCTGATAGCTTATCATGTGTATGTTGTGTTTCTGTGGATTTTAGCCTCGTGCTTGGCACACTGTATCCCGCATATGCATCGTACAAGGCTGTGAAAACAAGGAATGTAAAGGAATATGTAAGTTTTATTTTTAGATTAGTGGTCATGGGTTTTTTTTATATAGTTTTATTAATTATAATTAAGTGGCAGATATTATCATTGGAATTTGCAGTATGATAGGCATTATTTTTAACTTAGCACCAGTACCTCAGTAATATCTTTTAGTCAGTGTATTTAAAATATTGTTCTTGATACTGTTGCTCAAATACCAGGATTGGTAGGTTTTTGCCAAAGGTGGTTTAATCTGTGTTTTGAACCAGTTAAAATGGAAACAGGTTACTGTTACTTTAAACTTTGTTATGCAGATTCTGATATGAACCAAATACAAAAAAAATACAATACGATTTTTCTGTTTTGTATTTACTGACAGTCGTGCTGCAGTAAAGGTTCAGTTGTGTTTATAATTAGTGGTGATTTTTGCTTCTGAAATGTCATCATTTAGTACAAGTTTTACATGTTTATCTGTTTAAAATACTTTAAGAATCAGAGCAATGAACACGTTCAATGACTTGCCAGTATAAACGAAGTTTTTGCTAGCTTAAGCTGTTTTAGCAGAAACATTTTTTTTTGCTGACAGAAGCCCAACCCTGTCAAATACCAGTATATAGTTTTGTTCTAAAAAGCAAAAAACACACATTGTGTCATCTGCTGTTGTTCAGGTCAAATGGATGATGTACTGGATTGTGTTTGCACTATTCATATTTGCCGAGACTTTGGCCGACATGTTCATCTCCTGGTCAGTTGTTTTCACTTATCAATAGATATAATGTGCATTATATATATTTAATATTCTGTTGTATATCTTGTATTATTCTAATTTTTGTACATTTTATATTTTACACTTATTTTTGATTGTGTGCACAGTGTATGTTAAACAAATGTTGGCGTGAGATAAGTGACTGTTAAACGAACGTATGGCAAACTTTTTCTGGTACACATCAGATAGCAGTTTAACAACCGTGGTCGCTGACTATAAGTGATGGTATCTTTTACACTGTTGTTCATTTGGTCATGCATGACTGCGCCTGAGTAGTTATTGATTGATGTGTTATACCACTGCAGATATTGGCATTAGGCAGTATGACTGAAACCATTGCTGTGCTTGCAGGCTGCCGTTCTACTATGAGCTGAAGATAGTGTTTGTGCTATGGCTGTTATCCCCGGCAACCAATGGTTCCAGCATTCTCTATAGGAAGTTTGTCCACCCTCAGCTGTCCAAGAGAGAAAAGGTGAGTTTCAGCTTGCCCCCCCCCCTCCGCTATTCTGAAACACATAAGAACAGTGTGCGCATACCTATTAGGCAGAATCACTCTAGCATTTATAAGCAATTTCCGCTTATAGCTACACATTTCACTATAGCGTGGTCTGCCTGTCATCTGTCATTAGGGCTGCTGCGGATACTCGGTACTTGTCGGGTACTCGGGTAATAAAGTACCCGGGTAATCTTTTACTTTATTTAATTTAATTTATTTTTTAATTATACTAAATATTCAATTTATTTTACTAGCATTAGTTTGACATTTTTAAAATAATTTTTGTTGTTTTGTTTGATATGTTGTAACTTTTGAGTTTTGAATTTTCAATTGGTGTGCTGTTTCATCTCTAAATATTCGATTACTCACGGACTTAATTAGGCCTACACACAGTTTATTTAGCATAAAAATGCAGCAAACAGACAAAGAAACACAGAGAAAAGGAAAAACAAAACAACAGAAAATGTGTTAAACGCAACACATAGCTTGGAATAAAACTTCAAGATCACAGTCAAAACTCACAAATCAGTTTACGGATAAACTTCAATTGTCTCTGGTGAATCATAGTGTCACTTTCCTGTTTTAGCTTATGCAGAATTTATTTCTTTTGTTAAACTAAGCAGTTGTGCAATAATGAACAGTCATTTTAGCAGCATCTCATTTTATGCTTGATATTTGCATCAGTAGCTGAAGATTAGATGAAAAAGTGAGAATAGGCCTATACCTTCTCCCAGTGCCTTAGTTTACTGATAAGTGGCAACTTTTCAGCTCTGAACCTTTGCCATTAATATAGTTTTCATTGATATTTGTGTGAATTCTGTAGGAAATAGACAACATGATATCAAAGGCGAGTGAACAGGGCTACTCAGCATTCATAACTCTTGGCAGCAGAGGACTCACGTATGCAGCTAATGTTCTTGTAACCACAGCTGTCAAGGTATGACAGAGTTTTCACAGTCTTGCTGAGTCTTGACAGTATTGGCTTAAGTAAGTTAGTGTGTGAGGACTTTAGTGTTGGTGATATCTTCGCAGTTTGATCATTGTTTCTTCGGTCACAACCGAACTGTTCTTATTTTTCGGTAACAGTGGTACAGACGTCTTTTCACTGATGCCCTGAATATCTCTCGTTGTATATCTAGCATTGTCACATTTTCTGAAAAAGACTTTGTTTAAGCAGCTCTTCTGATTTTAGAAAACCGGTCAGGGTGTTAGTACCAATATGCCGTGCTGTCCATCTGTGATCTGTCTGTAACTTAAAGTACTGTGCGTGAATGATACATCGTAGGGGTCAGTGATTGTACCTTTGGACAGGGCGACAGGTTCCCTTTAGGCTGTCTCTTTAGTCGCTTTTGTCTAATATCAAAACAATTGAATGTGCGATTTTTAAAAAAAAAGCCATTTGGAAATTGCTTTTATGAAAGTGAGGATAAAGAAATTGTACTCGAGCGGTGATGCATGTGTCATTGTGCGATAACATCTTTGTTGTTCATGGTCATTGTGAAGTTATGCTGTAGTTCTGAAACTGGATATTTTATAGCATACACTAACTGTTTATTGTATGTTAGTTTGTCTCTCTATCTTAGGTCGTTTTGCATGGCTGCCTTGCTTGGCATATAAACATATATATTTGTCTTGTTCCAGGGGCAGGCAAAGCTTGTGGACCATGTGAAAAAGAGCTACAGTGTCGGAGACGTATCTGCAGCGGCTGATAATACTGATGGTGCTGTGTTTGACAACAATCGTGAGTTGGACCATATTGACGTTGACAGTGACGATGAACTTGATAACAGGTTGTTGGCTGAACAGTACAACCGGGATGTGGCTGAGATGGCAGCCAACCAGAGACCTGTATCATACCATGGTGAGATACTAGGTCCTGCTTTAGTTTACTACTACTACTGCTGCTGCTGCTGCTGCATTTGCTACTACTACCATAAGAGATGGTAAGATAGATAATGGCTTTGTACCATAAGGATGTTAAAATGTATGTGGGAATTCTCATAGCTACGGAGCATCAACTGCCATATAGAATCATGCAGTGTTGTCTGCTATCCTGTGTGTGAGTTGGTGAAAAAAGGTATATATACAGGGTGGTCCAAAAAACAGCACAAAGTTTATGGCATCATAATATTGCAACCGTACATCACAGAGTCATGCGGTTTTCAGCAAAATGTTCTGAACGAAATTCTTTACATGACTAAAGTCAGTGTTTAAATACAGCATTTAAATATTCTTTGTTTTTGTCGATGGCAAGTGAACTATTGAAAAAACTATTGCCTTCAATGTACCTTGGTCCATAAAAACATGCCACTATTATTTTTTCAATAGCTCCGTGAAATATTGGCTGATTTCAATAATTTTTGGCATGCAACATTAAGAAGAAACTTGATGCAAAGGTCTGTAGTTTTGGTCACCTCACCTTAACGTTGTTGCTAAACGTTGTCGCTACACTACCGTGTGAAATGCAGAAGTCGCAGTTTGGCCATTGACAACGATAAATTCCTAGTGGGTAGCGTATGCATCGGCTCAAAAATTATTAACTGAATTGCGACAAATATTAGCAATTATTATCACTCAAGAAGTCACACGTGTCACATCACATCATCTTCATTTCAGCATGTGCTCAAAATGTCCTCCTGCAGCACAAACACAAATGGTAGACGTTGACACCATTTGCCAACAGCACGTTCAGTAACTGCATGACTCAAGTGGCCCACTCATTATTGATGTATCATTTCAGTTTGTCAACTTAGAATTTAAAAAAAAAACGAAGCAACAGATTTTCAATGATTTTGTGGTCTCAGTAATTTTCTGAGATGAAGCATGCACTGCCCAGTATGAATTCATTGTTGTCAATGGTCAAACTATGACTTTTGCATTTCATAAGGTAGTCTAGCAACAACCTTAGGGTGAGGTGGCCAAAACTTTAGACATTTGCGTCAAGTTTCTTTGTAAGGTTGCATGCCAAAAATTATTAAAATCGGCCAATTTCAAGGAGCTATTGAAAAAATAAAAGTGGCATGTTTTTATGGACCGCAGTGTCAAGAGTAATACTGTTTTTGCATATTTGCAATAGTTCAATTCCCAGCGGCAATAACAAAGAATATTTAACTGCTGTATTCAAATACTGACTTTAGTCATGTAAAGAATTTCTTTCGGAACATTTTGCTGAAAACCACATGACTCTATGACAGACGGTTGCAAAATTATGGTGTCATTAACTTTATGCCGTTTTTTGGACCACCCTGTACAGCTACAATTTTTTTGCATTTTTTTCATCTATTTACTGAGAAGCCCCCCTTGAGGGTCATCTAGCCAACATAGTCAACCGTGCCAAATTTTATCTCAATGAGATCAGGGGTTTTGATTCTGTGGGGGGGTCGAATTTTTGACTTTCCCATAGGAAAGATGAGTCGTCGTTAACACAAGGCTTGAACTACCATTGAGCCTGTGATCGAACGTGCCCTACCTTAACCCCAGTCAGGCAGGCAGGCCAGTACTCGATTTACTCGCCCTGGAGGGTGGAAGACTGAGTTGACCTTGATGGTTGGTTATATACCGAGATGGTTTACTTGTTCGCAGTCAGTTACCCTTCCAAGTGGTACTGGGTAACCACCTTTATTTAGCAACCTGGCAAGGAATCGGGGTGGCTAAAGGTTCTTGAAAGTACTTGAAAAAAATTAGCTTTTTTTGGCCCTAGAAAATTCTTGAAAACCGAATTGGGTTTTGAAAGTTTTGGAATTTGATGTTATAGTGTCTGGAAAATCCTTGACTTTCAATACTTTATAATCATTGATACCACAATGAGTAAAAATTGCACTCAGTACTTAACTCCCCAGTCTTTGGATTCACCTTACTAAATTGCTGGATAGCTTTATTACTGTTACATATTCAGTAGTATTAATTTTATGCTTTTAGTGGTTTTTATTTGATGCGACAAACATTAAATAAGCCAACATTTTGTGGCAAAGCATGTGTTAAATAGGTTTTGAAAAAGTACTTGAAAGTTCCTGAATTGCCTTGAAAAATACCCATAGTTTTTTTTCCAAGAACTGTGGCCACTTTGGTGAATGTGCCGCAAGTTAACCCCAGCAAGGCAGGCCATTCTTGATTTACCTGTTTTGCATGTAAAGCTCAGTTGTCGTTGTTGGTTGGTCCACCAGAGTGAATCGCATACAAACTGGCCGTACTAGTCTACCAGTGACTGCATGGACTTGCGTTGGCCTACTTGGCTGATGCTTTACAGCCTGTCACCGGACTACCTGGTTGACAACACCTGCGCTTGTCATTGACTTCGGCACTGGCTGTACCACTGACCCGGCTCTCCATGATCGGCGACCGAGCATTCTATCGCTGCAGCAAAAATCTGAAAAAAAATCTGCCGTCAGAAGTGACGTCTTTGGACTGCCTGCGAACATTTAAAACTAGACTAAAAACTCACTTGTTTTCTTCATCATTCTTCCAGTTGAGTGTAAAGTGACTGCTGTGCCATTGGCATTTTTCACTTTAAATTTAATGTATTGTATTGTATTGGTTTATATGGTTTAGCCTTCTGCAAACAGTCAAGGGTTTGTAATCATGGATACCTTGGTACGAAAACTTTGCAGTCAATACTTAACTGCTCAACCCTCAGATTTATCTTACTGAATCATCAATACCTTGGTGTGACAGTCACCGATCCAAGGTTACTGCTTGGATGGGTGACTGGCTGCCAGCTAAACCATATTGGTATATAACCATCACCAAGGTCAACTCAGCTTTCCATCCCTTTGGGGTAGGTAAATCGAGTACCAGCCTGTTTGGCTGGGGTTAAGGCAGGGTGCGTTCACCTGTGTTGGGTGGCAGCTAACACTGTGTGATCCCATGTGGGAGGTGATGCTCTGTAGCTCTGTGAAGAGTTTCTTATTAAGAGCTATACACCACCTTAAACTTTTTTTATCACAGTAGTAATGACTTGAATCCATCATTTACCATTAGGCTGAGCCGTTGCTGTATGATGGCTCTGTGAGGTGGTGTACTAGTGTTGTGTGACTGTATAGAGTCGCTGTATCCAGTGCAGGAGATGGATGATGATCGTCCTAACATTGATGTAAACATCGTCAAGCCTTCACGAGGCACAAGAACTAGGAAACCACTGCACACCGATGTACGTTCATATCTCCAGCAGCTTAACTAGGTACAGTAAATAAGTTAACGAATTAGTAACTGACAAGGTTGAAACATCATCAAGCCTGCCTGAGGAACACAAACTAGGAAACCATTTTATACTGACATATGCTAGGTCATTATCTAAGTATTCTGTAAGTATATAAAGTTGATAATAAGTTACTCCCATCATTTATGTCAGCAGGCTTCACATTAAACCACTGCATATTGATGTATGATTATATCATTAATTATTGTTATTAAATAAGTTATGTGTCTGTTGGAAGATTGGTAATACTTTTAGTTTGCTTGTCATGTGGCTCTGTTTTCGATTTACTGATGGTTATTATGTTATTTTCATTGGCAAAATTATCTTTAATATATTATGACGGTTACATTGAACAGTGAAGACAGAATGCATGTTAAAAAACTTTGCAAGCAGTGACTGGAAGCTGAAACGATAATACAAAGTTTTCCTGACAGAAAATCGAGCTTGTTGCAGAAATGTCTGAACTCTTGCCGAACAGTACCTACAGTTAGTGTATATTCTTGAAGTAGCTCTGCTACTAAGGCAACCTTGATAGATTGATTGATTGGGGTGTGACTGTTTGTTTACATGAGAAAGGGAACTTTGAGTTGTATCTTTTGAATGGTATCGGTTCATTTAAACAAAATTTGCACAGTGTGTTGTGTGAATAGAAAAACTGACTTGCTGTGTATAAATGACAAAGTTTGACTGCATCTTGTGTTCTTATTATTAGTAAATTGTTGATGTTATCAATATCTTTTCGTTATTACTTTTTGTTTGTTATGTTACTATTATATTCTAGTTGAGATGTGTTGATTTCAGGTGGACCACTATGCTACATTGCCACGAAGCAGTGGTCGTGCCCGAGCCTCTCGCTCAGCCATTAACAAAGTCAACATGTGAAATATCACCCAGCAGCACTATGAAATAACAACATTTTGTGGTCATGAATTAAATTGTTACGTGCCTTTCTTTTCCCTAATGTTACTTCCCATTGTTTGACCGTTTGACAACAGGTGATGTACAGAACAACAAACATCGCCGTTATTGTTGTCACTGTGAATTAGATTCTGTGCCTCTCTACTTCATGGTGATACAGACTGCACATTGTTTAACTGTTTGAACTGTTTTTAACAACGTGACGTCTTGACATCTCAACCCTGCAATGTTGGCCCACCCTGTACAAAGTCATGTCAGTGTAAATATTTGTGAATAAACTCTCGGTTGAAATGATATTTAATAAGCAGTATAATTTCGTCAGATTACAACATTGGTTTACTAATTTTTTTACACATTTTGGCATTGCCTTTCTTGAAACAATTTTTGTTCACTGCTAGATGTCAACGTGTTGAATTTCTCGTTGATATGAGGAAGTTGATAGGACCCCATGTTTTGTTGAATCAAGGAGGTGATACACATCACAAAAGGTTAAGTTGGTGAATGAGGTGTCTTGGCAACTTTATCTTATCTATGACAAATTGTTCACTGTGGTGACATCTTGTGGTGAACAGAAATTGTTTCAAGGAAGGCAGCAATGCATTGGTTGCCGAAATGTCAACAGATCAGTAAATGAAGTCTGTAATTTGATGAATTTGCATATAGCTTATCATTGCCAGTGTATGTTAGTGTGATCTTTAATCGATAGCTTCTACTGATGGCAGACTTCAATTTGTTGAAAGAGTCTTAATTCTGATTTACAAGTTATCATCCAGTCGTCTTGTTCCCCCTTATTCTTATAATTTTTGGCCACTTTGAATAAGTATTTTGTGTACAACAAATTTAAAAAGCGATTTGGTGCATTTTGGCAATAAATTTGTACATAAGAACGTTATTTTTTCATTGCTGTGGGTGCCTAGTTACTGCACATAGAGTACCTCATTAGCTCTGTTTATTATTTCAGCACAATTTTACTATATAGGTCAATGTAAATGGTATTATATGGTGCAGGGCTTTCTGAAAAGTGTGAAACATTATGATATATTCGTTGTAACAACATATCATATTTCCATTGTGCTTCTTGGGCTATGAGTCATTTTTTGGTATTTTATGTATCTTGCTCATTTCCTCCCATTTTGTAAAAATTTTGCTGCGGCACTAGAAATTCATTAGAAAATTCCCACAGTAAACTAGTTATTTTGGGGTGGTAAATTTGGACAGAAATTTTATTCATACTTTTGGGATAAGTGTAGCTATTAAAGCAGACAGAGTTCTTTGTATGTCTTCAGTATTGTCAGCAGAGCTTCACAGCAAGAGAAGAAAAAGTTTGTTGGGAAATTTATGCCTAAACAGTCTGAATTACCTGTGAATAGTTTTTTTAAAAAATTTTTTCTTATTTTGTTTGCATTCCAGTAAACCAAGACTAACCAGTTTTTCATTTTGCAACAAGACAGGAAAAAATTTCTGTAAAGAGTTGTTTACATCTTTAACGTTTTAAAAGGCAAAACTGTGCAGAAAACTAAGTAAGAACAAGTGAGTTCAGTTCCTTTCTGTTGCTTTGTACATGCCTTAATGTTGCAGGTTATTGGTTTTTGTTGATTGACAGCTGAAAGACTTAATGTGTAGACCATTGGTGCACAATCTTTAGACCGTGGGCCACTTCCGACTCACCTTTTGTTGCCCGGTCTGTGATGTATGGTCCTAGGGAGATACTCCAGCAATATGTAAATGTAGAGAACAGCAGTTTATACAGTTCTTAATGGCAACATTTGGAAACTACACGTCGAAAACAGCAAATATTGGAAAAAGGCGATAATAAGACACATCACATTGCCTATGCGTCAGTGTGCTGCTGAAAAATATTACGGTTTAATTTCATTCCAGTTGGATCGAGGGTTTCAGTTTTGTTGGAGGTTGAATTTTTGGTTTTGCCATAAGAACGAGAAGTTGTCTAGAAACATAGGACTTCAACTACTGGTCAGCTTGTGATAGCATTTTGCATTGGAAACTTCAAAACCATGTTAAGTAGCCCATAGCTGAAAAAGATTGTTCACCACTGGTGTAGATACAGTATTGTTCTATGCTCCGTGTAGATTTTTGTTATTCTTCCATCCTTTGCTGCATTTATATCAACATCATTGGGTTTATATTTACCCTTTAGATGTCTTATTTATGTTGATCTGATGCTTACGATATTCAGTGTCTTTACAGGCCTTCCACTGGTCTTGATGTTCCTGAAATTTTAGGCTTGTCCTTAAATGTCTTGAAATAAGAAGGTTTGTTCCAAAAATGGTGAGAATCCTACAAAATAAAAAAAACTGAGTGGAAAGTAAGAAATTGATGATCAATACTGGAACTAAATGTGCACTGCAGTCTGTTCTCAAGACAAAACAAAACAACGTTCAGCAAATTTGGATATAGTGAACACGATTACTTATGAACAAATGCTGTTGTAAACAAGCAGTTGTGTTTCCAGTATATTTTAATAATTTTAATTTTTAAGTAATCTTGTTGACACTTTATTTTTTACATTCTTGTTTAACTTACTGGGAGGCCTGGCTTTATTTTCTCAGTTTTGTTATAATTTTGCTCATATTGACGCAGCAGTCCAGAAAACAGTAATAGCTTATATTTATTGTCTGTTGTTCCACATCTATTGGCACAGGGTTTTCTTTCAGTCTGGTGTAAGCACAAACTTCTTGTATGTCATGGAATTATCATATTCCATTGCTTTTATTGTTCTTGAAATGCAACGAGGGCCATTCTATAAATATTAGACTAAACAAAGTTTTTCCTTAGGGACAGAAATACCTTCCTTTTCACTGTCACTTTTCAGCTGAGCATTTGCTCTAAAGCGCAGCTGCATTGTGGATGGCAGAAGTTGGGAATTTTCCAACTGAGTGCTGCGAGCCTGTGAATTTGAAACAGGAAATTATGGGTGCTCAATATTGAAATTACCCCAAATGGTGAATTTTCAGTTGCTAATTTTTTTTATCTGGAAAACAATTGTTTCATGAGAAAAATTTTTTGAGACAGATATAAGATTTCCCCCTCTATCAGGATGCCACTTTGTGTTGTAGATCCCCCATCCTGAATATGTGTTGCTTTGCGTTGTAGGGTTAGCTGTCAGATTTTAACATGCAACCGTTAATGTGGTGCATAGGATTCGATTATTTACAGTTGATTATGTTATCAGCAGGTGCAGCAGTAAGATGGATTGGTTTTATTGGCTCACCGTGTATTTTCTGCGCAATATTTTGCCAACATGACTGTGGTGTGTGTTTGTACAGGGTGGTCCAAAAAAACGGCACAAAGTTAATGACACCATAATTTTGCAACCTTACGTCATAGTCATGTCGTTTTCAGCAAAATGTTCCGAAAGAAATTCTTTACATGACTAAGGTCAGTATTTGAATACAGCAGTTAAATATTCTTTGTTATTGCTGCTGGCAATTAAACTATGCAAAAACGGTATTACCCTTGACACTGCAGTCCATAAAAATGTACCACTTTTTTTGTCAATAACTCCGTGAAACATTTGCCGATTTTAATAATTTTGGCATGTTGCATTAGAAAGAAACTTGACGCAAATGTCTGTAGTTTTGGCCACCTCGCACTAAGGTTGTTGTTACACTACCTTGTGAAATGCAGAAGTCGTAGTTTGGTCATTGACAACAATGAATTCATACTGGGTAGTGCATGCGTCAGCTCAGAAAATTACTGAGATCACAAAATTATTGAAAATCTGTTGCTTCGTCTTTATTTTAAAATTTGTAGGTCGACAAACTGAAATGATACATCAACAGCGAGTGAGCTGCTTGAGTCATGCAGTTACTGAACATACTGTTGGCAAATGGTGTCAACATCTACCGCTTGCATTTGTGCTGCAGGAAGACATGTTGAGCAAATGCTAAAATGAAGATGATGTGATGTGACATGTGTGACTTTTTGAGTGATAATAATTGGTAATTGCGTTTGTCGCTATTTAGTTAATAATTTCTGAGCCAATGCCTATGCTACCCGGTAGGAATTCATTGTTGTCAATGGCCAAACTGCGACTTCTGCATTTCACACGGTAGTGTAGCGACAACATTAAGGTGAGGTGGCTAAAACTACAGACCTTTGCATCAAGTTTCTTTTTAATGTCACATGCCAAAAATTATTCAAATTGGCCAATGTTTCACAGTTATTAAAAAAAATAATAGTGGCATGTTTTTATGGACCATGGTACATTGTTTTTCAATAGTTCAATTGCCAGCTGCAAAAACAAAGAATATTTAACTGCTGTATTTAAACACTAACTTAAGTCATGTAAAGAATTTCTTTCAGAACATTTTGCTGAAAACCGCTTGACTCTGTGATGTACGGTTACAAAATTATGGTGCCATAAACTTTGTGCCGTTTTTTTGGACCACCCTGTATTATCTTGCAGTGTACGTTGTTGAGTTACTGTTGTCAGTGCATAATAAAACTGAAGTTACATCTGCAGTGCAGATTGTACTATTTGATGTTTTGTTCTGTTTTTTTTAAATTTCAGATGTTAAAAAGCAGACTGCTATGAAAATGTAATTTTTACATAGTCAGGAATTTTCGTAGCAGTCTGTTTTTCTGAAGTTAAATGTATATTCGGCTATTTTACCGAATATTTTCTAACAAAGACCGGCTTAATTTGACTTTTGTCTGAGAATTATTGTGTAACAGTAACAGTAGTTCAACAGTTGGCCTCTATTTTATATTTGAGTGAACAACTGGCTGAGTTGCATAATTGGCCGTTTAATTTTTGAGTAACTTTCCAGGAAAAATAAAAAAGTTTTAAAAATGTAAAAAAAACGTGGAAAAAATAATAAACGTTTAACAACGTTGAATAAAAAACGTTGGCCATAATTTGTTCAACCTCTTGCCCATGCCCAATGCCTAATGCTGTAGGCTCGGTGTACCTTAAACTATAGTCTAGATAAACAGAACTTTATTTAATTTCAATTTAATCAAGTGGTGATAAGACCACAGCACTAGACTAATCAAATATACTAGATAAAAAATTTTTATTTGGTATATTTGGGCTAACTAAATAAACTATTATCACTATGACCTATTAATTCGTTTTTGTGGTTTTAAAAGTGCTTCTCAAAGTTCTTGAAAGGCATTTCATTGCACGTTTTTTAAATAAAAAAAAAACGTTGGAAAAAACGTGGCAAAAATAAGAAAAACGTAACAAACATTCTTTACATCTATGAGTTCAGTTGAGTGACATCCTCAAATATGTAGGGGTGTGCATAATTCGATGAAAATGTCAGCTTTTTGAAAACCAATCGATCTCAAATTTTAGAAACCGAAAAGTTTGTTTTATTAGTTCGGTTTTTTAACCCTCAACGGCACACATGGGGTCCAATGGACCCCAGTACACATTTGCGTTGCTGTAGCAACCGTTTTGCAGCCAACTGATTTACTTCCTTCCATGACATTGTTAACGCATCTGTGTGTAATACATGCGTTGCGTACATAGTGATAGCGCGTTTACTGAGTCAAATCTATGGCGTGCGCGGTTAGTACATGGATGGGTGACCATACGGGCAGGTATGCTGTCTCTGTGCAAAGCCATCCAGCCAAATCGACATAACCTTCGTGTTTGAAAGTTGGGGCACACCATGGCGAACGCGGAGCGCGAGCTTATAGTGGGAATCTGAAGGCGGAGTCCCCAGTGGGGTCTAGGAACACCCATGGTCAAGGTATCAGGGGCCGAAGCCCCCTGAGGCTGAAACACTTTGCTTTTGGACGTGCCCCTTTGCCCCTCGACTCCGCACTGCAGTCTATGTCTTTTCTTACCAATTGAAGACAATGTGTTCGGCGTGCAGAACGAATAATTATGTGCAGTGATGTCTGTACTAATCATGACCAGTGACAGCGAAATGAGTGAGACCCGATCGGTAAATGTAGGCCTAGGCATTGTTTTGAAACATGCTGTTAACGGTCAATGTAAAACATAAAAACACGTTCAATTCATTACGAATACGCTTTTATCATGTGTAGCTTTTATTTTATTGTTTGTGTTTTAAAAACAGCAAGTGAAAAGTGTGAATTAGGCCTATTACTAAATTACACTTCGGGTACATTGGACCCCAGGTGTGCTAATTCGCAACTATTTCGATGTGTGCTGTTGAGGGTTAAAGGAGACGGTTTTTGGGTGGTCTTCATTCTTTCATGATTGATAGGCCTATGGGAGAGGACTCAACTTCTGAGTGGCGTTCATAGATACAACACTTTACCTTCGACGGCTCTCCAGTTTGCTATTTTGCTAGTGGGAGCGATCGATTACAGACGTTCGGTCGATTGCATGAGCAACGTACGCACCCCTCGTCTTTTGTCCCCCCCCTTTCTCCCTCCAATACTTTGGCCAATAAAAACTATGATCTACGTGCAGTGCTGCCGGTGCATTGTGAACAATATCCGAGGGGAGTTTTACGTCTACTCGCTGTCCCTCCCTGGAGGCCAGCTGACGTGTGTTATTCGAATTTCGATTGACTTAGGCAGGCTTTGTAGGGCCTAAGTGACACACATGTGCCCTGTTGCTGCTGCTGCTGCTGCATGCTTCGAGTCACAATAGGCCCACTCGTCATAACAATGGCGGGTATTATGAGTGTGGAACTTTTCTCACATAATGTCCCGGGTCTTTCTCGTAGACCTAGGCTTAGTTTACACTTATCTGCGTTGGTATTTGCCGTTGTCGAGAAGACATAGTATTTATAATTTCGTGGTTTCACTGGAAGGATTGGGGAGAGGAGAGCAGGGATCTCGAGGCGTCAGCTAGACTGCAGTATCTGATTATCTGGGCCGTTTGTGTGCATCGTGGAAGGATAAACGACTTCAAAACAGATCACCAGGGTTCAGAAGGCAGAGTGTTGCATGGCCTCACAGGATGATCAACGTCGTCCACGATATGACCATATGGCACCATGGCATATGTAAGTCCACGTTATTGCCGTGCCGATTACAGTCTGGAGAGAGAACAAATTAATCTACCCAAGTATTCTGTGCCGAACTTTTGAGGCCCTCAATATAGTTTCATGCGTATCTATGAGAAATAGGCAATAAATTTCGCCGACATCGCTCCCATTTGTTAGAACTTCTATAAGATAATATCGGCGAATTCGAAACTCGACCAAGTATTCGAATACTTGAGTCATCACTTTTAGTCACAACACGGCGCACCGGTGGGGTTGGCCGTCACTTGGCAGTCACAGGTTGCAGTGGCTGCAGGTTGTTAGTTGTGTCGCTTATTGCGATTGTTGGTTTCTTTGCGATCGTCTGCTGATTGAAGTTGGATTTTTTTTCGAATCGACGCTTTAACTAATTTGAGTGTGCCGGTAATTAATCGCGTTTCAGCTCGGCTGCTGCTGTTTTCGCGGCGTTTTGTTGTAAATCGATCGGGCGATCGTCTGCGCGCGCGTAGCGACCAAACGATCAATTCAACAGGTTGGTGGGCGTGGTCGTGTGTTTACAAACACAGACACACGTCGGGCGGCCGTCTGGAACACCGCGGCGTGAAATCTCATGGTTTTTGCTCATCCTGTGCACTGATTACGATAATTTGAGGTAAATTACGGTGTATACTAAGTCGGTCTGTTGTTGTCTTTGCGAATATCTTTAATCAAACGCTAACTGAACGTGTTTCGAAGAATAGATTCGAGTACATTCTTTTCCGCCTGTTGCGCGCATCGGCAGATGTCTTGAGTTGAGTTCGGCGGAGCGCACAGTAATAATGACAAGGAGCAAATTAGTTTGGTAAAGGCGGAATCGCACTCGTTGCTACAGTCTGGTGATTCATAAATCATCTTTTTTTGCAATTGCATGCTTTGGTTGGGGTTCGACCCCAAATCTCTCTTTTACCTAGGTGCAAGGCACCCTATCTAATTGTTGTGTTTTTTGGCTTTCCAAAAAGGTGCAGTGATTTGTTGCGGTCTTGACCCAGACCTTTTCAGATTGACCGCAAAAAAGAACGCCGTTACCCGAAACAGATGTCTCCACGCCCACAATTTGAATTACGTATAGCATAAATAAAGTTCTAAACAGGTGCTTTGTGCCTTACAAATTTATTTTCTCAAGAAAAGTGCTGGCTAGCAAGCCAATGAATGCACACATCTGTACGATTATCTTTACGCACAGTAAAATGCACATAACTAAATTAATCGGTTAACTACATTATAAGTTTCATAATCTGGTGCAAAACAGACGTGTAAACAATGCGTTTGATTGGCTGACATGGTGTGACATCAGTCACCCTCCCGTGCTGCATTGGCTTTACGCACTTTCGACCCGGAAAGCTTTTGGATCAACATGGGCCTCTCCGGAACGATTAAAAACGTGAAACTTTCATTCCAGAAACAATAAAAAATGACTTGGGGCAGCCCGGACCTCATCAAACCTTCAAATGTAGACTAAATGCCAAGTGACGTGCAAATCCATCGAACGGTAAAAGCACAATGTGGTGATAGGCGGCAGACGGACAGATGACGGATGGACAGACCACGCCACAGAGAAATGGGTGGCTATAGCAATGTCGTCTAAATGATTATAGTAATAACAGTACATGCTATTTCAATTGTAGATGGAATGCTACGGCAATCATTGACAATGATAAAACACAAATAACCAGAGCTTTAAGGCACACTCCAAGCACTGTAACAAAACAGTCAAGTCACCATGTTGCAGCCATCGTCGAGCGAGGAGGAATCGGACGATGAAGTAATTCCAATAGCTGCACCAGTGGCTCTGTCAGCACCACTGCGGCCACGACAGGTAAACACATTCAATTCACATCTGGAGTAGTCGAGATTTGTTGTTTGATTGGACTGGTGATTTAACTGGGAACTGATAGTAGCATCATGACAGGCATGGGGGATCAGTTGCACACCCTAAATTTTAACCTGTTGGAAAATGGTCATAAAATCTTTTTGATCAAAAATTCTCATTTAAAAATGCAAAATTTGGGACTTGAAAAACTCACTTTGGAAAATGTGAGGGCATGCAGAATTCTTTTTGTCGAAAATTTGCGACTGCCTGTCGAGATTCTTTTGGAAATTTGCAGCATTTGTTGGAAAATTGCAGCTTTTGCCCCGCCTAGTTTTTACGCGCGAAAGCAGAATGCTTCGCGCGTCTCTGCCATCATCTGGGCGTCCGTCCGTCCGTCCGTCCGTCCGTCACACTCGTGAGCTGTATCAAAACGGTGCAAGCTAGGATCATGAAATCTTTACCGTGGACTGCCCCAAGGTCTCTAGTTTATCGTGACAAAATTTCGTGCCACTGGGTGCAGGGGTTCCCCTCGAACGAGGGCGTCGAAGAGGGGTACCCCCCTTAAAAAGACGTCATTTTGCCGTT
>Ga0209367_1005248_pt1 | contig 17962 bp, 12 predicted proteins | sample WorMetLIZISLAND2_FD_187412 | JGI IMG/M metagenome (GOLD analysis project Ga0209367, IMG submission 187412) | Marine gutless worms symbiont microbial communities from Max Planck institute for Marine Microbiology, Germany - Olavius geniculatus... ... | reverse complement strand
GGTGATATTATTCAGCAGCACATTGACACACAGTCAGTGTGATGCGGGCAATATCACCTTTTGTAATTTTTGCTGTTTTCGATGTGCAAGTCCTTAAATGTTACCGTTAACAAGTGTATAAACTGATCTTTTGTACATTTATGAATGGTATAGCCCACACCTCCGATATAGCTTATTGTCTTTACCTGCTCAGCATTTAAGCCAGTGCGGATTATACTGCGCGGTGACAGGCACATGTTTGTGAACAACTTGCCCAAGGTTGTTAGGCCTACATGATGGTAGAATGGCTAGGAGTCGAACCCGTGACCCAACTACCGTGAGTGTATAGGTGTTCATGCATTTAGCATGGTTTACACGCCTAAAGAAAAGTCCTGACAAATCTTGAATTTTTTCCTTAATTTCTCAGAGCCTGGAATGTTCTGGAAAATGAAAATTTTTGAATAGTTGATAAATTTAATGCTAATAGGCTAGCAGTTTGATGAACTTAATGTACGTTCATGGTTAATTAGTTATCAGTTGCATTGATAAAAAAACTAACTGAAATGATATAAATACTGATACTGAAACTGAACTGAAATGATTTTTAACAAACTGAAAAGAATTCCGATACTGTATAGAAACTTATATACTGTAGGCTAGGCCTAATGGTTGAGCTCAAACTTTGTAAAAACTGAAACTGAAATGATTTTCAGAACTGGAATAACACTGAGTCCAAAGCAGCGTGACGAAACGTGATGAAGGGAAAGTTATTTTTCTCCTAAAATTGCGTGAAGTCATTTATGGACGACCCCGTTATTCGTGTAAAAAGTTTTCCACACGACCTAAATCTCAGCCGCAATACATCCGTGACAGACTACGGCAACAGCTCGACCGTTACTTTACTTTACGTCCAACGTTAGCTACAAAAGACAGAAGAAAGACGTAGGACCATTTTACTCAAAAATTACCGCTGTAGCCGGCAACGAAGGCAAATGATGCGTAATGTCACTAATGTGTTTACGTTTGGCAGAGGCACGTGCACGCACGCTGACTCCTCCTACCGAGCCATCTGTCGCGTCAATGGCCGAGCAATGACGGCCTGGCCTGTCTGTGGCAGCATCAGCTGGGCGGGTGTAGTCTGCGGTGCAGCGGGAGGCTCACTGCTGACTGCCGTACAGTGCAGCTGCTAGACTAGCCTGGCAGTGAATTAGTGATTGGCGGCGTGCATAGACGTGCTGCTGGGGTTTCCCGAGCTGCTCTTCATTTAGGTCTAGCGCCGCGATCGGCCGGTTGTGATGTTACCCGGTGCAGCACCGGCGTGACGATTGAACTTACTGTCTGCACTTCAGAGTATCGAAACTCGGAACAGTGCCTATCTTTGTCGGCGATTTTCCGGCCGTCAGCTGTGTCTTGAATTCCGATAGCGTTCGTCGCCGATTTACGGCTGGTGGCTTGCTTCGACGACCTTCTGCGGTGACATATTTCTAACTTTTTAGACCACGGTTACGGTATTCACAGATCAGCCGGATTGGATTTTGTTTCCGGTCGATCTTCAGCCAGCTTAAATGTCGACAAACGCAAATTTTGGAATTAGCCTGCGCTACAATGTGTAGGTCTGGCGGTAGGCCCTACAACTAACGGCAGCCGCTCGAGTGCGGTCACGTGCCGTGTAAACTGACGTGCGTCGACCACTGCGTGAGTGAAGTGGGCCTCCCAGGGTTGACTGACTTGATAACTTCTAAAACTTTCTCTGACTCCGCGTCGGAAGTGGTCGTCGTCGATCGAGCTGTTGTCGCTGTTGGGGAGTGTTGAGATGGAATTTTCGGCGCGGATGGAGGAGGAGCTGAAATGTCCGGCGTGCCGGCGCCTGTGCGTGCGCCCGGTCCAGCTGCCCGGCTGCTGGCACTCGCTGTGCTACGACTGTGCCGGCGCGCGGCTGCAGACCGTCTCCGCCGGGTCCGTGTCCTCTCCATCGGCGTCGTCGTTGTCTTCCCTGGTGAGTCGTCGTGCGTCGTCGACGTGCGGTGGTGCTCGTGATGACTTTGCGTCAGTGACGGACTCCAGCAGTGAACACGACAGCAGCGATGGCCTCAGCGTCGTCAGCGAGTCGGACTCTGGCGTCGTGTCGGGGTCCTCCGGGCGTCCGCTCAGCTGTCTGGTTGGTTCGACCACCACTGGCGGCGTCATCGAGCCCGGTGGCGGGCCTTCTCGTACACAGACGATCATCGGCTGCCCGGCCTGCTCGCGCGTCGTGGTCGTCGAAGGCGGTCTGGCGTCCCTGCCACCGACCCGGGCGCTTGACAGCATCGTGGAGAGGTACCGCGAGGCGCGCGGTCTGCCCGTGGAGTGTCAGATCCACCCGACGTCATCCACAAATTCGCCACCGGCCGCGACGAGGCTGTGCACGGACTGCGAACTATACATTTGCGACACGTGCGTTCATCCGCCGGAGTCCTCCTCCTCCGAGCATTTGCTGACGTCACTTGCGGACGGTCGGCAGGCGGTGCAGGCAAAACGGCGGGCGTCGGACGCACGATGTATCGACCACCACAGCGAGTCACGCAGTCTATACTGCCTAGTTTGCCGCGCCACGGTCTGCTGTGTCTGCACGCGCGACGGACGACACGTCGGACATCACACGCAACCCATGGGTGCCATGTGCAAGGCTCAGAAGGTAGGCTTAAACTTTAAAAGACGGTGGGTAACCGGACACTTCAAACCTAAGACAGTTCGGACCTAAGTGTCTTAGGTCCGAAGTGTCCGGTATGCAGACGGTGTATACTATAGCTTTTTATCTGGATCCCATCGCAGAGCTATGGAGTATCACCTGTCATGAGGGATCACACAGTATATTACCTGCCACCCGACCGACACAGATGAACGCACCCCGTCTTAACCCCAGCAGACAGGCCGGTACTTGATTTACCTACTTCGGAGGGACGGAAGGCTGAGTTGGCTTAGTGTTTGCACTCCATGCTATCTATACGCGGCTGTCACAGAAAGGTGAAAGGTCAAACCTTTTCGCGACATTATCCTTCCAATCTCGAACATAGTTCCACAGCAAATTGTTATAATTATTTTCAGGGGATTCTGTCTTGGGGAGATTTTGTTCGGAAAATTCTACATCCCTCATTAAATTTGATTTCTCAGAAATATACTTGCAACAAGAACCACGGGCACCTTATTGAAGTGAGCCAGGAATCGCTGTCAATTAGCATAACGGAGTTTTGAGAACAAAGATTGAATACTTCCGTGCTGTGCATATAAATGGTGTTCGTTGTTGCTGTTGCCTGAGCGGAGCCCTAAACAATGAGCTACAAAGAAGCTTGCGCTAAATAGGTGCATACAGTCACTGTGCTTACCTGGGTATGTTTGCTCGCCTTGCAATTTGTAGTTCCATTGATGTATTGTTTTGCATAATAGTAGCCATTAGCATAGCCAGCGGATAGCTCATTGTATGCGGTCAATTTCACCACTTTGAGGTACTGTATTACACGGTGACGAGTGCGTTATGCAACAAGACTTACTGATTTAGCTATAGCTGTGTAGGCCTACTAACTATAGCGATTTAGACGTGAAGAGTGCATGGCTTTGATGATTCAGTTCGGGCAGAAGCGGTTGTAATGCATCCACAATGTCAATTCTTTACCGTGGTATTCCTTACGTCATCGAGATGTCCAAGTATAGGCCTCTTTTCTGTTGAACAAACGTGTGCCAACAATAATATTTTAAGCCATTTTTATTCGGACTGAAAATGAATCGTTTTCCTGTATTTCGTGCCACATTGGTTGCGCACCGCCACCACACTGCCTGCGAATCATTGCGTGAGGTAGGTCTAGAGATTTTTTAAAAAGATTATTTAGCTAAATTAACCAACTATATGCCCAACGTCACGAAGTGTAGTCGATCACGACTGCTGCATGGTGGTTTTCGATGGCGGTCGTGCCTAGGCCTATAGTAGGCCTAATAGCGCCGCGCGTGTCCACTGCGTGAATTTGTCACTATTACGATTGCTGCAATTGAGCATGCAGCGATTGACTACGTTGACTGCTGGTCGTATTGTTAACACGGATCGAATGTCAAATGACCTGCACCTCCAACTTAAATCCCGTACGTTACAGTGGCGGATACAGATGGAGGGCAAAAGGGGGAGGGCATTTCTAGGTTAATTTGACGATATGCGCTATATAAATTCACATTTTACTTACTTATTTACTTACTTACTTACATTTGCCCCTCACAACATATACCTCGTTCGATGAATGCAAACAAAATTCACCTTGACCGTGGCTTACAAAATACACTAAAACGTGTGTAATGTATAGTATAAAATTTCTTTCGTCCAAATTGTTGGTCGAGACCAATGCCCCAAGTCTCACTAATGAAGCATGCAACAGTATTGTATTCTAGACTTTTGATGGTCGGCTGGAAAGGGGTGAACGGCAAATTTTTTTTGCTCCACCTTTGGTGACTTATATCTAATGTGCCCCTCCCACAACTAATTTCTAGATCTGCCATTGTTCGTGCTTGCATCCACACGCGTCAGCTTTCAGTGACATCTGATTTATGACCCGACTATTAGCGGCTACTTGCTATATACTAGTGTCCGTGCACGGCCCGCATTTATGCATATACGTGCAGTGACTCGAATTAGTCGTTTTAGCGCCGGCGGCATTTAGCACAATCGTGCTAATTGTAAACTGTTAGCGTTAGAATATTCTGTCAAATTGCTCTCTTCCTGTCAGACTGCAAAAATTGCTACCGGTACATGAAGAATTCGGGTACCCCCGCTCCGACATTTCGTTTGTTGCTTCTAAACGTTGAAAGCATGGGAATCGTCCAGAATATACGGCCGAAACTGTAAAACCAAGCGTCAAAAAAACTCTGACAAAACCCAGCTGAGTACTTAGCATAAAAGCGAACTGACCAATGAGCGAGCAGGGCAATCCTATTGGTCACTATTATAGTCACGTAGGCCACCGACACCGTTAAACGGTGTAGGCACAATGCATTAATATTAATGTATTACTGCTTGCCTATTGGTCAGTTCTTCAAAAACTAAAGTAATAGGATCATTCTTAGCAGTTATCACTGAGGTTTTTTTGGAGCCGGCAGTCATGGTACCGCGTTCGACTTCTTTTAGCACATTTTGACAAATTCATTATTTTGCATATCGTTAGATGGAATTAGTCATTGAACAGATGCAATAGGCATAATGCATTTCTGTACGCTCTGCGCAGTTCAACAGGATTATGCGAGAAACGCAGCATGCAGATTGTAGATGCATACGTTTATAGTCCAAAAGATTCACCGGACTTTACATTTGACCTTTACCTTCCATCCCGTGATCTTCAACATATCCGTCGAGAGGAGAGGGTGGGGGTAAGTTACCCCGGGTCTCGCGACGTTTGGGGCTCCCGCCGTCACTCAGAAATATAAAGTACATCAGAATGCGCTATTTAAGAAGAAAAATTCAAAAATTTCTCCCTAGAGGGGCCCCGCGAAAATGTTTTCCCTGGCCCCGCTGTGGCTCTGGACGTCCCTGATCTTCAATCAGCTGGTACGTATATCCAGCGTGTTTGTTTATTAAGATTTATTACCTGTCGGGTCAGCAGAATTAATTAGGCTACGCTAGTTCAGCTGCAGTGTGGTCGCTAGCCACGTGCGTCCGCTCTGAGTGTTATTGATTTGTCGTACCTCTGCGCTAGTTTTGTATCGTTAAATGGCGAGTGCGGCACACGTGGTTCTAATAAACGGGAAGGTATTTTCACCGCGAACGATTACCTAAATCGCACTTAGTAAGCCATAACGCTGACCATGATCTATTCTGCTTGTAGATAGGCGTGTTAATTTTCGCTAATAATCTAGTGTGTCTTGGTGGCTCAGCGCTTAGGACATCAGGTTCGCGATCTAGAGGTCGCGAGTTCGACTCCCGGCTAATTCGCTGCCAGGTAACATTTGTGGGCAAACTGTTCACACACGCACATGCACCTCTGTCACTAAGCAGTAGGCTTAGGCCTATAGGCTAATTTGGTACAGGCCAGGCGACTGCAGTGATGCTCTGCAGCTAGAAGGGGAAACCGCGGGCCTGGCGGAATGCAGAACCGCCGAGAAGGATTCGAATGATATGACATTTACATCGTGATTTTGTGACATTTCCTTTACTATGTTCAGTTAAGTTTAGCTTAGCTTTCGGTACTGCTATTTTCTGGCGTAATAAAGGCAGATTGCCGCTAGGTTTATCATCTGCGAGGGCTGATTGTTTACAGTGCCTGGAGACTGGGATCAGCAGCTGCTGCAGACCAGACCTTATGCTTGAAACCGAGCGCGGGACACCTTTCGCAATCTTGAAACGTTTTAGCGGCACTTGTGCCGTTAGTGTGGCTTGCTTGGTGGTGTAACGATAGCGTGCCGAACTCGTAACCCCGCGGTTGCTGATTTGACTCAAGCCCGGTCCACTGTTAGGTAACGACCTTGGGCAAGTTGTTCACGCACATGTATGTGTCTCTATTCACCAAGCAGCACAATTTGGTACCGACCAGAGGGCGCCGAGACGCTCTGCGGCTGGGAAAGTAACCGTGGGTCTGGCGTTGCACTGGCCATGCGTCACAGACTTAGTGGTGTATCTACCTACGGGGTCAACAGCCATAGAAAGGGAGATGCGCACCCTGGGCGCCTATGCGGTGCTCCTTCTGGGGTATGCGCCGTACGTACTTAGCGTTCTCGTTTATTAGAAGTCTGCAAGCGGCACGCGTCGTAGCAGCACGCGCTGGCGTGCGACGTCGCCACGAGTCATCGCATTGCGCAGGCTTCATTTCTTCATCGTCAGAAATATTCATCAAGCGTTCGTTCGGCTCGACGGCCTAGTAACCGCTCAGCCCGGTCTTCCGGCCGCTGACGGATAGACAAGGCGCCGACCTGTCTGTCTGTTCGTCTGCGGCTGCTTCTGCTGCTGAGACTGTCGGCGTCGAGTCGTCAATGAGCGATGATTCATCAGAATGTGTGTTAACAATAGCGTGATGACTGCAGGGTACTGTTCTGCGAGTCTGCATGCGTTGCTATGCGCTAAGTGCAATACGTATTGTATCGTGCTGCAAGGCTGTGGCTTAAATCAAGCCCTGTAATTCTCTGTGTAGTCTTTTTTTAGAATTGAAGAAAACGAACGAGTGAGTTTTACGTCCGGCGCCGGACAGGTCATTTCGGGGACGGCTTTTCTAGCCAAAAAGAAAGGACTTGAATGACATGATAATTATTATTGTGACATTGGGACATGTTCTTTTTTATCGAGTATTTTGTGTATTGTTTTGTTTAGTTTATTTGAGTTATTTAATATTTACCGTTATCTTCTGGCGAAATAAAGATAGGTGATAAAGAAATGTAAAATAAGGTAACCGAATTGAAGTTTCAGTTTATTTAGTTACGTTGCACGAACTGTAAGCCTACAAAACGAATGAACTGGCGGTTTCGTTCATTTTGATTTCGTTCGCTCTGTATAAATACGTGCCTTTAAAGGCTCTAACAGTTATACATTTTGGAAGACACCGTTAGATCATTTTGCCCGGCCGAGAAATTAATCTGAAGCCAAGGTTGAAGCCATACAGCTTGATAATCTCGACTCAGATTATTCGGCTTACCTCAGCTGGATTAGTTCAAGCTGGAGACCAGAGTGTGTCTTTGCTAGCTGGGATCCAGCTACCGTGGCGTTTCCGAATCAGTCATCTTGATCGCAGCGATCAAACCAGCCAGTCGTTACATCCGCTAATCCATGTCCGACGCATCTATCCGCTTTCCTGACAACGTTTGATTCAGTCCGTCCCATAGGAGGATACAGTGGCACGCCACGCGACATCCGTCAGTTCATGGACTGCTTCGTGAACGTAAATGTAAAAAAAAATAATGAAACAGCGTTTCTGTGTGCATTACGACTCTTATTGGGACTACAGATCATTGCAAAATCAACGATATTTGCCACGATATTCGGCAACTACTGATGACAGATGCGACGAGCGTGATTGACGTCGCGTGTGCAACAGCGCTTCAGAGTTTATTTATTATTGTAGTAAAAAATGAAAGTGGCTGAAATAACTCCAGGCTATACTGTATTTGTTTACTTATTGCCTGAGCTGTTTAGACATCGAAAAAAAATTTCGTACGTTCTACATGTGCGTTACGTCACTCATTTTCATGATATGTGTGTGTGTGTGTGTGTCTATGACTTTTTTCACTCCGTCTGTCGGCATTGGTTTGTAGTTTTTTGTTACTTTTTTACTAAGTAAATACTGCGTTTGCCAACCGATGACTATTGTATTAGCTTTAGCTGTTAGTTATCCTAATTGCTTTGTGAAGAGGTGATCGCTGAGAATTAATGCGAATGACCAATCGTCCAGGGCAGGCACCGCACCGTTAAGCCTTGTTCATAGCGACAAACTCAACTCAACTCAACTCACTTAGTTTTCCAGACCAGTGCGAGGAATAAATAAGTAAATATTTGCCTGCAAACGATGCAATGCTGTGAAACTACAATACCGGCACCTAAAGGCCTTCGCTTACGCAAAGCTTCGCGCGTTATTAAACTATATACCTTGTTCGTAGCGCCGCGCTAGAAACGGCTTATTTATAACTCTGAACAGAATAAATAAGGAAATCAACGCAACAGCTTTACGCTTTCTTACACTGCATCGAGCCATATTGGAGCTATAATGTTTGTATTAGCTTGAGAAATTCCACGCGCGGCAATGCGGCGCTCTGCGCTCTTCCACTGCTTGAAAGGTGAGTCACTGCAGTTCAGTTAAGTTGAGTTTAGTTGAGTTTGTCACTATGAACACGGCTTTAGACTGGCTGTAGGCGAGTGGCCATTCTCTCAAGTAGTGACAGATGTCTCACCAATTGTCTTTGCTTTGTCGTCTGCAGGCGGCTATTATTGGGCTATCTGTTTTGTGGATCTGCGTACGGCACCTGCTGAGTACGGTTACAGGCAACAGACGCCGCGCCTAGTGGCCTACAGTCATATTTTTTTCTGCTGAAATCGACGTTAGACAGCATGGCACGAGATCCGTAAAAATACGATGTACTTATACGACCTATCATGTTCGTTGGATCGTCACTCGTGGTTACATTCAGGTTTTACATGTAGGCTTAACCACAGCTCAAGTCAACTAATGTTTGTTTCTGCATTGAAGTCACGGGGAGTTCACAAGCCGGGGCCGAATGAAATGTTTTCTTTTACTATAAAAGTAGAGTTCAGAAGTGGTTAAGTAAGTTAGTAAATAATTTATATAGCGCGTTAATAACCTCGAACGCTCTCGGTACGCTATAGTAGAACGAAACGAAACGAGGTCCTACGCTATCATACGGTGAAGCCCGATTTTCTCTCTCACCTGGACATGATTCGGTACCGGGTTGTGACGCACAGACGGACGGACGGATGGACACCAAGACAGATTACGATAGCTAATAGGCCCTAAAGCATGCTTTCGCGCGTAAATATAAATGTTATCAGTAATTAGCGACCCCACTCAAGCGACCTTTCACACCTGCGTCTCTGCTGTCATGTTTGACTTAACATATACAGCCGTTATTCTCCAAAACGTGTTGCTAGTAACAGAAAAATATATACTGAAAAATAGGTCCGAAGTGTCTCCTACTTCTAGGTCCGAAGTGTCCGGTTACCGTCTGTAAAAGTATAGGTAAGGTTACGGTATTCGTTGTAATACTTTTTCGTTCTCAGTGGGTCTAATTCGTTGCGATTACATTTCAAACAGTTCAGGCACTATACCAGCACCCACCGCATTGCACGTCGAGCTCTTGTACTTACTACTTACCTGTAGCGAGTACGGACGCAGGTGCGAGAGGTTAGTGATACTGCACAGTGGCGGATTCAATGGGGCGAACGTGCGGCCCTTCCCCTTCCCCGTTTTCGCCCATATGCTATGGCGAATTGCTAATGAATAAGTTCGTGTGTCGGGAAAATGATTCAGATTGTTGCCACCTGCAGATGTTATAATTTAAGGCTAAAATGCACCCAGTTCGATTTCGGTTAGCGCTCCGCCTCATACCTCGCTTGGGGAACTCACAGCGCGTTGGACGTTAATTTAACGTTATGCGCTATATGAATTCACATTTTACTTACTTACTTACTTTTCCAGACCCCCTAGCTGGATTTAAGTGGTCCTACTTCTAAGGAAAAAAGAAGGGAGAGAAGGGATATCATCCATGGCCGAAGCCTAGATCCACCACTGATAAGTCAGGCGCAAATAAGCCTGTAGTAGCAACGCGCCGAGCGCGACATATGCTAGCGATTGAACGTCCGGAGTCCATGGACTGCAGCGTCGCTGGAGCTTGGAGGCAAGGCGCCCTGCAATTCAGTCCATCCGCTGGCATGATACAGCCAGTTGGTGCGTTGAGAATTATTGAAAGACGCGCTCCATACAGCGAGCGACGCGACGTCGATGATCGCTGGCGCATGGCACCACATCACACAGCACGTCGTCACGGACCGACCAGACAGACTTCGCGGCGCCACGACCGACTGCAGGCACTGTGTGCGACGCACTGGGATCTCTGGTCTGATCCAAGCAGTCCGACGTTAAGGCGCGTACAGAGTGACGTAACTGAACTGACATGATTTACTTTTTGACGAACTGACAAATGGGCAACCAATAATGCATTACAGTAGGCAACGTCTAACGGCGTCGGTGGCTTATGTACGCGTCAACCAATGACCAATAAGTTCGCCCTGCTTGCCCATTGGTCAGTTCGTCAAAACTTAACCGTGACAGTTCAGTTCCGTACAGTTACGTCGCTCTGTACGCGTCTTTACACAACTGTATAACGCCCAGAGGCTGACGGAGTTCTATGCTGCTGTATGAAAGTAACGACAAGTTCTGCATAGCAGTGTAGTCGCTGTAACATGTAGAATTCTTGTTGGCGTACTATCGTACAGTTCGTGACTGATTGGCTTTGGCGAAAAGTGATCAAAATCTCACTGAGTCGAACCTGGCCAACCATAATGTTTCATTTCCGTCATCACACCCGGCGCCAACACGTCTCGCCATGGTGAGACCGGTCGGTAGTTGCTCACTCAGAGAGGAGTGGGAATGATGGGATAGATAGGTAGCTATATAGTTATGGATACGATGGGTACATCAGTTGGCGCGCGTCTGATCGCGAGCTCAAAGCATATTTATACAATTGCCAGGAAGAAACGCCAGGGTCGCGTGTCTCAGGCACCAAAATCGATCTGCAACATTGTATACATCTTGTATCAGATCGTGGGAGTTCTCGTAGGGGAAGAGGCCGACCGAAGCAGTTATAGATAAATTACAGCTCCATCACTGAATTAATGGGGCTCGTGGTTTTCTTTTCGGAAAAAAATGAATCGTTGTACGCAAGTCATTGCATTTTTAATTTATTTTCTTCTCACGCTATATTGATTTGCGCACACATTTTGTTGCGATGTGGCGAATTTTGATGTTTTCTGACTGAATTAAGACAAGTTTAATGGCAAGTTTGAGCCCACTGTTTGCTCTTCGGGCCCGCCATTCTGAAGAGCCGCCACGGTTAGGAATTAGGGTTAGAGTAGGATTATGGTTAGGGCCGGCTAAGGTCATTGTTATAGTTAGTTTAGCATTTAATATGTACTATTTTACCGTCGTCTAAAACAGGTTTTTAGTGACCCCTTGATATGGCGTACCTGAATCTGCACCTATAAAATATAGCGATGAGCGATGGCTTAGCTAAAGAATGCAAACATTTTATTGCCTTTCCCATTGCCGTGTCGGTTGCAACTAGCTCCGGTCATAGGATTGTTATTACCGATTACTTTTGATAAACGACTAGGAACATAAAATGTACAGGGGCCTACGCTGATATTCTGCCGGATGTTAGATAATTGCAAAGTGAAACATAACGACTACTCGTTAATTTGCATCCTTGTCCGCGTGTTTTTTTGCCGCACTACAGCTATGCATGTAAGGCGTCTTTGGCACAACGTGTCGTCTGTCCGTCTGTCTGTCTGTAGCGCATGTATTGTGGCTATGTGGTAGGTCGTAGGGAAAAATTTTTACACGAGTAATTAGCCCTGTGTGTTAGACCTACGCATGCAAAATTTCAGCGATTTAGAGCAAGGAAAACATTTTTAAATTCGGGGTTGAATGGAAAAGGGTAGAGAAAATGTGCGTTTTTTTACGAAAAACTGGCCATATTTCGGAAACGGTGAGAGATATACGGCCAAGGTTACTATTAATCACTAATAGGAATTGGCATACTCGCTTTTAGATAAACTGAAAATCATCGACCTTGGGTGACTTTGATAGTCAGTACTGCAACAGGAACTGTATAGGCTGCAGCGCGTTTTTGTCTAGCGACAGCTGGGCTTTCTGGTAGAAACTGTTACAGGAAAAACAGCTGGCTATATTGCAGCGTCGTCCAGTCAGAATGAGACTGTCAGATGCCGTTATACACACTGGCGACTAGTGAGATATTCGATAGGCCCTCTGTATACATCTCGGCAGGTGCCGAACGTCTGCACTTGGTCCCGACGGAGTTCAGCCATGGACTCTTCAGTTGAGGAATTGGGAATTGAGGGGTCTGTTGTTCGGCCGGCCCGTCGGTGACGATGACTTCGCGCTCCGCCGTGTTTGTTTGTCGTCTTCACGTGACGCCTGACACTTGACAGCACTTAACGTCGTCGTCGCCGTCGTCGTTCGTTCGATATATTAAACTCAACCAGATTCCAGACTCTCCGTCCGAGCCGTTCTGGGTTTACTTCTCAGGCGAAGCTGTGACGCCGAGAAGTAAGTAAATGGAAATCTTTAGAGTGCATAATGTCAGCCAGTGGCCGAATCTCAGTCACGTAGCCTATTATAGGGAACTGAAAGGTGTCGATCCGCGATACCGAAGGGCCGCTATTCCGAAAGGTCGCCACGGTTACGGTTAGGGTCAGGAATAGCCTATGGTTAGGGTTAGAGTTATAAGGCATTTAATAAGTACGGTTTCGTCGTGGTCTAAAACAGGTTTTTGCTGGTCCGTCGGAATGACGAACCCGAATCAACTGAAGGCCTGCTCGAATAGGTTTTCAGAAGAAGATCGAAGGTGTGTGCATGACGAAGAAACTCCAAGCTTAAGTAAGTAAGTAAGTAAATTTAATTTATAAAGCGCACAATGTCAGCGAGAAACTCACTGAATCTGAGGCGCTGAGGCTGCGGTAAGGAGTGAGGCGGGCCACTAAACATGGCTAGACGACACGTTGAAAAATAGAATGTTTTGAGTTTACGACGGAAGGAAGCTAATGAACAGCTATTGCGGATGTCAAAAGGAAGATAGTTCCAAATAGTAGGGGCAGCTACAGAAAAACTTCTAGAGCCAAAACATGTACGGACACGAGGCACAGACAACAGATTAGTGTCAGATGAACGCAATGTACGAGATGGAATATAATGTTCCAGAACAGAATTCAGATAAGCAGGCTGAGTAGTGTGGATGGTCTTGTATGTAATGCAGGCGATCTTGAATTGGATGCACTGGTGAATTGGAAGCCAGTGGTAATGTTTGAGCAGAGCAGATGAGCTGGTCGACTGTCGATTGGTGTAGTCGTAGTAGTAGTCGACGACGTCGTATTCTAATTTCCCGCGCCCGCGGTGGCACTAAAGCAAAACTCCCACGATCATGCAAGTTGCAACGCTGCGCGAGGAAATAAAAACGATCGAGTAAATGTTGGCTACAGACTTACGGCACCTCTTGGACTGTATAGCAAACCGCGGCCTTTTCACTGTCAAAGCCTAAAGGCCTACAGAACGACGTAACTGAACTGAACTGACACAGTTTAGTTTTTGACGAACCGATTAATGGGCATTAGGGCAAACCTATTGGTTATTAGTTGGCGCGTACGTGAGCGTAGTCACGCATAGCTGTTAGACGGTGTCTACTGCAATGCATTACTGTTTTTTACCAAGTTCTAACCGATTGTTTTCACGAACAACAAAGACATGTCACTGTCTGATTCTGTTTACCACGGCATGGAAGCGATTTTCACTTCTCAGCACGTTAATGCTAGCGACTCCATGATGACGATGATTAGAGCAGAAATTTTGTTTAGCTACCCACCGCAGTCCAGCATTCGCAGCTTAATGGGCGTGGGACTCATAGTTTGTAAAAGATAGCGAACGACCGACCTAAAAATTACAGTAAGTAAGTACGTGTTTATAAGAGTGAAAAGAACAGAAACAGAAAAAATGTAAGGGCAATCAAAGCAAGGGCTTCAAGAAGAATTGTGCTAAAGAGGGGGGGGGGCGACTGCACTCTTTCCGTAAGACTGTAAGATGCACACTAATGAGTAATTAATTAATTAATTAAATTATTTAATTTATATAGCTGTGCGAGTGAGTGAGTAATTTCTTAACGGCACATTAGCACAAAATAGGCCATTCAGTGCCATACGTGGTTAAAATTAATTTAAAGCATTTAATATATGTATTAACAACAGCAAAGTTAAAATACTTGTTAAGATCAAGGCTATTAAGCTAATGTAAAAACAACATTATATACGATTGTAAAAGTTGATATTTTTAACATAAGCGATGATGTTGCGAGATGCAACATTTTTAAAAACGTCCTTGAGTGTGTCCACTCCAAAATATCTCTGACGTGCTGCACTGTAACGGGTGCAGTCTACCAAAATGTGCTTGACTGTGAGCGGAGAATGGCAAACTTCGCATACCGGTTGACTCTCTCCTTTTAGGAGATAAGAGTTTGTAAGTCTTGTATGACCAATTCGAAGACAGTTGATAAGGACTGAGTCGTAGCGGCCTAGTTACGAACTGACACTGCGACCAACGGCCGGTTGCACACTGTAAAGTTTATTTGATGTACACTGGTTCCACATGCCATTCTTTAACACACAACTGGTTGACACAGGTTAACAAATCGCTAACTGGAAATCTCGTGTTGGTGATATCGACATCCAGTTCTGCCTTAGCAGCGATGTCAGCATCTTCGTTTCCTCGAATACCCACGTGGCTGGGAATACAGCAAAAAGTTATAGATTTACCGCTGTTAATTAGTTGGTTGTGATCCTTCAGGATCTTTAAGATCAGTGGATTATCGACTTTGCAGTTCTCGATTGTTTGTAAGCTGGACAAAGAGTCCGAGAAAACCACACAATCTTTGCTTCTTGTACGGCAGATGATGACTAGCACCATGTCCAGTGCATGAATTTCAGCAGTAAAAATACTAGCATTGTCAGGTAAGCGAACTGCTTTGATAGAGTTGGGTGCAATAACAGCGGCAGCTGTTCTAATTCCATCCTTGGACCCATCTGTGTAGATCTCTAGATGGTGTGAAAACTCTGAGCGAAGCTCAAAGAATTTGCGTTTGAACACTTCTGGGTTTGTAGTTGTTTTGTCGTAACAGCATAAACTGAAGTTACAGTTAGGGCGTTTGAAAAGCCAAGGTGGAATTGTGGAAACGGTTGTAGGTAAGACATTCTTCTTCATAAAGCCGAGAATCTACAAGTCGTCTTCAACTCTAAAGCCCAGTGGGCGAGTTTGGCTCGGCTTATTGTCAAACTGAGTTTTAAACTTTGAATTAAAAACTGCGTTGTATGCTGGGTTATTTGTATTTGCACTGAGCTTAAGGCAGTATTGTAAAGCTAGCTTTTTACGTCTTAGAGCTAGTGGAGGTTCAGTAGCCTGAACACATAAACTGACTGCTGGAGAAGTCCTAAGTGCACCCAAACACAAGCGTAAAGCATGATTGTGAATGGGATCCAGGATCTTAAGGTAGGAAGGTCTAGCTGAGCCATACACAATGCAGCCATAGTCCAACTTCGACCTTATTAAAGACCTGTATAGGTGCAGAAGTGTTTGTTGATCTGCTCCCCAAGAAGTGTGAGCAACAACACGTTGCAGATTTATAGCTTTCAGACATTTTTCCTTGAGGTAATGAAGATGGTGTATGAACGACAGCTTGCGATCAAAGATCAGACCAAGAAATTTAGTTTTCTCAACGATTGGAATAGGCATACCATTGAGAGACAGCTCTGGATCAAGATGTGGTTTTAGTAGACGACAGAAGTGAATACAAACTGTTTTGGAAGTTGAGAAATGAAATCCGTTTGTATCAGCCCAGAACTGTAGTTTATTGAGACAACGCTGTATATGTCGTTCTATTGTATGTATGTGTTTTGATCTGTAGCATATTAGGAAGTCATCAACATATAGAGAACACTCAACATTAGGGCATATAGCCTTCACAATTGAGTTGAACTTCAATGCAATCAGTGTAACTGAAAGGATGCTGCCTTGTGGTACACCCATTTTCTGATCAAGCAGAGTAGACAGATGTGTTCCGAGTCGTACTTGGAACTGTCGGTCTTTGAGAAAGCTTCCAATGAATATGGGTATCTACCACGAAGACCTGCATCGAATATGTCTTTTATGATACTATATTTCCAAGTAGTGTAGTAGACTTTCTCAATATGAAAAAATGTTGCAACAGCGTGCTGTTTATTGACAAATGCCTCACGAACAGAAGTCTCCAAGCGAACAAGTTGATCAGTTGTGCTGCGTTGTTTCCTAAAACCACTTTGAACTGGTGTAGCTGTGCGTTTAACTACAAAGAACCATGAACGCGCTTGGTTTGCTGTATTAGAATGAAAAGTAACCATGTTTTATCCGCATGCGTCCAAAAGTAAAGTGAGTGCGTAGCATATACTGTGATAAGGGTGGTGATGAATATCGTTCGCTGCGCTATGCTGATGCAAAGTTTCTAGGCGTTCCCGTCCCGAGGTGACCTGTGATTATCAGAGCGAGGGTTCAAACAGCAGAAAGCATGATCATCATCGATAATTACATCATGCTGTGAAGACACATCGCCAGTCTGTAGTTGACCCGGCTCTTTTTCCTTCCGTTCGCCCACGGGGAATAATAATATTTCTAATTTTAACCGCAGCAGCAGCAGCAGCCTGTCATCGTGAACGTGGTCTTCCCACCACTCCGGTGTTCGGACACAACCCTCCCCTGGACACAACCCCCTCCTCTTGGACTAAACCTCTCCCTTCTTCCAAACCCTCCCTATGGCACAACTCTTTTAGCACAACCTCTTTCCCCTCGCTCACACCCTACGGACAATACGTGTACCAAGTCGACTAAAGCGGTTATTTTTCTCATTTCTATCTTTTTTAATCACCCCCCGTTGATATACGGGGGATTCTGTCATAGGGGCTATGTCCGAGGGGGTTGGTCTTACTTTTCACCACTCCGTGCCATCTGTTGCAGTGTACGCTGGCGTCGCGTTGTCTCGTGTCGCTGCAGTGCGGCGGCTGATCCCTGACTGCAGTCCGCTGCGACTTGTGAACTCCACTCGTTTGAACGGTTTGATCGTCGTTCGATTTTACCATGAACTCCGTTCGCCGCTCGATCTCTTTGTTTCACAGCGGGCCGCATTCGGAAGATTCGAGCTATAGGAACTTCGCGTTTTCCTTTGCTTATTATTTTACTTACATTTACGGATTGGCGATCGGCGGTTACAGACGAATTTGTTTTAGTTTTGACAGATTCCGTTCAATTCCGTCGGTAATGTGCGATGAAATCGGTAGACAGCCTAATACTACGCTTATTTAGGAGTGCATTCATAAAACAATCTTACGGGGCGTTGTATATGCTGCGTCATATTTTAGTTTATTCCGGATTTTGCCTTATCGAACTTAGCGAAATTTGACATTTTTATGCTATGGTCAGGGCCTTCCACAGAGGGGGGATGGAGACAAACTGTCTCCAATTTAGGTCAGGGGGAAAGCTTCCCCCCTAGCTTTCCCCACCTGAGCTGGGAAGCTTAACCCACGAACGTTTTATCAACTTATAGTTGTACTTTTGTGTGGAATTTGTTTATTGTGACAACTGACAGTGACACTGCCAGTACTCAGAGGCTAAGCATTAGCAGCATCTAATATAGGTCTAGAACTAGCAGTCATGTCAGGTTTTAGCAT